>Ga0307958_1000328_pt1 | contig 27313 bp, 19 predicted proteins | sample OrgLakmetagen492_FD_201826 | JGI IMG/M metagenome (GOLD analysis project Ga0307958, IMG submission 201826) | Saline water microbial communities from Organic Lake, Antarctica - #492 | ecosystem: Environmental > Aquatic > Non-marine Saline and Alkaline > Saline | place: Antarctica: Organic Lake... | reverse complement strand
GTGATGTAGATTTTGTCATGGTGAGGGGGCCTGACCTGGAAACTGGAATTTTTGGCGTCGATAACCGAAAATTACATCCTTCCAGTGAGTTATGCCACCCTCACCACCCTTTCACGAATAATTCGGGTTAGGGCAGCAACCTGATCACGGCCCAAGAATGCCGAGCGGAGAATGAGATGGGCGCTCCATTTGGCACGGCAAAGCTTGCGTAAAGTAATCGGTGCCTGCATCCTTCGCCCGCGGATGCCGGGCTGTGGTTCCGGCGCGGTCGTCTTGCCAGGCCTTCTCCTCGCGCGCAGCATCATGCCGCTGTTGCGCGGAAAATCCGCTTACCAAGGCTGTTCAGATTTCCGGAACCACCTCTATCATCGACTGGATCGACTCCAAGACCGCGTTTATCCGATACGCGCAGACGTTAGATGCAGATATCGACGACATCTCACCCGAGATCTGGACGTTCACGCAGAAGTGTCGAGACCAGTTGCCTGACCCATAAATCCGGGTGAATAAGGTGAATAAACAGGGAATCCTTTCGCGGGTTCTGGCGGGTAAAAAAGACGCGACCGATCACTCCGGACGCGTCCAACAAGCCTGGTTCGTTACTGTTTGCAAACTATTCGATCCACAGCGGGACAAAGTCCCCCAGATGATCAAGACATGCCTGCCCAACAGACCCTGACGGTCATCTGCCCTGGGCCCCCCTGCGCAGCCAGTCATGAACGAAGGCAAGCTTTTTCTGAGCGGCGTGAGACGCCACGAATGGATACACATCATCCAAGCCCATGGAGCGATTGGCATGATTGATGATCTTGACGACCGCGATCGCGGTTCGAAGCAACGACATAGCGTCCGGTTCCGCGTAGGCATCCCAGCCAGCATGCGGCAACCCCGGCAGAATGAGGCCCGCCGAAACCGCACTGTCCGTGATATCGGTCAGATGCAGCATATGCGCAGCCGTTTCCGCCCAGTCCTCATGGGGATGGGCCGATGCATAGGTTGTCAGGTAGCTCTGGTTCCAGTCGTCCGGCGGGCCATCGTTGTAGTGCCGTTGCAACGCCGCCGCATAATCGTCCCGTTCGTCGCCGAAGACGCTGCGAAATGCCTCGAGGAAGTCGGTGCGCAGGCTGAGGCGCCACCAGAGCATATGCGCGATCTCATGGCGGAAATGGCCAATCATGGTGCGATACGGTTCGTCAAGCGCTTCGCGTCGCGTCGTTCGGAGGACCGGATCGGCTTCGGCCACGCTGATCGTGACGACGCCATTCACGTGCCCCATCGCCGCAGGGGTCGGGCCGTCATTGAGCATTTGAAAATACGGCGGCGTTCCGCGATCTTCCGGGCGAAACCAGTGCCAGCGTCCGAGATTGTCCAGCACCCAGCGCTTTGCGGCCTCGGTTTGCGCCAAGTTGGCCCGCGTTTCGGGATTGGACGTATCGGGATGGACCGCGGTCATGGCACAGGAACGGCACGGCGCCCCGTCTTTGGGTGCGATCCAGTTGCATCCGATGATCTCGCGGTTGACGCAAAAGGGCGGCGTAGGGATGAAAGCGCGGGCGTGCGGATCATAGGCGACCGGGGTTCCGTCCGCCGTGGCAAGGTTGTGAAACCAAAGCGAGCCGGCCCCGACGGGATTGGAAAAGACGTGCATGAAGGACGGGCTCCCGATGTTTCTTGTTGCGGCTCGAGACATCAAGCCGACGGTTGATGGCCAAATGGTTAACCAAATGTTCACGAATGACCGGAGCGGGCCACATCCAATGTCCGGCGACGTGACAGCGGCCCTAACCCCGAGGGCGGATCGACACCGACCCTCGAGCTTGGGCTGCTGCCAACAAACGGCGTTATGCCTTATGCCTCGCCATCATCCGGCAGGTAGGCTCCGTCTGCGTCGTGCACTTCCTGGCCGGTGACTGGAGGATTGAAGGTGCAGATCAGGCGCATATCTTCGGTGCCGCCCCGCAATGTGTGCTGATCGTGGTTGTCCAGCGCATAAAGCGTCCCGTCGGTGATCTCGTGCGTCTCTCCCGTGGCCTTGTCCAGAATGCTGCCGTTGCCGGCCACGCAGTACACCGCTTCGAGGTGGTGTTTGTACCAGAGATCCATCTCGGCACCCGCGGGGATGATGGTTTCATGCATGGAGAACCCCATGCCGTCTTTCTTGAGCAGCATCCGGCGGCTTGTCCAGCCGGGGCCGTGTACTTCGCGTTCCGTGCCGATGATGTCCTGAACTCGAACGACTTTCATTTTGATCTCCTAAGCATTGCTTGAACCGGGCGGATTAAAACATCGCCGCGCGACGGGGGCAACCACCGTATTGAAAAGACCCCGTGAAACTATTCCAAAAGGATACAAAACATTGATTTAAGGTTCTAAAAATATCAGACAGCCGTCTTTGGAGCGGACATTGGCAAGGGTATCTTTGACAGTGCTGTGGGTTCTGATTATGCTTAGGATATCGAAGTACATGATGACTTGCACGACGGTATCATACCGAACGTTTGGCCCGCGTCGTGAGGACATCCCACAGGAGGAACGCAACTTTGAAATCTTCAGAAGCCCCCATCGCGAAGGACGTCTCGGGTTGGACCGACCCGACCCTCGACTCTGTCCGCGGAACGGAGACGCCCAAGGACCCGAACAAGGGCTACGTCGCCCTGCTGGGCTGGAGCGTCAACGCCATCAAGGCGGCCCAGAAATTCGATCGTCGCTACATCGTGGTCGCGCCCGATTGGGCGGCCGATTTCTGCGAGGCCAACAAAATCCCGTTCATCCCGTGGGATTTTGCGCGGCTGAACGACAGGTCCATGGAGATTGCCCAGCGACTCAAGGACGAGGGCGTGGATGTGGCCATTCCCCTGTTCGAGGAAACCGTCGAATGGTCCGGCGCGATCAACTCGGTCCTGATGGACCAGCCGCGCATGTACGGGCAGTCCGTCCTCTTCCGTGATAAGGCTCTGATGAAGCGCCGCGCCCAGCTGGGTGGCATCCGCGTGGGCATTTTCGAGGAAGCCCACGAAAAGGATGACGTCATCCGTTTCATGAAGCGGGTGAACCAGACGCTGCTGAAACTCGACGGCGACCCGGACGACCCGATCCATGTGAAGGCTTTCGACAAGGCCGGCTGCCTTGGGCACCGCATGATCCGGACAGTCGAAGATATCGACAATATCCCGGGTGAAGAATACCCTCTTCTTATGGAAAGCCATCTGGACGGGTGGGAGTTCGCGGTCGAGGCGTGGATTCACGACGGCGAAATCAAGTTCCTGAACATTTCGGAATACGTGACGCTGGGCTATTCGGTCTTCGTGCCCGCCACGCACGAGCTGGAAAGCTGGCGCAATGCGATCACCAAGCAGATCGAAAAGCTCATCAAGACCTTTGACATCAAGTTCGGTCAGATCCACCCGGAATACTTCGTGACGGCCGACGGGGAAATGTACTTCGGCGAGGTCGCCTACCGTCCCCCCGGTTTCAAGGCGTTCGAACTGATTGAAAAAGCCTACGGCTTCAGTGCCTACCAGGCGTCCATCCTCGTTTTCGATCCCAAGAGCACCAAGGAAGAGGTTGATAACTTCTTCCCGAAGGAGGTCGAGGGAGCCAACTGCTATGCCGGATGTTTCGGCGTATACCCGCGCCGTCGTGTGGTGAGCAAGCTCGAGATGCCCAAGGAAACCACGGAGCATCCGTATTTCGAGTCGCACGAGCTGATCGCACCGGTAGAGGAAACGGTACCCGATCGCTCGGCCTTCGGCACGCATTGGGGTCTGGTGTTCTTCGCGGGGGATGATCCCATCAAGATGCGCGATCTGCTCAAGGCACAAGAAGATTTGGACTTTTATGTCTAAGCCGGATGCTGGTGTCATCAAAACCTCTGCCTGACACCACAAGTGCTTGACTTTAGATGGGTATTGCCCTGACAATATAGGGCCACTGACATGGCTCGCATCAGTATCTGCCCTCTGCGCTCGTAGGGGGCAGATACGGAATGTGCATGAGCACTGGAAGAAGCAGGCGTTTGTGGCGGTCAAAAAACCAGCAAACTTTCAATTGTATAGACGCAAGCGGGCAATCCGGGCCTTTCTTTTTAGTGATCCATGTTGAACGCCACAATCTTTGAAAGTCCAGATTTCTGCGCATCACTGCCACTGGTGCACAGCGCAGCGGCTTCGTAAGATCAACTCGCGGCGACACAAGCTTTTAATGTAGGCTCTTTCCGGTTCGGAATGCCGACAGAGCACCCGCAGCGAACGACCGCTTCCCGCCCTTCCTTCCCAAGGTCTTTGAAGTCGCAGCCGGGATCGAACGATTTCACCGAATGATGGTACCTCGGCCGCCATAGCGGCCGAGGCTTTCAAGATTTAACATCTGGGCCGTCTGATAGCGGTCCCTTGTCGATTAGCCCGCGACGTTTTCCGCTTCGAATAAGCGGATCGCGTCCGACAGAAGGTTTGCGATCGCCGAGAGCGCCGCCCCGTCGCGGGTGGTTTGCCAGTGCAGGCGGTACGGATCCAAAGCCGTATGATAAACCTCTTCCGCCTCGGCGGCGAAACCCTCTGCGAGCAAACGCCGCTGTACGGCCACATCCATCGCACGGCAGGCCACGAGCCTGTGGGCATCCGAAGCGTCGGGATCGAGCATCGCATGATAGTGGCAAACACTCGTTGAGAATGTCGGTGCCGCCGGACGTGCCCGAAATCGGATCACTTGCAGCCACTGTGCCGCTTGTCGAGTGAGTTCGCGGGCCCGGGACAAGCCAGTTGTTTCGGTCATATCCGTCATGCCGTCACCCCCCGCGTGTTCAGCCCGGCGAGACGCAGCGCTTCCATCGCCCGCAGGCCTCGATCCAGCGCCTCGGCGCACCGCATCGCAGTGATTGCACGCGGATCATCCGGATCGAGGGAGATGCGCGGCCAAGATGCCGAACCTTCGAGCCGATCGGCAACACAGCCGTGCAGAAGCCCGCTCAGCGCTCGGAGCGTTTTGCACTTGGCCGAGACTGGGCCGCCATTGCGCGCCGTGGCGACAATACCCTCGGCCCGAAATGCCCAATCCGGGCCGCCGAGCAAATGAGCGGCGGCGATCAGTTGATCACCGTCTTGTTCGAGCCAGCGACAGAAATCTCTGGCGCGAGTAACATGCCGAAGCAGGGCCGTCATGTGTGTTGAATGTTTCATTGGGATCACCTCTCAAGAGTGCGCAGACCCACCACGGGCCGCGTCAGATCCCTGCTCCGGATATCAAGGGGCGCTGGTCTGTTCCTGCGCGGCCTCATCAAGAGGGCCGCGCAGGAACAGAGCCGGGCACCTCCGCAGCATAAGATTGAATTACTTTTCAAAACCTCCGGACTGATCCCGGAAAAGGCCATAAAGGTCAATGGCTTGAAAATCATTGGCACAGGTTCAACGGTGGTGTCAGCAAACCGTGTTGGCGCGCGGGTCTGAGGCGAGCAGCAGCCTGATCGCGTCAAGGCATGAGCGGTCGGCGTTATTCCTCGTGTTTCTCCTCACTCTGGTCGCCCTGTCGCTCGCAGCCTCGCCATGGCGGCCGCGAGGGATCGGGTCCGATCTCGCCTGCCCTTGATCGAAAGACATGACCATCTGCGGAATTGACGACGCTAACTGTTTGCGATCCGGCACCGCGCCTGCGGTTGCCAGCCGGGCTTGCCGACTGCGCAGCAATGCGCTTGCGCGAATCGGACCAGATAGCCTGCGCTGTCGCCCCCTCGCAATCGGCGCGATATGCCTTCCCGGCGTTCCGTTTGCCGTGTCCGAGATGCGTTGCAATGAAGTCCGCCGCGCGGGCAGGAGCGTGGCGCCGCATGTGGTCCGCAGCGAGCGTCCTCAGATCGTGGGACGGCACGCCGCCCTGGGCGCGGTCCTATCATCTGATCGGAAGCGCCGGTCGTCTGGGAGGGATCCCCGGCCCGCGAAGGACCGAAGGCGGCGAGGTCAGAATAACGCGCGGATTGCCGATCATGCGGGCGTCTCATAGATACAGTCGGCCCAGGCCTCGAGCATGGGCGCTATATCTTCACCGCGGCACGCGGCTTCGAGGATCGTGACGCCGCTGGGCGTGATGTCCTCGGCCGTGAGCATAGGTGGGATGACATTTCAACGCGGGTCGACTGCCGGCCTATGAATTGATCCCGAAAGGCAATTTCGAGAGCTGTTGAAGGAAATTGAAGCAACCCACGGAAATTGTTAAGACAGGGGTCATTCCATCCCGTGCGGATGATGTTGCCCCCTTCTCAACAGGCGACGGAAATAAGCGAAAACAAGGCAACGGACGGAAGTGGGTGGAACGGTTTCAGAGTATTAACTCCGTCCTGACCGTGCGCAGCTTCTCGACAAAATCCTCGAATTCTTCAGCGGCTTTCATCCCTTCCGAATGGTCATAATGACGCCGCGTGATGCTTTCGTCGACATGCCGAAGGAGCGTCTTGGCGGCATAGGCGCCGCCGATCAGGTTCTCCGACGCTTCTGTGGCCACGTTGTCCCGCAAGCGATGGAGCGGGATGCGCACGCCGAACTCTCGCTCTGTCAAATTGCCAGTCAATGCACCCAGTTGGCTCGCCCGAATTGATCCTGGCTTGCCGTGGACCGACGGAAAAAGATGGAGACCGTCATCGAAAAGAGGTCGGAAGTCCGCGCGATACTCCCTCAGCGCTTCTGCAAGACCCGCGTTCTCGAAGACCACGTCATAGCCTTCCTGGGCCTTACGCGCTTCCGGATACTTCAGGGCTTCTCCGGGGAGATCGACATGGATGTAAGGCCCGCCGATCAGGGTCAGCGTCCGGTCAAATTCGAGCCATGTCAACGCCCGGGCCCGCTCCGGCAGCGCGGTGCCGACCGCGAGGATCAAACCATTTCGAAAGATGGTGGCAGCACGAACCCCACGCAGCGGGCGATCCCGAGCCTCATCAATCAGCCGGAACCCGAGAGTATATAGAGCACTGGCTCCGACGAGCTGTCGCCCCGTCTTCGTCGCCGCCGCTTCCCCCTTCGCCCGTTCGCGCCAGTCAATGGCGACGAAAGCACAGGCTTGGGAGCGGCCCGCGCCTCCAGTCGCAACAGCGAGTCCGGCCAGGATCCTCTGCAGGTAATTTGCCGCAGTGCCGATCGTCACCGGATCGCTTTCGTCGCCAGCATCTACGAGGCCACAGGCGTATCCATGAAGCGATCCGGCTGTCGGATGCAGAGAAATACCTTTGACATGGCAATGATGGCACCACGCTGACAGGGCCCGAAGGACCGACTTAGTGTAGTCCACACTCCAGATCGTACGACCAAGCACCGCGCGACCCTTGCGCGAAAGCGCAATCTGTTCGAGCAAACGCGGCCGTAATTCCTCAGGCAAGACACCAGCCTGGCGTTCGACCGAGTTCCAGCAGCATGCGTCGCGCGGTTTCGAAACAACACTTGCGTCCCGCAGAACGCGAGCAAAATGGACGGTCGCTTCGGGCCCCCAAACCTCGGCGGCGACCTTGTGTAGATAGGAAAATTCGGCGAAGGCGGTCTCGCCGACGCATTCGTGCCGTGCCGCGAGATGCGCTGCCATATCCTCCCGCGTCGGGATCCGGTCGAGGGGTGACGCGCCCCGAAACGCGCGCAAAAGCGCGAGGTGCTGGTTATCCATGGTGTATCCAATTTGCTCTTGGTGGTCGGGCCGCTCAGGCGGCCCGCGTTGTCTTGTCTTCAAGGAGGGCTTGCCAACCATCGAGGACGAGATTTTCGTCAAGCTCGGCATAGTAGTCGACGGTCGTTTGCAGGCTCTTGTGACCGAGGAGGCGCTGCACGCGCGGTAGATTGTCCATACTCTCCTTGAGCCAGATCCATCCGATCAGGTGCCTGTAGAGATGCGGATTGATCTGCACCCCGACATGCTGATGCAGCAGCCGAGTGACACGCTTCAGGATCCCGCGATAAGGCGCGTTGATCTCGAACTTGCCGCCTTCCTGACGCGGAAACAGATAGGGGTTTTCCGTGTCGTCGGGGTGCAGGAGGATCGAGCGGATCTTCTCGATAAAGTGTCGCATCAACCGACTGGCGCGGTCTCCCAGGCGAACGACGTAGTCCGGATCGCATGCCTTCCGCCCCTTCACCTCTGGCGCCGGGACGGTAAGAACCGCCTTCCCATCCTGAAATGCAATCCAGTCGAGCCGCGCTTCGATGACATTCGAGCTGCGCGGCGCGCGAGTGAGCAGGATGTCGTGCGCCAGCACTGCTGCGATATCGCGAGCCAATTCGACGTCGATGGCGTCGAGGCGATCCGGCAGTATTCCGGTCTTTTTCCTCTTGCTCTTCCGCCGTCGATCAATCTCGGCGTTGATCCCTGTCATCACGGTCCCGGACAAGTCGATCGTCGACTGGATGCGTGGTTCGGTGAATTCCCGCAGCTTCTTCTTGTTCTTCGGGGCAACACCCCGACGCCCGGTCTCGTAGAACCGTATCAAAGACCTGATGTCCTCGACGTCATGTTCCGGCGCGGCGGCGTAGCCGACGGCGATCTTCTTAACGGCCTTTAGCACGGACACGAGATACCCCGAGTCCCTCCGACCACCGTTGGCCTCAAGAAGAGAGGCCGCCGCGGCCTGTAGGATCTGATAGTCCGTAAGAGCGCGAATGCTGGGCACGACGAGGTCATGCGACGCCGCCAGGGCTTTGGTCAGAGATATCACGTAACCACGACGGGTCGCGGTGGTTTCCGCTGACCAACGGTCATCCTGCGTCAGAAACCCGTATTCCCGCATCTTCGATTCCCGACGTTCCACGCGATCGGTCTTGGAAGACTGCCCGGGCAACCTCGATTTCTCTGCCACGCTCTTCTGCAGTTGGGCCTTGATTTCCGAAAGCGGGTCGGCTTCCTCATGCTCCTCCCGGTCCAGTGCTTCGAGGAAGGATTCATAGGTCAATCCGTCACGCGATATCTCTCCGGCCGCCCATGGCGCGACTTGAGTGTCGAACTCGGTCAGCAGGGCCTCGAGAGTACTCGTGTCCACGCCAAATTTGTCGCGACGATCCGAGAACGGTGACGCGACAGCCAAAAACCCGAAAGACGAGGTAGAAGGGTTGGTTTCGAGATGGCGAAGAAGCGTGCTGACGTTGCAGACATGCTTGCGGCACTTTGCTTCCGTCACCGTACCGGTTTCGAGCCGGTAGGCATAGTAATCCGCCAGGGTCGCGCTCGTCACCTGCTCAGGCATGATCCCACGATCATGGATAAAGACCAAGAACGGCCCGGCTTTCAGCCTGCAATCCTCCGGGATATCGGCTTCTTTTGCGGCTTTGTACGCATCAGCCCAGATGCCGCCGATGTCGGCCACACCTCGCGGGCGATTTCGCACGCCATGGCGGTCAATGGCCACCAGGATGTCGCTCTTGTAAGTCGAGCGGCTCCCAGTGGACAGATCGAGACCGGCGGCATTGTGGCGCGCGAAGAAGTCGATGACATCGTGACGGCAAACCGACGTGTTAGCATACCAGTTCTCCCGACTCATGATCCATTTGATGCGGCTGACAAGGGTCTTCTGCCCGGCCTGCTCCAGCTTTTCGATCAGCACGCCATAGGTCAATGGTGCCACGCCGCTGACAGCCAGAAGAAGATCCCGGCCTGTTGCCTCTGACAGCGCGACAAGCGTCGTGTGTCGAGGCTTCAGGCCCTCGATCGAGAGGATATCAGAAACAGCCTTGGCATTGAGACCGGCTCTGAGGGACAGCGAGCGCATGGACTCGCCTGTTTCCGTGATATGTGCTCGCAACTCGTCTTGAACGGTCATGGTCATCTCCTGATGGCAGTTCTGCGACCGTCACTCGTCATCGAGCTCGAGATCCGGCCTTCCATCATCAGAAGGCCGGGATCGATGCTCGAAGAGGACGACATCTTCTTCGGTCGCAAACCACCGTCTGCCGAGCTTGCGCGCGGGGAGCTTCACCCGCCCTTCTCCTGTCGGGCAGCCATGCCGGATCCAGTCGGTGATGCACCGGGGCGTGCAGTGGAACCGCTCTGCAAGATCCTCTGTTGTATAAATTTTTCGTGTCATTTCCGGCTTCTCCTTGTTCGGCAAGGCCGGAAATAGGGAAATGGCCGGGAGATCCAAAAATGGCGCTGCAGGCTTTGGTCTGCGGCGGACCGGCTGTTCCGGAAGCACCTGTGTACCGGCAGACTGCTGTGACGCCGGGTCCGGACAGCGGCGCACCGGTGTCGCACTATGGAAGAGCGAAAATTTCCGAGCCAGGGGTGTCGGGCGTAGGTCCTGGGGATGACCAATGAACCGACGCTCCCGCGAGCCTTCTCCGCCATCGATAACAGCACGGAAGCCTATCTGACCGCTCTCCATCCCGAGGGTGCAAAGGGCAAGCCGACGCTGATGCACATCACGTCGTCCGAGTGCGTGTATTCACGCTCTGTGCCGCTCGACGAACTGGGGGTGATTGGCCCCGCCTGGGCGGAAGGCACGAGTTACGTGAGCCTGAACCGTTTCCACGGCCGGCGACGGCTTGAAAAGCTGGCATCCTTAAACGCCCTGTATGTGGATCTCGACACATACAAATGCCCGAGCCTATCGCGCCTTGGCGACGATGCCCTGGATCGGATGATCCTCGATCATTTTTCCAGACTCTCACTGCCCGAACCATCATTTCTGCTGGACACCGGGCGCGGCCGCGCCGCGGTCTGGTCGATCTATCCGCTTCCAGCCGCGGCGCATCCGCGGTGGCGCGCATGTCAGCGGCTATTGGTCGAGGCGTGCCGCGTCCTTGAAGCGGATCCCGCTTGCACCGATGCTGCGCGCGTTTTCCGGCTCCCAGGTACCGTGAATCGCAAAGTCGGGAAATCCGTTCGAGTCCGACAGGGCATCGGTATACGCTATGACTTCGACCGGCTTGCCAACGGCCTCTATACGAAAATGGGCCGTCCGACACGCGGGCAGCTTGAGGAGCACAAGCGACACGCGAAAGCAATACGGCGTCGCGTATCGCGCCGGTCGACACGCGGCACCGGGAAATCCCCGAGACAGCGCTTCGCGGAGATCCGGGAAGATCTCTTGACGGTCAAGGACGCGTGGGGCGGCACGGTTCCCGAAGGTCGGCGCAACACATGGCTTCATTTGTACGCGACATGCCTGACCCATATCGATCAAACCATGGATCTGGAGGCTGAGATCGGCGCCATGTCCAGCCGGGCGACGCCTGACTTGTCGCCCGCGGAGGTGCGCAGCGTCACGCGCTCCGCGCAACGCAGAGCGTCCAACGCGACCTCTTCATCGCCGGGATCGGACGGACGTCTGCACTATGGCGGCGCTCGGCTCGCCGAACTGCTCGGTATTGATGACAAGCTCGCATCGCATCTGGGGTTGAAACAACTCTACAGTGCCAAGAGGCGGCGAGCGATCAAGGCCGCGGTGCAACGTCAACGCCGTCGAGAGACCGGCGCGATCGATCGATCGAAATATCTGCAAACGCACTCGACGTCACGCGACAAGCCTTGGGAGGCGATGGGCATTTCGAGAGCGACTTGGTATCGTCGAGGTCGGCATCGCATGGCTTCGCGTGAGACAAGTCCGTGCCCGGAACAGGAGGCCGTAGGCACCGCCGAAGGCGGACCGGAGCCGACCGAGGTCGGCTCCCAGTCGCAATGTTCCTCACACGCCCAACCCGCGCCAGCCGCCCGCACCAGCGCCGCAACCGGCCCGACGCCCCCGAAAACAAGCAGCACCGACCCTACCAAAAGCGGTCAGCCAGGACATGAAGGGCGATGCTTGTATCCTGCTGCGATCTCGCGGCTCAGATTTCTGGGCAGGGAAGCGAGATTTTTTTTCCGCTCCGAACTGAACAGTTCCAACTCTGATTTACGAGCAGAAATCGGAGCCCACCATGACCCAGAAAGCAACTTTGACCGCCCGCCTTGATGACCTGATTGCAGAAGTTTCCGCGCTCAAGTCGGAACTGTCCGCCTTGCGCAGCGAGAACGGAAAGCTTGCCGATGAGGTTGCTGCCCTCAGAAGCCTGTTGGTAAAGCCGGATCACGGTCCGGCGCGCATTCACAGCTTTACTTCGGCTCCAGCCGTCGCATGCGGTGCGGACGCCCTACTCAAAAGCAAAGCACCTGCTGTGCCGGAGAAGGAATTTCCTGCCAGCCGAGAAGCAGCAAACCCGACGACGGCCGACTTACCAGACCTCGCGCTTCTGAAGCGGGATAATTCCGCCTCCAGCGACGAGGACGCCGACCGGACCGCTGCCTCTGGTACGAAAGTTCCAGCACCCAATCCGCAAGGACTAAGTGACGTGGCTGTGATGGAGGGCGCGAACAAACCGGACACCTCGCCCAATGAGCAAAAAGAGACGGCAACGACGAAAGTGGAGGCTGAAGCCGTTACCGCCGAGACCATGCGCAAGACGGCTCCCGCGCCGGAACATGTCGACGGCGCCCCTGTCAAGGATTTTGCGCCGGCCTCCAGCACACAGGAGGCCGCGCCGGCAGCCTCGAACCGCAAGAAGCACAAGCGCACATGCCGCAGAAACTCCGAATCCAAACCTGCGCTGTCTGCAGAAACGCTCTCCGAATTCATCCCTGCCGCAAAGCGACTGATCGAGAAGGGATTCGCCCGGGACGTCGAAGATGCGCTCCTTCTACTATTGCGGGCTGGCGTCAAAAGCTTCGACACATTCATCGCGGCGCAAGAAATTTTAGAAGGAAGCGGGAACGAGTCGCCTGCGTGATTGCAAGCTCGGAGACCCGTTCCCTGTTTTCACGATGGCTTTTCCGCGAGCTTAGTCACTGGCACGTAACGCGTCCTCAAGACATGAAACGATGTCTCCGACGCGCGTGCCAGAGTGACCGACCATGGCATTCCAATCTTCCGGCAAAGACCAACACGGATCCCTACTCACCGGGATACCGCGAAGCGCTTCGAGAGAAGCGCCCAGGATATCGCGTGCTTGCGCGAAAATCTCGCGAACGTCGCTTGCCGAAGCCGCAGGGTCGAGGTGCAGCCCATGCAGCGAGCGCACCTTGGAACGGAGGTCATTTCGGCCCACGTGACCGAGGATGACTTCCAGAATCGGTAGCTCGTTGTCGAGGCAAACGGCCAGGCGCTCAAGCGTGATATCGAGCACGCCGGAGCAATCGGCGGGTACGCCGGGTTGCTTAGGGAGTGTGACGTTCATCTTGCGTAATCCTTGCTTTGGGTCCGGGAGCGCTTCGGCTCGATGGTCGCGTCCGGGTTGGGCCAACTTTCGTGGCCGCGACCGTCAGATCGTTTGGGAAACCCAAGGCTCGAGATTGATTTGGTCTCCAATGTTGCTCGCGTGAATCGGAATCTTGGCCAGAATGATGGATGGCGAAGTCGATTCTCGAAATTTTTTCGAGTGCGCCGGGCTCTGATGAGGCAGAAATTCTCCGTTACGCAATCACGCCGATCTGTCCCATGGGCGCTGATCCCGGACAATCTGGCAATCTCCGGAGACCAAGATCTTCCACCTGTCCCGTTGCGCTTCACTGAAGACGCCGCATCTTGCCGCGCCTTTTCTGTTTCGGTCCCGTCCGTTAGTGTCCTGTCAACGCGGGTCAAAAGTTGAGCGTGTCGTGATGCGGCCGCCGCGCTACAGAAAGGGAGCCATGATAACCGGCGAATTGAAATCCAAGGTCGACGCGATCTGGAACGCGATGTGGACGGGCGGGCTGTCCAACCCTCAGACCGTGATGGAGCAGTTGACCTTGCTGCTCTTCCTGAAGGGCCTCGACGACGCCCAGACCCTTGCGGAGCGGCAGGCCCGGGCACGCGGCACGAAGATCGAGCGGAACCTCTTCCCCGACGAGTTGGACGGGATCCCGATCGTCGACGAGACTGGTAACAAAATCGCTGACGGCCGCTCCTTCGCCGATCTGCGCTGGCCGCGGTTCACGAGACTGCCCCCGACAGAGATGCAGGAGGCCGCCGAGAACCACCTTGTCCCCTTCCTGCGCCGCCTTGGTTCGGATGGGGCGCCTTTGCGAAAGCACATGGCGAGTGCACGCTACGAGATCCCGACGGGTCGGCTGCTGTCCAAGGTGGTCGATCTGATCTCGGATCTGCCGATGAGCAGGCGCGACACCAAAGGCGACCTTTACGAATACATGCTGTCAAAGGTGGCGGCGGCGGGTCAGAATGGTCAGTTCCGAACCCCTCGCCACATCATCAACATGATGGTCGCGATGACCGAACCACGCCGGGATGATGTGATATGCGATCCCGCCTGCGGCACGGCCGGTTTCCTGGTGTGCGCCGCTGAAAACCTGCGCCAGACAGATCCCAACGCCTGGACCGATCCGGAGTCCCGAGAGCACATCCAGCACAGCATGTTTCACGGTCACGATTTCGACGCGACCATGCTGAGGCTGGGCGCGATGAACATGGCGCTCCACGGGTTCGAGGATGCCTCGATCGTCTACCGCGACAGCCTCACGGAGGAGCATGGCGGGGAGGCCGAGGCCTATTCCCTCATCCTGGCCAATCCGCCCTTCGCCGGCTCGCTCGATACAGAGGCGGTGGCAAAGGGTCTGACCCGCATCGTCAACACCCGCAAGACAGAGCTGCTTTTCTTGGCTCTCTTCCTGCGCCTCCTCAAGCGCGGCGGGCGCGCCGCGGTCGTCGTCCCCGACGGGGTGCTCTTCGGCTCCAACAAGGCGCACAAGGAGGTTCGGCGCATGCTGGTCGAGGATCAGCAGCTCCAGGGCGTGGTCAAGCTCCCAGCCGGCGTCTTCCGCCCTTATGCCGGGGTTTCCACGGCAGTCCTGCTCTTCCAGCGTACCGACTCCGGCGGCACAGAGGGCGTGTGGTTCTACGACCTGCACGCCGATGGCCTCAGCCTCGACGACAAGCGAAACCTGCTGCTGCCCGAGGACAAGATTGGCCCCTGGGCCGAGCTGACCGAGGACGAGGCGAAGCTGAACGATCTCCCCGACGCGCTCGCCCGCTGGCAGCAGCGGGAAGGGGCGGAGACGGACAACCCTCGCACCGCCCGCAGCTTCGTCGTCTCGAAGGAAGAAATCGCGGCCGCCGGCTATGACCTCAGCCTCAACCGCTACCGCGAGATCGAGCATGACGCGGTCGAGCACGAGCCGCCGGCCGAGATCCTGTCGCGCCTGCGCGAGATGGAGCGAGATATCTTTGACGGCCTTGAGGAGTTGGAGACGATGCTCGGCGACAGCACCGTGAAAGAGGCCGCCGAATGAGCACCGGCGGGTCCTTCGGCCGCACCATCCAGCTCTTCCTGGTGGATGGCAAACCCACCGGCCTGCGCAAGGCGTCGATCCACGGCTGGACCGGCGTGCTCTTTGTCTCGGGTGCGTCGGCCTTCGGCGACCTCACTACGCGCGACGAGGTGGACCGCACGGGCGTCTACATCCTGTCCGGTCCCGATCCCGACAATCCCGGCCGCACGCGCGTCTACATCGGCTCGGGAAATTCCGTGGCCGAGCGCATCGAGCAGAGCGCCAAGAAACGCGACTTCTGGGAAACCGCGATCGCGGTGACGACCAGCGACGGTGACCTGTCGAAGGGACATGCCGAATACCTCGAGGCGCGGCTGATTCAGGTGACGGCTCAGGCGGGGCGCGTGACGCTCGACAACGGCACCCAGCCCGACACCCTGCGCCGACGCCTGCCCGAGGCCGACGTGGCGAACATGGAGCAGTTCCTCGCGAACCTGCGGATCATCCTGCCGGTGATCGGGCTCGACATGCTCAAGCCCCAGCCCAGGGCGGTGACCCAGACGACTCAACCGGTCGAGGAACGCACCACCGGCGAGGTGCAGTTCGAGATCCGGCACAAGAGTGGCGTCAAGGCCACGGCGGTCGAGGAAGAGGGAGAGTTCATCGTGCTGGAAGGGTCTGAGGCCCTGACCGGCACGGGCTATGTCCAGCAGAGCTATGCCGGGCTGAAAGAGAAGCTCATCGCGGACGGGGTGCTGGTCCCGGTGGATGTGCCGCCCGGCGCGCGCAAGCTGCGCTTTGCCCGGCCCTCGTCCTTCAACAGCCCATCGGCGGCGGCCGCGGTCGTCCTGGACCGCAATAGTAACGGGCGGACGGAGTGGAAGGTCAAAGGCGCGAGCCAGACCTACCACGATTGGCAGCAGGCGCAGGCTTCGAGGCAGGAGGCGGCGGAATGAGCATTCCCATGACCGCCATCGGTGAGATCGTAGTCCCGATCAAGACATGGAATCCACGGCGAGCATCCGGTGCCAGCCCCTTCGACTACATTGACCTCAGCTCGGTTGATCGTGACGAAAAGACAATCGTAGGCCCCACGCCCACGATTCCATCCGAGGCGCCATCGCGTGCGCGTCAGTTGGTCGATGCCGGGGACATTCTCGTCTCTACGGTTCGACCGAATCTGAACGCGGTCGCTGTGGTGGATGAAGGTCTCGACGGAGCGACTGCGTCAACAGGGTTTTCGGTGCTTCGTCCGGTCCCGGAAAAAGCCGCATCACGATACATCTTTCACTGGGTTCGGACACCGTCATTCGTGGCCGACATGGTGCGGAAGGCAACCGGCGCAAGTTATCCGGCGGTATCTGACAAGATCGTGGCGGAGTCTCTTATCCCCCTCCCGCCACTCGAAGAGCAGCGGCGGATTGCGGGGATACTGGATGCGGCCGACGCCCTGCGCCGCCGCCGCCGCGAGGCCCTCGCCCTACTCGACACCCTCCCGGGCGCGATCTTCGCGGAGATGTTCGGGGACCCAAGCAAGAACCCCCATGGATACGAGTCCGGCACCATCGGTGATCTCCTCTCGGACGTAAGGTATGGCACCAGCAACAAGGCCGGGGCCGAGGGTGCTCTTCCGATCCTGCGTATGGGGAACATCACCTACGAGGGCAGAATGGACCTCAGCGATCTGAAAAGAATAGACTTGTCCGAAAAGGATATCCCGAAGCACACTGTGCGGAGGGGCGATATTCTATTCAACCGAACGAACAGCGCTGATCTTGTTGGAAAAACAGCCATTTTCAATGAAGACGACCCATATGCATTTGCTGGATACCTTGTCCGGGCTCGTGTCAGCAACGGAAACCGCCCGGAATACGTCGCTGGCTATCTGAATAGCCCTCATGGAAAGAAAGTCCTCCGGAACATGGCAAAGAACATTGTCGGGATGGCCAATATCAACGCGAAGGAGATGCAGAAGATTCCGATACTGCTCACGCCCGAAGACAAGCAAGAAAGTTACGCAGCACGATGCGCGCAGATTGGTGATCGACGGGAAACCCTGATGGGTCACCTTTCCCAACTCGAAACCCTCTTCGCCTCCCTCCAATCCCGCGCCTTCGCCGGAGCGCTCTGACCCCGGACCCCGCCATGACCGCCAGCAACTTCGCCCATCTCGAACCCGACTTCCCCGCCGTCCACGCCGCGGCGACCTCGGCCGAGCGGCTTGCGATGTCGGAGCCCGAGGCGGCGGCAATCCTCGCGGGCAAGGCGGTGGAGCTGGCGCTCGGCTGGGCCTTCGCCCATGACGCGGGTCTCACGCCCCCGGCACAGTCGGGCGCTTCGCGATTGATAAACGACCCCGACCTGCGCGGCATTATGGGCCAGAAGGTCCACGCCAAGGCCCGATTCATCAACCTTGTCCGCAACAAGTCCGCCCATGAGGGATCGAATCTGAAGCCCGAGGGCGCGCGCCAGGTGGTCGAGGAGCTGCACCACGTCCTGCACTGGTTCGGCCGCACCTACGCGAGCCGCCAGAAGCCGCCCGAGCCGAACAATTTTTACCCGGCCCCGCTGACCGCCCGGCTCGACCTGATCCGGGAAGCCCGCGGACGCATCCAGAACACCGAGAAGGCGCTGGAGGCGCGCGACGAGGAACTGAAAAGCCTGCGTGCGCAATACGCCAGCCTCGACGAGGAACTGAAGACCAAGCGCGCCGAGGTCGCCAAGGCCCGCGCCGCCCAGACCGTCGACCCGCACGACTACAATGAGGCCACGACGCGTGACCGCCTGATCGACCTGTTGCTGGCCGAATCCGGCTGGACGGACCTCAAGGAAGGCCGGGATCTGGAATACCGGGTGGAGCCGATGCCGAACGAGCAGGGCCATGGCTTCGCCGACTACGTCCTCTGGGGCCCCGACGGCCTGCCTCTGGCGGTGGTCGAGGCAAAGCGCACCCGCCGCTCTCCATCCGAGGGGCAGCAGCAGGCAAAGCTCTACGCCGATGCGCTGGAACAGATGCACGGCCGCCGTCCGGTGATCTTCTACACCAACGGCTACGAGCACTGGATCTGGGACGACTCCCGCAGCATCCCACCGCGTCGCCTTGGCGGCTTCAAGACGGTGCAAGAGCTGGACGAGATGATCGCCCGGCGCTCTGAGGCGAAGGCCCTTGTGGACCAGAAGCCCAAGGCGGCCATTGCCGGCCGCCCCTACCAGACCCGCGCCCTGACGCGGATTGCCGAGCATTTCGATGCTGGCTCACGGAAGGCGCTGCTGGTCATGGCGACCGGGACGGGTAAGACGCGGACGGTAATCGCCCTCGTGGACATGATGGTGCGCGCAGGGATCGTAAAACGTGCCCTGTTCCTGTGCGACCGCATCAGCCTTGTCCGGCAGGCACGCAACGCCTTCGCGGCGCATATGCCCGACAGCTCTCCGGTGAACCTGGTGACCGACCCCTCGGGCACAGGCCGCGTCTACGTCTCGACCTATCCGACCATGATGAACCTGATCGACAGAGCCGATCATTCCGGCCGCCGCTTCGGTCCCGGGCATTTCGACCTGGTGATCATCGACGAGGCGCACCGGTCCATCTACAAGCGCTACCGGGCGATCTTCGAGTGGTTCGACAGCTTTCTCGTCGGCCTTACGGCAACGCCGCGCGACGAGGTGGATCGCGATACCTACCGGCTGTTCGACCTCGATCCCGGGCATCCCACGGACTACTACGGCCTCGAGGAGGCGATCGAGGACGGATTTCTCGTGCCCTTCGAGCCGATCTCGCTCCCGACCCGCTTCATGAGCGAGGGCATCCGCTATGACGACCTGTCGGACGAAGAGAAGGACCAGTGGGACGAGCTCGAATGGGGCGAAGGCGGCCGTCGCGACGAGGTCACGGCCGGTGAGCTAAACAGGTATCTGTTCAATGCCGATACGGTCGACAAGGTACTGGCCCATGTCATGGAGCATGGCATTCGCGTCGCCGGCGGAGACAAGATCGGCAAGACGATCATCTTTGCCGCGAACAAGCCTCATGCCAAGTTCATCGAGGAGCGCTTCAACGCTGGATGGCCGAATTACGGCGGCACCTTCGCGCGGCGGATCGTGCACGGCGAGAGTTACTCCCAGAGCCTAATCGAGGCTTTCGAGATCCCGGGCAAGGAACCTCAGATCGCAATCTCTGTCGACATGATGGACACCGGCGTGGACGTGCCTGAGGTGGTGAACCTCGTCTTCTTCAAGCTTGTTCGTTCAAAGACGAAATTCTGGCAGATGGTTGGCCGGGGAACGCGACTGCGGCCGGAACTGTTCGGGCCTGGCCAGCACAAGACCGAGTTCCGAATCTTCGACGTCTGCGGCAACCTCGAGTTCTTCGGCTCAAACCCGGAGCTCAAGGAACCGTCGGTCCCGAAGTCCCTGACCGAGCGACTGATCGAGGCAAGGCTGAACGTGGCGCAGTCCATCGACGACTCGCTGGCATCGTCAGGTGGTAATCAGGCTTATGGTGACGCGGAAGAACTCAAGGTTGTCCGCGCGGAGATCGTCGCGGACGTGCGCAGGTTCGTAATGGGTCTCGATATCTCGTCATTCGTCGTCCGCGGTCATCTGCGCTCTGTCGAGACCTGGCAGGCGGAAGATGCGCCCTGGTCCGCTTTGTCGGATCAGGGCACCGATGAACTGACAACCCTGGCGGCCCTGCCGAGCAATGTCGAGCTCGGAGCGGAAGAAGCAAAACGGTTCGACCTCGTGATGTTCGAACTCCAACTCAGTCTGATGGGCCGATCAACAAAGATGGAGTCCTGTCGGCGGAAGGTGATGGAGATCGCTACCGCGCTCTCCACGAAGATGGAAATCCCCGCAGTCGCCCGGCACGCGGAACTTATCGAGGAGATGCTGACCGACAGCTGCTGGGAAGGCCTGACGGTACCCATCGCCGAGCGAGCCCGTCTGCGTCTGCGTGATATCGTTCATCTCATCGATCAGTCGTTACGCAGCATCCTCTACACTGATTTCGAAGATGATCTCGGCGCCGCAACGCCGGTTCCCCTCAATCCTGCGGCGGATTTTGCCGCGTTCAAGAAGAAGGCTCGCGAGTTTCTCCAGAGGCATGGCGATCACATGGCTCTTCGCCGGTTAAGGTCGGGACGGTCGCTTACCCGCCTGGACATCGAAGAACTCGAGCGGATGTTGCTCGAAGCTCGGGTGGGGTCTGACGCCGACATTGAGATTGCAAGGAAGACCCAGACCGCCCAGGTCGGAGGGTTCGGCGTCTTCCTGAGGTCAATCGTCGGCCTCGACCGCGCGGCGGTCCAAGAGTATTTCGCCGAGTTCATCGCTGCTGGTGCCTCGGCCGACCAGATCGAATTCGTCGGCATGGTCATCGAGCACCTGACCCGAAACGGTGTAGTCGATGCGGGCCTGCTCTACGATAGTCCATTTTCCGATCTCTCGCCCGATGGTCCCGAAAGTGTCTTCGACGAGCGGAATGTAGACCGCTTCCTGGCGCGACTCCGAACCCTCAACCAGACTGCGGAGGTGTCTGATACATCTGCCGACGTGGGCTAACAGAGACCGTGTTTGAACGCCGCCCTGCCGTGTGATCAACGGTATCGATCACCTTCGGCCTCGCAGGGGGAAATCACCTCGTCGACCCACCGGTCGAACCAGACCCAGCTACCTTTGTAATCGCTTGGACAACCGAACCCCTTGGCAAAGCTGGCCAACCGCGCGATGAAGCTTCAGGTCAATATACAGGACGGCGACGTCATGGTCAGCGTCGATGAGAGCGTCCTCTACGTCACGCCCGACGCATGGAAGGGCGCAGCTTAGATTGCCGGTGCCCAACACACTGCCGACGCTCGCCTGCCTCCGATCCTGCGCCTGTAGCGAATGGCCGGTTTGGTGAACCTGCAACGCGGCTTTTGAAAGTCAGACGGAAGTCTTCTGTGGGCCGTTGCGACAGCATGCAGTTAGAGCGAATTCCGAACGTTCGCTGCGGCGGTCAAGAACGGCAGCAAAGCGCATTTCGTGGCGGGCTGTTCGACATGGTCAGCTTGAAGCGTATTCGAAACCAATAGCTGACTGCCCCTGAACCCATCCTGGTTTGCCTCCCCAACGCCAACCGCGCGGTTTCGCCTCAAAGCTCTCCTCCGCCCTCGGCCCGTTCGCGGAGAAGGGGCAATGCCTCCGTCCGGCAATCGTTTTATGGGCGGTTTCCAAGCATGCGGAGAGAGTTAGACGGAAATTCTCGGGGCCTTCACAGAGGTTTCGTAAAAAAGGTGATAAGGATGCGTTTCGTGTCGAACTGGCATTTGACCATTTGGTCCGACGCGCGCATTCTGACCTGGAAAAAACAACTCATCAGAGAGGGTATCCCCGTGACCAGAACCATTTTGCTGGCCAGCACGCTGCTGGCAGGACTCGTTTCCGTTGCGCAGGCCGACACGTTGCGTCTTCTGACCTGGGGCGGCTACGCACCCGATGATGTCGTGACGATGTTCGAGGAACAGACCGGCCACACGGTCGAAGTGACGAAATCCAACAATGAGGAAATGATCGCCAAGCTGCGCGCCACCGCCGGCGGCGGCTTCGATCTCGCGCAGCCCTCGCAGGACCGCGTGAAGGGCCCGCAGATGGAATTCGGCATCTACAAGCCGATGGATGTCTCAAAGCTGAAGCAGGATCTGTTCATCCCTTCGATGCTCAAGGCGACGATGGAAAACACCACCGTGAGCGGCGACGTCTACGGCGTGCCGCATGTCTGGGGGACCTCCGGCCTCGTGCTGAACACCGCCGAGGCGGCCGAAGTAGTGAATGATTACACCGACCTTTGCGACCCGGCTGTCGCAGGAAAGGTGTCCTACCGTCTGAAGCGTCCAACGCTGATCGGCTTTGCCTTTGCCATGGGTGAGGATCCCTTCGCGGCCTACGACGACGAGGCAGAATACAGGAAGATCATGGACAAGGTCGAAGCCAAGCTGATCGACTGCAAGCCGAACGTCAAAACCTATTGGGGCGGTGGCGACGAGTTGATGAACCTGGTGCGCTCGGGCGAGGTCGTCGCATCCATGGCGTGGGATACCGGCGGCTGGAGACTGAATGACGACAATGCCGACATCACCTTTGTCGCGCCCGAATCCGGCGCTCTGGGTTGGATCGATACCTTTGTTCTGCCCGCCAAGGGTCAGGCGGATGACGTCGCCTACGAGTGGATCAACTTCGTGATGCAACCGGAAATCGCGGCCATGATCACCGCGGCGGCAGGTAACTTCACCGCCTCTGCCGGGGCGGACGAATTCGTTGAGGACGGCCTGAAGGCCAAGTATCAGCAGAGCTTTCCGCAAGAGGCCATCGACAACATCAAATGGTATCCGCCGGTCCCCGCCGGGCTGGAAGCCATTGAGGGCGAAGTGCTGGACCGCGTCCAGGCCACCAACTGACCATCCGGGCGGCACCCTTGGCCGGGTGCCGCTCCCTTTCGCGGACCTCATATGACCCCTGATCTGGAATGCTTCGAGCTCGTGCAGCGGTTCGGCGAAACGACGGCTGTCGACAACGTCTCCTTTTCGGTATCGCCGGGCAGCTTTTTTTCCATTCTTGGACCTTCGGGCTGCGGCAAAACGACGATCATGCGCATGATCGCAGGCTTTCTCGACCCGAGCTCGGGCGACATCCGGATCAAGGGCGGTTCGGTGCTGGACACGCCACCGAACAAGCGCCCCGTCAATATGGTGTTCCAACATCTGGCACTGTTCCCGATGATGACCATTGCCGACAACATCGGATACGGGCTGCGCCGTCGCGGCATGGCCAGGAAAGAAATCGACCGCAAGGTGGACGAGGCGCTCGACCGCATCGATCTGCCAGGGATCGGCGGCCGTAAAGTGGACGAATTGTCCGGCGGTCAGAAGCAGCGTGTGGCCATTGCCCGCTGCATGGTGTTGGAGCCGGACGTTCTGCTGCTGGACGAACCTCTGGGCGCCCTTGACCTGAAACTGCGCGAGCACATGAAGGTAGAGCTAAAGGCGCTTCAGGCCGCTTTCGACACCACTTTCCTCTACATCACCCACGATCAGTCAGAGGCGCTGGTCATGTCCGACCAAGTCGCCGTCATGAACGCCGGACGGTTCGAGCAAGTGGGCAGCGGGCAGGACCTGTACTACAGGCCCGAGACCCCCTTTGTCGCCGGATTCATCGGTGAATCGAACCGTTGGAATGGCCGCATCGAGCGGGCCGAGGGCGGCACGCTGCAACTGCGCACCGATACCGGTCTGGCCATGCACGCCGCGGGGGCGCCCCTGTCCGAGGGTGACAAGGCCGAGATATTTGTCCGGCCGGAATCGATCCGACTCGCCAGCAGTGCCGAGGCGCTGGAGGGTTTCGACAACCAGCTGAAAGGCACCGTCACCAGCATCCTGTTCAACGGCGCGGCCTCGCGTGTGCTGGTGCAGGACGAAGCGGGCGAGATCCTTGAGGTCGCCCTGCCGCAGTCAGGCGAATTCGCGTCGCTGAGGCGCGGCGACACGGTGCATGTCGGCTGGGGCGCGGGTCAGGCCACCTGTTTCGGGGCGGCGTGATGCGCCAGCAGTCCCGCGTCGCCTTCATCCTGCTGCTGACTCCGCTGGTGCTATGGCTCGGCCTGCTCATCGTCATACCGCATATTGACATGCTGCTGATCTCGCTGCGCGAGCGCATCAGCTTTGGCGTCTATGAGGGCAGCCTCACCCAGTACGAAAAAGCCCTGACCGAACCGCTATACCTGCGCACATTCTGGCGCACTGCGGTCATGTCGGTGCTGGCCACGGCGATCACGCTGCTGATCGCCTTCCCGGTGTCCTATTACATCGCCAAGATGGCAAAGGGCCGGTTGCAACAGGTGCTCTTCATGCTGTGCCTGATTCCCTTCTACGTTTCGGAACTGGTGCGCACTTTTGGCTGGATGATCCTGCTGCGCGAAACCGGCCTCATCTCGAACCTGCTGCAATTGACCGGTCTGGCGGATCAGCCGGTCGAACTCCTCTATACCGACGCCACCATGATGGTTGGTCTCGTCTATACGTCGATGCTGTTCATGGTGGTGCCGCTGGTGACCACGCTCGAAAGTCTCGACGACAGCGTGGTCGAGGCCGGCTACGACCTGGGTGGCAATGGCTTGTCCGTCATGCGCGAAATCATCATCCCTCACGCCATGCCCGGCATCGTATCGGGGTGCATCGTGGTCTTCATGCTGTCGCTCGGCAATTATCTGACTCCGACGATGCTCGGCGGCAAGGACAGCCTGTGGTTCACCGAAATGATTTATAACCAGTTCATCGTGCGCTCGAACTGGGAGTTGGGGGCCGCCTTCGGCTTTATGCTGCTGGTGTTGTCGTCGGTAATCGTCTGGGGAATGCTGCGGCTGACGGGCCGGACCCTCAAGGAAACGATGGGATGAAGAAATGATCCCGAGCATCCCGCAATCCCGCGCCTTCCGCGTCATTTACGGCGGCTATGTCCTGCTGTTCTTCATCTACATGGCGCTGCCGCTGACCGTGGTCGCGGTCTTCGCCTTCAACGACAGCCAGTTCCCTTCGCTGCCTTGGGAGGGGTTCACGTGGAAGTGGTTCTTCGGCGAAGAGCGCCCGCGAATCGGCGTCTTTCACGAGAGGGGCATTCTGCGCGCAGTGGGCAACTCTGCCTTTGTAGCGGCCTGCGTAGCGATTCTGTCGGTCAGTGTAGGAACCACGAACGCCTTCCTGTTCAACAGGTACGAGTTCCGCGGAAAGGGGCTGCTATACGTGCTGATGCTATTGCCCCTGGTGATCCCTGGCATCGTATTGGGCATCTCGATCCTTGTGTTCTCGTCGACGCTGGCCAATGGCATCTGGGACCTGGCCCGGGTGGACATTCAGGCGCTGCGCCCGGGCCTGCTGCTGGTGATCCTCGGGCAGTTCAGTTTTATCACGACGATCGCGACACTGGTGATCTCGGCCCGGTTGCAGAAATTCGACCGCACGCTGGAAGAGGCGGCACTGAACCTCGGGGCGAACCGGTTGACGGCGGTGCGCACGATCACATTCCCCTTCCTCGGCCCGGCGATGATCGGCGCGTTGGTTGTGGCCTTCCTGATGAGTTTCGAGAACTTCAACACGACGCTGATGCTGGTGGGCTCCGACGCACCATTGACCATCGCCATGTTCGACCGGCTGAAAGAAGGCTCAACACCCTTGCTGAACGCCGTCTCGCTGCTTTTGATGGTGGCTTCGTCGCTTCTGGCTTTGCTGGTAATCCTGTTCCAGCGCCGTCCATGAGCGCCGAGGACGTGCCTCGCATCGACTTCTTTGTGCGATTCCAGTGACGTTACGGCTGTGCATGGAAAGACATGCAGCAACGCACCATCACCGTTTCAACGGTTTGCACTCCTTTCGGACGGTTTCGGCACAAAGCATGAAGGTCCTGCATGGGGCGCGATCGGTCGTCTTGATTAACAGGCTGCTGAAAAACTCCGCCATCGCAACGCTTGTGCCCAAATTGGCTGGTTTTTCGGGCTTTCTCGTCGAGCTGAGGAAAAGTGATTGTGGCTGGCATCGCTCAAGTCGACGAGAAACGCTCATCAAAATCGTTTTTCAGCAGCCTGTTAAGTGCCGGCTTGCGTCGAACGTGACGACTGCTTAAGCGAAAAGACTTCCCTTTTGCCACGACCTCGTACTCAAGTCGCCTCGATACCGACTTTGATCTCGACATGGCTCGCGGCGTGCAGGTTTGAATGCTGACAAAAAGGCCTCGCGCGATTGTCCGCGTTCAGGCCGGTGGCCGCACCACCTGAACCCGGATGGGCGTTGGGTTGTACCCACTGCAGGGGTTATGCATCTGAGGACAGTTCGACAGAACAGCCAGCACGTCACGTTCGGCCCGCAAACCGACTTGGCTGCCCGGCTGCAACGCGGCCTCGGCCACGCCGGCGCTGCCATCCTCGAGGATCGGCACGCTCATGAACCAGTTGATATTGGGCACAATGGCCTCGTGGCCCAGTCCGAAGGGCGCCAGAACCGTCTCGAAATTCGTGTAGCAGGATTCGGTTGTCTCGACCCCGTAGCGCAGGCGGTTATTCGGGATGCTGCAGCAGCCATAGATCGTGTCGTGCCGGCCGATCGTGTCTGTCACCACCGTCATCAGCGCGTTGCCGCTATCGGCATTTGGCACCGTTCCGAGGCCGACATACACATTGCCCTGAACCTTGATCGTGTTGGTCGCCGAATACCGGTCGCCGGGGTCGTCGGCATCGAAGCACAGGTAATCCACCGCCTGCTGCCCTTCGAGATCGGTGATTACGAGGGTGTCGCCACGGGCGATCCGATGCGCCCAGCCCTGACGGGCCGGAGCCGTTTCCTCGAGGAGGATATTGCTGGAGCCGACCAATTCGCTGCCTTTCATCAGAAGCTAAGCTATAGCATGAGGCGTCGTCGACCAGCAAGAAATGCGCCTGTCATCGCGACCAACCGCTGCGACGTGCGTGGCATCGGTCGAGTCAATGCGCCGCCGCGGGCCTACGCGACGGCTCTGATCGCGTGGTTCCTACCCGACGTCGCATTTCCCCAAAGATCTGCAGTCTTGCCTACAGATCCAGACAGTGAGGCCTCGTCGTCCCGCAGCGGGTATTGTCACCGGGTGAGCACGCGCTCGTCACGCATCCCGGTTGTCACCAGGGAACGTTGATCCAGTAGGTACTTCGATGATTGGCAAACCATGCGAGAGGGTCGAACGGCAGACCACCGCCCTGACGTTGTGAAAGCATTAGCCAGAGTGTAATCTTTGCCTCAGCGGAAAGGCGAGACCATGCAAAAGCAGTATTCAGAGTCCATCATTAGTCAGACAGATTTTCCACCCACTCAAGCCCTTGCCGCACTTTATAACCGCGCGTTCTCCGAATATGGGGTGCAATGCCTTTGGAGCTTGAAGCCGGTCTCGAACCCGACCCCGGACCATGCACGCGTCATCGCGCGCGCCTTGCGGAGCGAAGGAAATCGCGGGGCTTGGGAGCTTTCGTGGGAGATTGAGGATGCCTGTGATGCTGCCGAAGGATCGTCATCGGCGGTCGTTTAGTAACGCTCCGCCTGCGCATTCCGACACATCCGATCAGGTGTTCCGA
>Ga0307958_1000319_pt1 | contig 27663 bp, 24 predicted proteins | sample OrgLakmetagen492_FD_201826 | JGI IMG/M metagenome (GOLD analysis project Ga0307958, IMG submission 201826) | Saline water microbial communities from Organic Lake, Antarctica - #492 | ecosystem: Environmental > Aquatic > Non-marine Saline and Alkaline > Saline | place: Antarctica: Organic Lake... | reverse complement strand
ACAAATGCAAGTTATCTATTTTATATCCAATTTAATATATTATTACTTCTGTTGCTACATTATCTAAGAAATATCAAGCAACCCCTTATGAAACAAAGAAAACTCAAAGTAAGTTCCGTTTTAACAGTACTTTATGCTTCCGGGTTTAAGCGCGAAACTTCCGTTATAAAAAAAATTGAGGTGTAAACATAGATACTTATTGTAAGCCTTTAGAGAACAACTACATAAGTTTTATAATGCGTGATTAGTCACAGTCAGTAGATTTCTCCCTCGGCCAATTACGCTCAATACTTTCTTTATTGCTATCTTTTTGCTCAAAGACATATGTTCCTTATAAAGCAAAGGGAGGCCTCGGTTCGAAATGACTGGATTTTTATATCATAGGTGGCAAAAGGGATGCGCTGACGCCTTGTACTATAAATTATTATGTCAGCGCATCCCTTTTGCTGTTTCTGCCCACACACCCGTCTTTTCGACTGAAGGCACTTATCCACAACGTTATGGTGGAAAACTGAAGATTAGAGAAAATGCCTGAAGGAGACCCGCCCGACTGAATGACCTTTGTCGTTCGGGCGGGAATCTATAAGTAACCAACTTTACACTTCAGGAAAAAATTTTTAAAAAAGTATTTCATTATGAACAAATGTTCATTATATTTGCAGAAACAAAACAGTACTATGCCAAGACCGGTAAGACATCGAAAAATGGGAAAACCTCCGGGGGTGAAAGGTTTTAGACCTCATGGGGCAAAGAGCGTGCAAGCTGCAGTGGAAATGCTGTATGAGGAATATGAAGCGTTGAAGCTGGCAGATTATGATAGGTATTCGCAGGTGGAAGCAGCGGAAAAGATGGACGTTTCGCGTCCCACGTTTACGCGCATCTATGACAAAGCATTAAAAAAGATTGCCCGTGCTTTTGTAGAACACCGCGAAATTATCATCAAGGGTGGACAGGTTACCTTTGATGAGGACTGGTTCCGGTGCAACAGTTGTCATTACATTTTTAAGATGCCTGGCAAAGGCAATAATATAAGTCATTGCCCGGTATGCGGTTCACAAGATATTATTGATGAAACGGCAGGTAACAGGAGGGCTGAAAAGGGTTCAGAAACGTGGTGCGTTTGTGTGGAGTGCCGTAATAAAGTAAAGCATGAACCGGGTATTCCCTGCCGGAAAATGGAATGTCCGGAATGTAACGGAAGAATGAAACGATTAAACGGATAGATATGAAAGTAGTCATAACATCAAAAAGCAATTCGCCCGAATCGAAAATGGATTTGCGATTTGGCCGGGCACCCTGGTTTGCAGTGTATAACACGGAAAGTGGTGACCTGGACTTTGTGGCGAATGAGGGTGCCGCCGAAAATAGCGGCGCCGGACCTAAAGTGGCACAGTTAATTGCCAATCTGGGGGCTGTAAAAGTATTTAGCGGCGATTTTGGGCCGAAGGCTAAAGACGCCCTGCAGTCATTCGGAATAGAAATGGTGGTTCTGAAAGACGAACCGATGATTCAAACACTTATTCAACAAATAAAATAGGAGGTTATTATGCCTGGATTTAACAGAAAAGGACCCGGGGGCGAAGGCCCTATGACCGGAAGAAAACTTGGACACTGCACCGGACACGATGCAGACGAGAGAAATAATGAAGGTCGCGGTCTGAGAAACCGCAGGGAAGACCGCCCCCGCGGAAGAGGCTTAGGAAGAAGATTTCGTAACGGTCAATAATACCTAAGTTGAGCGGTTTGAACAGCCTGTCCCGACTTTTTTTCCGGGAAAGTGAAAAAGCGCTTTACTTAGGTTTAACCCCGATTTAGAAATTGTTGTATTTCACCGAATGGGTAGCCTGTCCCGCAGAATTGCGGGAAGGTGAAATGCTTACAATTTCTTTATCGTGAACGAGAATCGCTCAATTTGGGTAATAGTTTTATGAACCGGAAGCGTTCCTCCAAAGCACCCGGAAGTTTTTTATCAGTTCTTTGGATGTCTTGGGAACGCCCGGTTTTTTATCCAAATAAATATGAAACAGACAATGGCTGAGATAATTATTAGACATCCCGATAAATCCGGGAAAGCAGTATTAAAAAATGTGAGTTGAATCTCAGCACTGTCACTAATTTAAAACACATGAAAAGAATTGCCATACCTGTCAATGGAAACCAACTTTCTCCGCACTTTGGACATTGTGAGAAGTTCGGTATTTTTGATATTGAGGATAACCGCTTAGTGTCGGAAACACTGGTGCCTGCTCCTCCGCATGAACCGGGTTTGTTACCCAAATGGCTGGCAGCAAAAGGCGTGAATGAGATTATTGCCGGGGGAATGGGGCAGCGGGCCATACAGCTTTTCGAGCAGCATAATGTAACCGTAAACCTGGGTGTAAGAGCGCAGGGAGATTATCAATCTATTGTAGACCAATATATCAGGCAAACACTTGAGACCGGCGATAACAGCTGCGATCATTAACAAGAGTAAAATGAGTTATACCATTGCCATAGCCAGCGGCAAAGGCGGTACGGGCAAAACCACGGTAGCTGTTAATCTTTTGCAGACATTTCTGGATGCCGGTATGGATGCAGCGCTGGCAGACTGTGATGTGGAAGAGCCTGATGACGCTGTTTTTTTACAGCCCGAATTTTTGAAAACAGAAGAAGTAACACAGCAGCTGCCCGATATTGTCACCTCACGATGTGTTTTTTGTGGCCGCTGTGCTGAGACTTGTGCTTTCAATGCAATTCTTACGGTGCCTTCTGCGGGATATATTAAAGTAATGCCAGACTTGTGTCATTCCTGCGGAGTGTGCAGCTATGTATGCCCGCAGGATGGCGCCATCATCGAATATCCTAAAACCATGGGGCAGATCAGTAGCTATGCTTTAGATGGTCGAGAGGCGTTGATTGAAGGGACACTCAAGATTGGAGAAGCTATGGCGGTGCCGGTTATTCAGGCTACAAAGAAATCGCTCCATGCCCTTGATACTGAAATCCGCCTCATAGACGCACCTCCCGGAACCAGTTGTCCGGCTATGGAAACTATTCAGGACGCTGATTATGTTGTGCTGGTAGCCGAACCCACACCCTACGGTATGAATGATTTGAGAATCATGCTGCAAACAGTCAGGGAGATGCAGCTGCGAACAGGCGTTATCATAAACAGGTACGGAATCGGAGATGGATCGCTGGAAGCATATTTAACGCAGGAAGGAGTGGAAATTCTGACACAAATCCCTTACCGGGAAACCATTGCCCGGATATATTCTAAAGGAGAGTTACTGGTGCATGCTTTGCCTGAAATGCAAAAACTATTTTCCGCCTTGCGGCAAAAGCTGCTGAAAAAACAGAAGCCTTATGCAACAAATCACCATTATTAGCGGCAAAGGAGGCACCGGAAAAACCTCCTTTACTTCGGCTTTTGCCTCGCTTGCGCGGAAGGCGGTGTTTGCTGACTGCGACGTGGATGCAGCTGATTTGTATCTTACCCTGCAGCCCGAAAATGTAACAGAAGAAGTGTTTCCGGGAAGTTATACCGCCAGGATCGATCCCGGGGTGTGCACACAGTGCGGTATTTGCCGGGAACATTGCCGCTTTGACGCCATTACTGAAAAAGAGAATCTCTTTGTCGTATCACCGTTTTCCTGCGAGGGTTGCGGGTTTTGCAAGTTAGTTTGCCCCGAAGAAGCCATCTCTATGGAGCAGAGCAATAAAAGCCGCTGGTTGGTAGGGGAAACACGCTTTGGGCCTATGGTGTATGCTACACTGGGTGTGGCTGAAGACTTGTCAGGAAAACTGGTTACACTGGTGCGCGATAAGGCCAGGGCGTTGGCAAAGGAGCATCATAAAAACCTGATTATTGCCGATGGCCCTCCCGGGGTGGGGTGCCCGGTGATTGCCTCGATTACAGGTGCGGATAAGGTGGTGGTAATCACCGAACCAACCCTTTCGGGGATACATGACCTGAAACGGGTAGTGGAGTTAGCGGATGGTTTTGGCACTAAGATATCAGTAGTCATCAACAAACATGATATCAACCCGGAAATGGCCAAAGAGATTGAAAGCTTCTGCCGGCAAAACAACCTTATGCTGGCCGGAATGATTCCTTTCGACGCTATGATGGTGGAGGCTATGGTTAATCAAAAAACCATCACAGAGTATGCGCCTGGTTCTGATTTGGCTGAAGAGCTAAAGAGAATCTGGACAAGGATAGAAAAAATGTAAGATTATGGAATTGTGGCATGTAGCTCTACAAATCAAAAATATTGATGAAGCAGAGAATTTTTACGGGAGACTGCTCGGTTTTGAAAAGCTGTATGATTTTGACATTGATGTGGAGACAGCACATCAAATTTTCGGCGTCAGCAAACCAGTGCAGGTCATAAAAATGCAGAAAGACCATTTGTTTTTGGAGCTCTTTGTGGATGAACAACCTGTAAAAACGCGCTATCAGCATTTGTGTATAGCTGTTGATTCTATAGATAAGTTGGTAAAACAATGTCAGAACAGCGGTTATCAAGTGATATCAAAGGAAAGAACACGCGGGATGCTCTATTTTATTAAAGACGCCACAGGCAATATGTTTGAGCTAAAACAAAAGTAATACCAATTGTATTTCAAAGTGTGCATGATTAAAATGTGACTTTCCATAATGCTGTGATGAATTTGTAGCCCGTAAAGTGGGCAAAGCACGCGAGGCAATCTTATCGGCATATACTTTAGGAAAAATCTTGTAGCTTTGACAATAATTTTACAAATCGTTCAAATATCAATACTTTTATAACAAAATCTAAAATCAATAGTATGAGCAAAAAAAAATTAGGATTTGAATCCACACTAATTCACGGCGGAGGTTATGAAGATCCGTTGGGGAGCCCTACAGTACCCATCTATCAAACATCTACTTTTACATTTAAAAGTGCCGACCACGGCGCCGCTTGTTTTTCTGGCGAAGACGACGGATATATTTATACCCGGCTGGGTAATCCTACTATCGGAGCGCTGGAAAATGTGGTGGCTGAACTGGAACAAGGTTATGGTGGCATTGCCGTAAGTTCCGGAATGGGTGCGGTAAACACCATTTATATGGCCCTACTGAGCCAGGGCGATCACATGATTAGCTCCGCCGCTGTTTATGGCCCTTCGCGTTCCGTAATGGAAAAGCACTGGTCACGCTTTGGTGTGGAATCCACGTATGTTAATACAGCCAATGCCGATGAAATCCGTTCTGCCATCCAGCCTAATACCAAATTACTCTACATCGAAACGCCGGCTAATCCAACTATGGATATTACCGACCTGGAAGAAGCCGTAAAAATTGCCAAAGAGCACAACCTGGTTACTGTGGTCGATAACACCTTTAGCAGTCCGCATCTGCAGCAACCACTGACGTTTGGTATTGATGTGGTTTTTCATTCCATGACCAAATTTCTCAACGGTCATGCCGATGTGGTTGCCGGAATGATTGTGGCGCGGGAAAAAGCGATGTATGAAAAGCTAAAACCCATTATGGTGAACCTGGGATGCAATATGGACCCGCATCAGGCCTATCTTGTACACCGGGGAATAAAAACGCTGTCAGTAAGGATAGACCGCGCCCAGGAAAACGCTATCAAAATCGCTCAATTCCTCGAAGACCATCCTAAGGTGAAATGGGTGAAATATCCTGGTTTACCGTCGCATGAGCAGCATGAGCTGGCTAAAAAGCAAATGAAAGGCTTTGGCACGATGCTTAGCTTTGAGCTGAAAGGTGGTTTTGATGCGGGCAAAACCGTAATGAATAACGTCGAGGTGGCCTTGCTGGCGGTTTCGCTGGGAGGTGTGGAAACGCTGATTCAGCATCCGGCCTCGATGACCCACTCAAAAGTAGAACCCGATTCTAAGCTCAAGGCCGGAATTACTGACGGGCTTGTACGATATTCAGTAGGTATCGAAAACGTGGAAGATTTGATAGAAGACCTCAAGCAAGCGCTGGATAAAATTTAAGGCTTTTCTTGCGGGTAAGAACCGGAATTTTAAGTCAGGATTCAGTATAATATAAAGCATTCAATATCAAATTCATATATTTGTATTGCCGATTTTGGTTGTTTTAAGTTTTTGAAGCTTGGCGGGGAATTCCGGTTTTGTTAATTTTACCCCAAATTACGCCGCATGATGAAAGGATTTCTCGTCGCCTTATTAGTTTCTTTAGCTTCATTTCAGGGGCATGCCCAAAAAGTAGGGCTCGTTTTGTCAGGGGGTGGCTCGAAAGGGGTGGCCCACATTGGGGTGATTAAAGCACTGGAAGAAAACGGGATACCCATAGATTATGTGGCCGGCACATCTATGGGCGCCATAATAGGAGGGCTATATGCCGCCGGCTACAGCCCGGAGGAGATGATTACCCTGGTCAATTCGGATGAGTTTTCTCAGTGGGTAAATGCTGATATCAGCGAAAAATATCGCTATTACTACAAAAACCTGGAAGCCGATGCTTCACGCATCAAACTGCAGTATAGCATGGGAAGTAAGCAGGCAGACAGAAGCTTGTCGATTCCGGTGAGCGTGGTGAAGCCCTATTATATGGATTTTGCCATCATGAAAAATTTTGCCCCGGCATCGGCCACTGCCGGCAGCGATTTCGACAGTCTTTTTGTGCCTTTCCGCTGTGTGGCAGCCGATGTCAGCAAAAATGAAGAGAAGGTATTCCGCAAAGGAGATCTTGGGACAGCGATAAGGGCCTCTATGTCGTTCCCCTTCTATTTTAAGCCTATCACGGTGGATGGAAGGGTGATGTTCGATGGCGGCATGTATAACAATTTCCCTAAAGACATAGTCCGCGAAGATTTTAATCCTGACTATATCATTGGGAGTAAAGTGGCTTCCAATTACGGGCCACCAAAAGTGAACGATATCGTATCGCAGCTTCAGACGATGCTTATGGAAAACACCAATTATGAAATAGACAGCACCCAGGGACTTTTGATCGATCCCAACATCCCGCCGACAAATATTACGGATTTTTCAAATACTGAGGATTATATCGATAGTGGCTATTTTGCTGCAAATAAAATGATCGACAGCATCAGGAATCGCGTTAAGCGCAGCATTTCAAAAGAAGAGCTCCGGATGCGCCGGAAAGAATTCAACGCCAGACATCATCCTTTTTTAATTGGTGAAGTTATCCCACAGGGAGTTGACGAAGGCGAAAAGCGATTCATTATTAACTCTTTTCGTCAGCGCCTGTCACCAGGCTCTTCAGTAGATATTTTTAAGGAGGAATACTTTAAGCTGGTAGCCGATAAGCGTATCAATTATGCTTTTCCTGTAGCAACTTTTAACCAGAAGACAAGCTTCTATGATATCTCGCTGGATGTGGAAAAGCTGGAAAATATTGAGGTGTCGCTGGGAGGAAATGTTTCTTCCGATGCTGTGAATGAAGCTTTCCTGAAGGCTAACTATAACCACTTCGGGCAGCCTACCTTTTCAGCCTATGCCCAAACCTATATCGGAAGGTTTTACAGTGCCGGACATGCCGGTTTCCGGCTGGATAACTCCAAAGGAATACCCTTCTATCTGCGTAGTGCTTTGTCTTATAACCAATGGGATTATTTTGAAACATCCACCTATTTTTTTGAAGATAAGCAACCCTCATACCTTATTCAGGATGACAAATATTTTACGCTTGATATGGGAGTACCCACAGGACTAAGCAGTGTACTTAGCCTGGGGGCAGCAGCTGGTAACCTTGACAACGAATACTATCAGCAAAATAACTTTACAAGGTCGGATACGGCAGATATTACGGAGTTCGACTACCTGACGCACTGGCTTAAATATGAATTTAACACCTTAAACAAAAAGTATTACGCCTCGGAAGGACGCTTGTTAGTCGCTAAGCTACAACTTATCAGCGGCGAAGAGTATTATAAATCAGGGAGCACTGCGCCATCCGATTTTGAACGCTATAAGCAGCACCGCTGGTGGGCATTGAAGTTAAAGTTCAGGCATTTTTTTCCTGCTCTGTTCTATTCCCGGTGGGGTATCCACGTGGAAGGTATCTATTCCACACAAAGCAATTTCACTAATTACACCTCCAGCGCTTTAGTAGCACCGGCCTTTGAGCCGATAAGTGCTTCCCGCACACGTTTTTACCCGGGGTACCGCAGTTATTCATACGCCTCCATGGGATTAATAAACATCACTCCGCTGGGCAATAATACTGATGTGCGGCTGGAGGGTTATGTTTTTGCCCCCTATCGCGAGCTGAGACGCGAGGAATTTGAAGCTGCCGGCACAGGAAAGATCTTTGCTGATCAATATTATATTGCATCAGGATCCTTTGTTTTTCACTCACCGCTGGGGCCTTTATCATTGTCGCTAAATTATTTTCAACGTGCCGAAGATAGTTTTTCCGTAGTATTTAACTTTGGTTATCTTATTTTCAACAGGCAACCGCTGAAATGGTGATTTTTCTTCCGCTTAGCCTATTCATTTTCAATTATTTGTTACAGATATCAGGTTTCTTTCTCACAGATGCAATATTTTTATATTTTTGTCTCTCTAAACAGGTGATATTAAATTGAAAAGCTTGGATGAATCATAACACCTGAAAGCAATAGTAAAAATTCTAATAATCGATCTAAGAATCTCATGGAAGAGAACAAAGAACTTCAAAATCAAAACCAGGATCCGGAGAACACTCCGGAAAGGGCGGAGAATACTCAGGATGCAACCAATTCGTCAGAAGAGCAAAATTTACAAGGCCAGGAGCAGCAAACAGATGATGCCGGCAGCAGCACCAGGGAGCCCGATAATACGGAAACTCCTGAGGAGGCAGAAACAGAGAATCCCCAAGAGTCTGTAAAGAATGCGGATGAAGCAGATAACGCTGCAAAGGATCAGGAGAATGACGGGCAACACGACCTTGCTTCTGAAAACAAAGAGGATGATGCTGTGACGGAGCAACCGGAACCTGAAAACAGCGAAAAGGAAGCCCCGGCAGATAATACAGTGAGCCAGCCACCTGCCGAAGAGCAAAAAGCAGATGGAGAGAATGCAGAAACAGCTGCTGCTGAGACAAAGAGCGGGGAGAGTGAAAATGCGGAAGAGGAACGTATTGAGCTGAATCATGATGAAGATATCTATGGCGCTGACCGCCATGATGAGTCGGGCGATGATGATAAGAATGAAGAGAATGAGGAGCTGAGCGAAGAGGTATTCCATGAGAAATCGAGAGAAGAGCTGCTCGAGCAGCTCAAAGAAGTAGTACAGGTCGAGAATATCAATAAGATCAAAAATAAAATAGCCCTTATCCGTAGCGCTTTTATCCAGAAGACGAAAGAAAAAAAGCAGGAAGATTACGAGAAGTTTGTGCAAAAGGGTGCAGAAGATGAGGAGTTTGTGGAGCAGCCTGATGAGCTGGAGCAGCAATTTAATGAAGTGTTCGGCGTCTACAAACAGAAAAAGGCAGAATATAACCGAAAGCAGGAAGAGCAAAAGAAAATTAACCTGGAGCGGAAAAACGAAATTCTCGATCGTTTACGGGCACTCATCAGCTCCGAAGAGCCGCTCAAGAAAACCTACGATGATTTCAGAGCCCTGCAGGCTGAATGGCGCAACACCGGCATGGTTCCCCGTGGCGAAGTAAATGAACTCTGGAAAAACTATCACTTCCTGGTGGAGAAGTTCTTCGACAAGGTAAAAATCAACCAGGAGCTACGAAATATGGGGCTCAAAAAGAACCTGGAGAAAAAAATTGACCTGTGCGAAAAAGCTGAAGAGCTGTTGCTGGAAGAGAACATCAACAAATCTTTCAAGCTATTGCAAAAATATCATGAAAAGTGGCGTGAGATAGGGCCCGTGCCGCAGGAGAAAAATGAGGAAACATGGCAGCGCTTTAAGAGTGCCACCGACAAAATTAATCAGCGCCGCCGCGAGTATTATGACGAGCGCAACGAACAACGCGAAGAAAACTACAAGGCTAAGCTGGCGCTTTGCGAAAAGGCCGAAGCATTGCTGGAAGAAGAGAAAAATAGTGTTAAGGATTGGCTCAATGCCACAGACCGCATCAATGAGCTGTTCAAATTATGGAGGAGCATAGGACGTGCCCCCGGCAAACAAAACGATGAAGTATGGAGCCGTTTTAAAACAACCATTGATAAGTTCTATAGCACTAAAAAGCTATATTTCAAGGAGTTGAAAGACCATCAGAAGGAGAACTACAATAAAAAGATGGAGATTATAGAACAGGCCGAAGCACTAAAAGAGAGCGAAGACTGGAAAGGGACGAAAAATGAGCTCATCAACCTTCAGAAAAAGTGGAAAGCGATAGGCCCTGTACCCAGAAAGCATTCTGAGAAAATGTGGAAACGATTCAGGGGAGCTTGCGATTATTTCTTCAACCGGCGCGATGAGTACTTCAAAAATATTCATCAGCACGAAGACGAAAACCTTAAGAAAAAACAGGAAATTGTTGAAAAGGTAAATGCCTTTGAACTGTCTGGCAATAAAGGGAAAGACCTGGAAGAGCTGAAAGCTTTTCAAAGAGCCTGGAGCGAGATAGGGTTTGTGCCTATCAAACAGAAGGATACGATACAAAAGGCGTTTAAAGAGGCGCTTGACAAACATTTCGATGCATTGCAGGTGAGCTCAACAGAGAAAAACGTTTTTAAATACAAGCAAAAGCTCGAAAACATCAAAGATGACCCCGACGCCGGCCGTAAAATAGGCAAAGAGCGCGGATTTCTCCTGAACAAAATAGATAAAATCGAGGAAGATCTTAAGCTGTGGGAAAACAACGTGGGGTTTTTGTCAGACAGTAAAAAGTCAAATCAACTGCGTAAAGAGTTCGAAAAAAAGATTGAGCGATCGAAGCAGGAGCTGGCAACCCTCAAAACAAAATTGCGATATCTCGATAAAGCTGACGAAGAATAGATAAGAACAAATGTTCTGTGAAAGCCGGGATAGTTATTATTCCGGCTTTTTACTTAATTTACCTTTATATTCCCGCACAGTTTTTTATGATGGTCTCCCGGAGAACCACTTCCACCGGTGAAGGGACAAAAGTCCGGTGATGGAGGACTTCGTCACTTCGTTTGTGTTTTATTGTAATCAAAAAGGCATTTCTGCTGTTTATTTAGTAAATTTGATGGTATGGCTGGTAACACTTTTGGCGAGATATTTAAGGTAACCACTTTCGGCGAGTCGCATGGAAAGGCATTAGGTGGTGTGATAGACGGATGTCCGGCAGGCCTTGCGCTTCATGCCGAAGATATCCAGGGGGAGCTGAACCGTCGCAGGCCGGGGCAAAGCAGATATACCACCCCCCGCGATGAAAAAGACAAAGTGGAATTGCTTTCAGGGGTGTTTCAGGGGAAAACCACGGGCACGCCTATCGGATTTCTGGTGTGGAATAGCGATCAGAAAAGCAAGGATTATGACCACCTGAAAGACACTTATCGCCCGTCTCATGCTGATTTTGTTTATGACCGCAAATATGGCAGACGCGATCACCGCGGCGGAGGACGCTCCTCAGCCCGCGAAACGGTGGCCCGCGTGGTGGCTGGGGCTGTAGCCAGGATGTTGTTGCTCAGGGAAGGGGTAGAGGTGAAGGCTTATGTGTCGGCAATGGGGCCTTTGAAGGTGGAGAAGCCATATCATCAGCTTGACCTGACAGCCACCGAAGAGAGCCTTATCAGGTGTCCGGACCTGTCCGCAGAAAAAGCAATGAAAACCCTGATAGAGGAGACGGCTGAAAAAGGCGACACCCTGGGGGGAACCATCAGTTGCATAGCAACAGGGGTGCCTGCCGGACTGGGAGAGCCGGTATTCGATAAGCTGCATGCCGACCTCGGCAAGGCAATGCTAAGCATCAACGCGGTGAAGGGGTTTGAGTATGGATCGGGCTTTGCCGGAACCGGCCAGTATGGTTCAACACATAACGACCGTTTTATTCAAAAAGAAGGCGCAGTAGAAACCACTACTAACAACTCGGGAGGTATCCAGGGCGGAATATCGAACGGACAAGACATTGTTATGCGTGTGGGGTTTAAGCCAATAGCCACCATCATGGATAACCAAAAAACCATCAATAACAAGGGGGATGAAGTGTTGCTCGAAGGAAAAGGGCGCCATGATGTAACGGTGCTGCCCCGGGCAGTACCCATCGTTGAAGCCATGGCGGCTATTGTATTGGCAGATCACCTCTTACGTAATAAAATCTATGAACAATCTATCACAAAATAAACGATTATGAAAAAAGTATTCATTTGGTTTTTAATATTTGTAGCACTTATTGTAGCTGCTGCCGCTATTTTGCCGGCAGTTTACAAGGACGATATCGCCAAAATTGTGCAGAAAGAGATTAACAAAAACGTGAATGCGCGCGTCGATTTCCGTGAGGTGAACCTGTCCCTGTTTCGCTCTTTCCCTCACTTTTCGCTTGGACTTAAAGATTTTACAATAACGGGGAAGGATATTTTTGAATATGATACGCTCCTGAATGTACCGGATTTCAGAGCCACTATTGATTTGTTGAGCGTGGTGAAAAAGGAGCCTTTGCAAATCATCAAAGTATCGGTGGATAATCCGCGCATAAAAATAGTAGTGCTCGAAGATGGTTCTGCTAACTATGATATCACCTACCCTTCTGAAGAGCTCGCTGAAGATAAGGGTGAGCCGGCATCTGATGAGGTATATCTCCAACTGCAAAAGGTAACCGTCAGCAATGCAAATTTTATTTATGATGATGAGTCATTACCGCTATATTTAGAGGCTAAGGGTCTTAATCACACCCTGAAAGGCGACCTTACCCAGCGCTCCACGCTGCTCAACACATTCACTGCATCAGATAATGTTTTGGTAACCTACGATGGGGTGGACTATCTGAAAAAGGCTAAGGCAGAAGTGCAGGCTAACCTGAATGTAGACTTTGAGAAGATGCGCTTTGATTTTGCGGAAAATACCATCTATATCAATGAAATCCCGCTCAGTGCCGAAGGTTATTTTGCTATGCCCGATGATGCCTATACCATGGATATCAGTTTTGCATCGGAAAATAAGACGTTTAAGCCTCTGCTGTCAATTATCCCGGCTATCTATACTCAGGACTATAAGTCACTGGAAACGGATGGCAGACTGAGTCTGAATGGCTGGGTGAAGGGAACGTATGATGAGGAGAACATGCCCGGATATCATATAGCACTGAATGTGAGTGAAGGCATGTTTAAATATCCTGACCTGCCTTCGAGAGTGGAGGACATCGCTGTTGAAGCAGTCATTGATAACGCTTCCGGTGTGCCGGATGATGTAACGGTGGATGTGAAAAATTTCAGTTTTTTGATGTCGGGAAGCACCTTTAACGCCAGGATGTTACTTAAAACCCCGCTCTCTGATCCTTTCATTAAAAGCAGGATGACCGGGGAGCTGGACCTGGCGAAGATAGCAGGGATGTATCCGCTGGAAAGCGGCACCGAACTGGCCGGATTAGTGAGCATGGATGCGAATATTGAAGGGAATGTCTCATCTCTGGAACAGGAACGCTATGGTGAGTTTAAGGCGCTGGGATATGTGCTGCTGGAAAATATTGTGTACAGGGATGCTGATAATAATGTGCGGATAAATCGCGGCCAGTTTAATCTTAGCCCCGAATATATTGATATGGCTTCTTTTAGTCTCGAAATGGAGGATTCTGATATTAATGCCGACGGGGAACTGAAGAACGTGATAGCCTACCTGCTGGATGACGGCACCCTCGCCGGGGAGCTCAATCTGCAATCGCAACACCTGAACCTGAATAGGTTCATGCAGCCTGCCGGCGATGAGCAGGAAGTGGATGAAGATGACGAGGTGCTGAAGGCTCCCGTTATCCCCGAAAGGATAGCCTTTACGCTCACCACCAAAGTCAGTAATCTGCTTTTCGATAATATGGTGATGAATGATTTAGAAGGAGTGGTGGAAGTGAAAGACCAGACACTATGGCTGCAAAAGATGACCATGAGCAGCCTGGGTGGTACCACATCTTTAAAGGGGTATTACCGTTATAACGGAACAGGAAATCCTCATATGGAAATGGATTTCGGTCTTGAAGAGGTGTCGGTGAACAAATCGGCTGTGGCATTTTCGGCCATGTCGAAATATGCCCCCATAGCTAAAAAAGCAAACGGGGCTATCACAACATCCTTTGATATAAAAACGGACCTGGATAATAATCTGAACCCTCTTTTTGAAACGATGAACGGAAAAGGTGCCCTGCAGGGCAATTCGCTATCGATAGGTAATGTAAATACCCTGAATCAATTGGGGGATGCCTTAAAGATTAATGAGCTCAAACAGGCGGTAATAAAAAATATTCAACTGGACTTCAGTATTCAGCAGGGAAGTCTTTTTGTCCAGCCTTTTGATATGTCTCTGAACGGAATGAAGGCCGCCCTTGGAGGGCGAACAGGCCTGGATCAGTCCATTGATTATAACCTGAAACTGGATATCCCCCGGAAAAAGCTCGGATCGGATGCCAATAAATTGCTGGATAACCTTGCCGGGAAAGTTAAGCAACTGGGTGTTGATTATGAGCTGGGAGAAGTCCTCAACCTGAACGCTAAAATTACCGGCACATTGACAAACCCAAAAATCACGCCTTCTCTTGCAGAGCAACAGGGAGATTTTAAGAATGATGTGAAAGAGCAGTTACAGGAGAAAATTGACGAGGGGAAAGAAAAGGCTAAAGAGGCCATAGCAGAGCAGATTAAGAAAGCGGAAGCCAAAGCTGAGAAACTAATGGAAGAGGCCCGCAGCCAGGCTGAGAAAGTACGCCGCGAAGGACGTAATGCTGCTGAAAAGCTGCGAAAAGAAGCAGACAGAAGGGCGGATCAGATTTTGGAGGAAGCTGAAGGGAAAGGGATGCTGGCGAAGCTGGCGGCAGAAAAAGCCGCAGAAAAAGCTAAAGAGTCCGGCTACCAGAAAGCTGATAAGATTGAAAAGGAGGCTGATAAGCAAGCAGATAAGATTATTGAAGAAGCAACGCGCAAAAGTAACAAGTTGATAGAGGAGGCTAAAAATGAAGCAGAAGGGTTGTTGCCATAAAAAAAGGCCTGAAAACTCAGGCCTTTGCTTCGGAATTATGAAATCTTGATTTCACGTCCCGGCTTGGATTTGGCTTTTTCGCTCTTAGGTATTTCTACATTCAGCACCCCGTCTTTGTGGGTAGCTTTAATCTTGTCATCTTCCACATTGTCGGGAAGCGTGAAAGAGCGACTAAATGTTGTGAAGCTGAACTCTTTACGCATGTAGTTTTTGCCTTCATCTTCTTTTTTGTCTTCTTTTTCAGAAGAAATAGTCAGCACATTGTTCTCCACATTCACTTTGAAATCCTTTTTATCAAGCCCGGGAGCGGCAACTTCAATGTTGAACTTGTTTTCATCCTCCGATACATTTACTGCCGGAGTTGCACGTTCGTTGCTAAAGAAATCACGAGCAATATCATTGTTGAAAAGGTCATCAAAGATGCTTGGCACATAACTTCCTTTTCTTGTTACTGGTCTTGTTACTGGTAACATAATCACCTCCTTTTTTTTGGGTTCCACATTCATTTTGTTTTCACTTAACAGTGATCAACTGCTATGCCAGGGCCGGAGATATGAAATGATGGTGTCAATGTGGCATAAAATAGCGAAAAACTTAAATATAAGGATGCCAAAATGACATTAATTATTGTTTTCAGATGTCGTTATGTCACTGGTAGTTTCCTGGTTTAGCGTATAATAAGTGCCTTGTTCTGTGATATGAATCGAGATGACTTTCAGTAAGATAAAGTTGACAAGAATCGTTTCAGCTTTGCGACGTGTAATCGCAGCCATTTTCCGGAATTCCAACAGCGTAATCCGCTGGTTTTGTCTCAAATATTCTAATAAAAGCTTTTCGCTGTCGGTATATTGCAGCCTGGTTCCCCGCTGTTTTTTTTCGCGAAGCCACACTTTAAGCAACACGCTGTTTGCCAATAGGTTTTGGTCGTCAACACGCACATAAACCATAGGTTTTTCAGGACTTTGCGGAGCATAATGAGGTTTTTTATCGCTCTTGGGGATGATGACTTCCAAAACCCGCTTTCCTTCGATATTCCACTCCACCGTTTCGAAATACACCGCAGGCGTGCAGTACATGGTGGCGGCAGCCTCAAGCATAAAATACTCCTCTTCAGAGCGGACACCGGCTACTTTTCCGTTATCTTTTACCCCAATCAACAACCTGCCACCATCGGTATTGGCAAAAGCAGCCAGCGAGCGGGCTATTTTGCGGGCATCTGTAACCGCAAACTTGAAATCCAGTTGCTGGTTTTCGCCTTGCTCAATAAGATTTTTTATATGTAAGTGCACCGATTTTCTTTTTTGCAAAATTAGTAAATATGTGCGTTGTGATGGGGGAATAGTCGATTTGTGAATAGTTGATTGGTCCTGGTGAAATTGCTAAGCAATATTTCACTGGGGTGATTTATAGTAATTTGCAACGCGTAATTTATTGTAATTCACAGTTCTTTCGGATTTTGCCCTGGTGGTGTAGAAGATATCCACACGGTAAAGACCTCTGATCTCTGATCTCTGACTTCTGATCTCTGACATGTTTGATGGATGAGGCCCGTCTAAAAAGCCGCAATTTTTTATTAAATGTCATAATGTATTGATTACCTATATTTTATGAAAAGCATAATATTTTAATTAAATTACTGATTTACAATTAAATAACTTACAAACCTATAAACATACGAACTTTTTAAACTGAACTCATGGATGAATGGATGAATGGATGTAATTTCTGATCTTTGACCTTTGATCTCTGATTACGCGGATTGCCAACTGCCTTTTGCCAACTGCCAACTGCCATGTTGATTAGGCATCCCGGATTTGTGATCTCTGAGCTCGGGAGGGCCCGTTAATTCGCAATCCTGGAATTTGGAATTTCTCTGTACAAACTGTACAAATTAACGAATAGAGGTCATTAGATAACTGCATATTCAATGAGCTTGATTGATTTCCGGAAATTAGATGCTTCCCTTCGATGCTCCGTTTCACTTTGCATCTCCGGTCAGCATGACGTTGTTTTTGGGGTGTACAAAGAAAAAGGGCGCGCCGACACCTTGTTATATTTCATATGAGTCGGCGCGCCCTTTTTCTCTTCTAACACATTGACCAACAGTCATTCCGACGACCGAAATTGCGCAAGTAGACGGTAAGAATTCTTACACAAATTTTTAGCGCAATTGAGGGAGGAGGAATCTAATGGCTTCAACCCCACAATGTCTAAACGAAATATCGTACTAAAACATAGCGCTGACAAATGAACATTATGGCGTTGAATAATTCCAAATATCCCTTGATTTTAATGAATACTACCATATGTAGTTAACTGCTGACCTCTATTAACGAATTAACGAATTAACCAATTAACAACCCACTCCTTTTTCTTGAATTCAGAACTTCACACTTACTGCCTGCGTCCTGTTAAATTATGTTAAACCTTAATGCTGTTGTAAATTGAAAAAAATCACTTTTATTAAATTGCGTCAACAAAAAATTTCACTATTATGGACATACGCGTTGAAAGTTACACTAAGATGTTCGGCCCCCAAAAAGCCGTGGACGACATCTCTTTTAAAGTAAATACGGGTGAGGTGCTCGGGTTTCTGGGCCCTAACGGTGCCGGAAAAACCACAACCATGAAAGCGATCACTACTTTTTTGTCACCTACAGCGGGAAATATTTTTGTTGGTGATTACTCGGTTTTCGAACAACCTGAGGAGGTGACCAGGGTAATAGGATACCTGCCCGAGAATAATCCATTATATCAGGAGATGAATGTGCTGGACTACCTCTATTTTATGGCCGGAATACAAAATGTACCCAGGCCTAAGCAACGGGAACGCGTCCTTGAAATGGTGCGGGTTTGTGGCCTGGAAAAAGAGAAGCATAAGCGTATTTATGAGCTCTCCAAAGGCTATCAGCAGCGGGTGGGACTTGCGCAGGCGCTTATTCATGACCCTGAGGTGCTGATACTTGATGAGCCTACCAGTGGGCTCGATCCTAACCAGATAGTGGAGATCCGTGAGCTCATCAAGCGCATAGGGAAAGAGAAAACAGTCATCCTCAGCTCGCATATCCTGGCAGAAGTGGAGGCCACTTGCGACAGGATTTTGATTATCAGTAACGGCAAAATTGTTGCCGACGGATCCGCCCAGGATCTGCAGAAACAGGCACAGGGTAAAGAGATACTCCACGTGGCTGTGGAAGACGGCAACAGCGATGAGGTCTACAGTGCTTTACAGCGTCTGGAAACTGTAGCCTCCGTAGATTTTACTGTAGGGGCAAACAACCACTTTGAGCTGTATTCTAAGCCGCAGATGTCATCGCGACGGGCTGTTTTCAGCCTTTGTGTGGAGAAAGGGTGGACACTTACGGAAATGACACCCATAGAAACAAAACTTGAAGATGTGTTTAGAGATCTTACTAAAAACTAATCTATAAAAGCACAGCACTATGAACAAAACATGGATTATCCTTAAACGCGAGTTGGCTGCTTTTTTCGATTCATTGATGGCATATATCACTATCGTGCTCTTCCTCGGATTTAGCGGCCTTTTCACATGGCTCTACGGCTCTGATATCTTTTTTGCCGGGCAGGCCAGCCTGCAGGTTTTCTTTCAGATAGCCTACTGGACCCTCTTCTTCTTTATCCCCGCCCTTACGATGCGGATGATTGCAGAAGAAAAGCGCTCCGGAACCCTGGAGCTGTTGCTGACGAAGCCTGTTACCGACTGGCAGGTGGTGTTGGGTAAATTTTTGGCCACACTGGCGCTGATAGTGATAGCCCTGGTGCTTACACTACCTTATTACATTACCGTAGCCAATATTGGTAATGTGGATCATGGCGCCGTAATTACCGGCTACCTTGGGTTGTTGCTGATGAGTGCCGCATATATCAGCATAGGGGTGTTTGCCAGCAGTATCTCAGGGAATCAGATTGTCGGGTTCCTGGTGGCCCTCTTTATCGGTATCTTTTTTCATATCGTTTTCGGATTTCTGGCCTCCAACTTCTCAGGAACAGTTGGCGAGGTGCTTCATTATCTGAGTATGAATACGCATTTTGATTCGATATCACGGGGCGTTATAGATACCAAGGACCTCGTCTATTTTTTCTCTATTATTTTCCTTGGATTAGTTTCTACCGAAGCGGTTTTATCTAAAAGACATCAGACAGACTAAAAGACAAGAATTATGGGTAAAAAGAAAAACAGCTTATTGTATCAGCTACTTGTTATCATTGCCATCGTTATAGTGGTCAATATCATTGCCGTGGATTATTTTGCGCGCCTTGACCTTACCGACGATAACAGATATACACTCAGCGACGCCACAATTGATATTGTTCAGAGCCTGGAAGAGCCGGTTACCGTCACAGCTTATTTTACCGAGGATCTTCCGCCACGCCTCAGGCAGTCAGGCAGAAATTTTAAAGACCTGCTTATAGAATATGCCAGCTACTCTGAGGGCATGATTAATTATGAATTTATCGATCCGGCCGACGATGATGAAATCAAGCAACAAGCTGCTAAGGCAGGGGTGCAGCCGGTAATTGTCAATGTAAGAGAAGAAGACCAGGTGAAGCAACAGCGGGCATTTCTTGGCGCTGTCATCAGAAAGGGAGAGCAGAAAGAAGTGTTGCCCGTTATAACGGAAGCAGAATCGATGGAGTACAGCCTTTCTTCCGGCATCAAAAAGCTTTCCGTAAAAGAGAGGCCCTTAGTGGGTTTTGTTACAGGACACGGAGAGCCTCCCCTGCAACAAATGCAGCAAACGGTGCAGGCGCTGTCGGTTTTATATGATGTGGAACCCGTAAATCTGGAAGCTTCCGGCGAGTTAACCAAATACAAAACGCTTGCGCTGATAGCGCCATCAGATACCATCCCTCCGGCGCACCTGCAAAAGCTTGATGATTATCTCGCATCCGGAGGCAATCTGTATGTGGCTTTGAACCGCGTGCGGGGCGATTTCTCTCAGGCAAGGGGATTGCCTGTTAATACCGGCCTCGCTGATTGGCTGTCAGGTAAAGGGGTGGCGGTAGGTACAGACTTTGTTGTGGATAACCGAAGCAATACCGTGGGGGTGACCCAGGAACGCGGTGGGTTTAATATGACTACACAAATAAAGTTCCCTTATCTCCCTGTAATTACTAATTTCCAGGAACATCCCGTAACTCAGGGGCTGGAGCAGGTGAGCCTGCGCTTTGCCAGCTCACTGGAATATCGGGGCGATACTGCGGTGATTTTTACTCCGTTGGCAAAATCCTCTGCAAAATCAGGAAGAAAACAGGCGCCGCTTATGTTCCAGGTGCAGAAGGAATGGACAGCGGCAGACTTCCCCGATAGCGGTATTCCTGTGGCGGCGGCTTTGAAAGGGCCGATTGCGGGAAGCAATGCTTCTAAAATGGTTGTGGTGACGGATGGTGATTTTGCCGTGGGCGGACAAGGCCGTAATGCGCGTCAGCTGAACGAGGATAATGTCAGCCTGCTGGTAAACGGCGTCGATTGGCTGTCTGACGATACAGGGCTTATCGGACTCAGAACCAAGGGCGTCTCCTCGCGCCCTATCGATGAGCTCGAAGATAGCACCAAAGCACTGCTGCGTTATGGAAACTTTTTGGTTCCCATATTGCTAATCATTATTTATGGACTTATCAGATATCAATATCAACGGTCGTTAAGAGTTAAAAGAATGGAGGAAGGATATGTTTAAAAAACTGAATCTGACATCACTGCTGGTTGTTCTGGCGCTATTGCTGGGGGTGATCTATCTCTCGAAAGAGATGGGCAGTAAAGACCGCTCCTTTAGAAGTAAACTGACGGATTTTGAGAGCAGTAAAGTAGCAGAAATCGTCTACAAAGCTAAAGATACCACTCCGGTTCGGTTACAGCATAAAAGCGGAGGATGGATTGCTTCACAGGGAGAGAAGAGCTATGATGCCGATTCGGCAAGGGTTTTTTCGATGCTGGAGCAGATAAACCGGCTGAAAACAAAGAGTGTTGCAGCCACAAACAGAGAAAAATGGAGCGATTATGAGGTAACCGATTCGTTGGCGACGAAAGTGGACGTGACCGGGAAGGACGATAAAAAGCTTGCATCCCTGTATGTGGGTAAATTTTCTTACAAACAGGCTAATGCACAGGCGGGAGGTCAGCCCCAGGTTACCATGACTACCTATGTGCGGCTTGATGGCGATAAGGAAGTATATGCCGTAGACGGCTTTCTTAAAATGGCATTTCCTTCTGCCGTTGATGAATGGCGCGATAAAACCATTATGGATGTCGAAAAACAGCGCATAGCAAGTGTGGCATTAACCGGAAAATTTAACTACAGCCTGAGACAGGAGGCCCGAGAATGGCGTATCGACGGGCAGGCTGCTGATTCTTCTAAAGTACAGGGTTACCTCAAGACCCTTTCTGGCTTTAAAGCACAAAAGATTGCAGCGCATGCTTTTGATAAGGATCCTGAGGTGGTTTGTGAGGTTATCGCCGATGATGGCACAAGGATCACCGTGGAGGCAATGAAGGAGCAGAAACAGCAAGAGGATGGAGTCAGTTACCTGGTCCGCTCTACTGTTAATGATGCAGCAGTTTTCAGGATGAAGGAATCCACCTTTGAGCGGTTTTTTAAGGAAAAAACCTATTTTCTGAAGTAATACAAGGAGCAGTGGTTTGATCAGAGATCCCGGGATGACCATTCCCGGCCTTTAAGTTCTATAAACATACAAATCAGCTGGATTTCAGATGTATAGAACATCTACGACGCTTTCGGTCATAACTGGTTGCATATCCCATGGAGGAAGGGAATAATGTTGAATTTTTTCGTGTGGCCTCATTTCTCAACCCGCTTATAATGAGAGAAATGGAAAGGAGTTATATGAGCATTCTGCTATTTCTTTAGAAGGTATGTCATTGGTAATAACAAATTCAGAATGCACGCGTCGCAGACGCGCGCAAACTTTTGTTTTTTCGGGGCTGGCGCGCGATTGCATCGCGTGCCGACTACATTTCGCGTTTGTAACGCTGCGAGGTAAAGCCTTCTTTTACACAGCATGCTTTTTTTCTTCTTCTTAGTTAACGAACTAAAGAAATAAGGTTAATAATCAGGGGAGGTCATCTGCCTGCTAAGGTTGAAGAGGCCGCCGAATAAGGTTTTCCTGTTGCAGGCACTAGTTTAAAAGGCCGTTAAAAACCTCCGGTTATCAAAATAATTTATCTGCGGCTATTTAACCCGGGAACAAGCTTTCCCTGATGCTTTTTTTGAAGAAAATTATCAAAAAGCCTGGCTATCAAAAACCTTCCTCTCCGTCAAACCTTAGCAGGAGAAAGATCCCACCCCTCCCTCCAGACCTTATTAGCTTATTATCCAGGCCGACTTTTGGGATGAGGGGGGAATCTGTATCGGAATCACCAGACTTTTCATGGGGGTGGCATTTTCCATTTACCCAAAAAATCTCCTGCGAACTGATGCCATAGGCATCACATGTCTATAGAAAAAACGGTTATCAATTCCATGTACGACCCGGGCCGGGTCGTATGCTCGTATTCCGGCCGTAGCATAGAAAGCCATTCACAACATCTGCTACGAAAAACCTTATTCCTCTCCGCCAAGCCTTAGCAGGGAAAATATTCAAACAAATCAACGTAACCTTAAAAAATTCTTTTTTGGTCTAAAGCATGGGTAGTACAATACAATAGAACGCTGAAGTCAAACATTATTTGTTAAATTTTGTTCCTTCTCAGCAAGCTTATAATCAAGAGGGTACATCTAAAATGTATAAGTTTTGAAATCGTTTGCATAAGAAAACGGTATTGAAACCTTTGCTATGTTAACTGGCGTATATACTTTTGCCATGTATTTTGTTGAATATAAAGAATATTACAAACGATATATAAACATAAGAATCTATTGTAGCACCAAAATCTTAAACAGTTGAATGGTGGGGAAGCAGTAGTAAAGACACCCCTGAAGTGCAGTAATAAAGCTGCCGTTTTCTTAGTTTTTATGAAAATGCCCTGTTGGGCTTACTAAAGAAAGTGATTATAAAAGGATGCCTATGCAAAAAAGTAGTCTATTAAAAATACGTTTAGTTTTGATTGTGCTGTTAATATTTGTCTGGAATTTTAATGACGGCATTTTACAGAGCAGCAACAATTCAAAAGATACACGTAATATCATCAATAAGGCTGATTCGCTGTTCATTGCTCAGAATAAGCCTTTAACAGATGCAGAGTGGGCCGGAGTGGTAAAAGCTATCTATGAGTCCACGTCAGAATCTCTGAAGGATGAAAATCAGCGTTATCAGCGTCAGCACCGGTTCAATGGCGTTGTGATGGTGGCCAAAGACGGTGTGCCTGTTTACGGGGAGTATTCAGGCTTTAGCGACATAGCGCAGCAAATACCTTTTAATGATTCCTCTCGTTTTCAGCTGGCCTCGGTCAGCAAGCAATTTACAGCTGTTGCTGTGCTGATGCTCCAGCAGCAGAACAAGCTGCATATCGACTCCACTCTCACCACCTACCTCCCGGAGTTGCCCTACCAGCGTGTAACACTCCGTCACCTGCTACATCACGAAGCCGGATTCCCCAGCTATATGTGGCTTATAGCAAATCATTGGCAGAAGCACACCGCTCCCGATAATCAGGATATTGTTAGGCTTATGGCCCGGCACCCGGTAAAGCTGCGGTTTTCGCCGGGCACCCGTTTTCAATACTCTAATACCGGTTATTGCCTGCTGGCTGCCGTTTTAGAGCGCGTAGCAGGAAAAGATTTCGACGAGTTTCTGGATGAAGCGGTTTTTGAGCCCCTGAATATGGATAAGACATTTGCCTACAGCGCCACGAAGGATACGCTAAACCCACAGATGGTCAGAGGCTTCAGGTACTATAGCGGAAACTACCGGAAAGTGCCGGACAATTTGATGGAAGGGACTTTTGGAGACAAGAATATCTATTCCACCCCCAAAGACCTGCTTAAATGGACCCAGGGGCTCTACAGCGGAAAGATCCTTGATAAAGCATCACTGGAAGAAGCATTAGCGCCATCGGATAAAAGCCGCAGCAAGACCATCAATTACGGGATGGGATTTCGCATATACGACTCCTACATGGGTAAGATGGTGTATCATAATGGTGCCTGGAGCGGCTTCCGCACAACATTAAGAATATTGCCTGAAAAAGACCTGACAGTGATACTGCTGACCAACAACAGCTTTAAAAAGACCGGGGATATGGCACGGAAATTGATAAGCGTGATGGAAAATGATTATAACGCTAATACGCTCTATCATCTGGCATCCTCTTTTGTGGATAAGAAAGATGTAGAGAATTATGCCATGCTTAAGGAGAACGATGTGGAAGATTTCAGAAGCTTGCAGTCCATCATGACAGCGATGAACCGTGAGTGGATGGCTCACAGGATTGGCGCTTATGCCGATGAAATGGATGTACACTCTTATGAGTGGCTTGCAATGAACAAAAATTTTAGGTAAGCTTATGATTAAAGAAGGGATAGTAATAGGATTTATAATCGTATTTGCCGGCATCTTCAGTGCTTCTAACGATGCCGTGGGTGCACCTATTAACCTGGCACCTGAAGAGATTGTTGAAAATGCGGAGAACAACTCTGAAAATGAAAAGGTCAGAGATGTGCCGCCCAGGACAATGCCCGACTTTTCAAGGCTTTCGGGTGGAAAACTGCTAAAAACCATGTTTTTTGATTTTCTGCGGCCTGTCGTAGAGGCGGAAAACGACAGGGTGATGAGCCAGCGCCGTTTTGTTAAGCGCAGCTATGTGGCTTTTAAAAACGGATGGGAGCTGAACGAAGAACATCATGAGCGGCTGGATAAGATAGCCCGGGAGTATAAGCTCCGGAATCTTACTTTTACCAATAAAAGAGATTTCAGGGATTTGCTCATGCGGGTGGATAAAGTCCCTCAAGCGCTTGCATTAATACAAGCCGCCAACGAGTCAGCATGGGGCACTTCCTATTTTGCCACCAAAGGTAACAACCTGTTCGGCCAATGGTGCTTTACAGAAGGATGTGGCATGGTGCCCCGCAACCGCTCTGAAGGAGCCACCCATGAGGTGCAAACATTCAGCTCGGTAAATGAGGCGGTAAGAGCATACATCAATAACCTCAACACACACGGAGCTTATAAGCATTTCAGGAATCTGCGCTATGATAGCCGTCAGAAAGGATTAGAGTTGGAAGGCAGCCACCTGGCCCTCGGGCTGCAGAAATACTCCTCAAAAGGGATGGAGTATGTCAATATCCTGCGCTCTATGATTGAATCGAACAAATCGCTGCTGGCAAAAGCAAAGTAGTTTTGCCTTTCTGTTGATATGTAATGGTTTATGAACCCGGAGGATAAAAAACCTGTAAAGAGGTTTTATCCCTTCCGGGAATTGTTATTGATAAGCATAATATTCTACAATTCTTTTTTCGTTTTTCAGATTGCATCTTTTCATAGTCTTTTTTCCCGGCCAAGCGGCGGTTATCCATCCACCACCAGCACTTCGTCATAGGTCAGCTCGCATAGCTTATAAACCCTTAAATCAATTTTGTTTTCCTTAACAGTTTTCTCTTCTCTACGTTGGTTTTTAGACAATATCTCGTCAAGTCTCATTTCCAATTTCGTATAATCTTCTGTATAACCTAAGTTGAGCGGTTTGAACAGCCTGTCCCGACTTTTTTTCCGGGAAAGTGAAAAAGCGCTTTACTTAGGTTTACCCCGTTTTAGAAATTGTTGTATTTCACCGAATGAGTGGCCTGTCCCGCAGAATTGCGGGAAGGTGAAATGCTTACAATTTCTTTATCGTGAGCGAGAATCGCTCAATTTGGGTATAAATAACCTTACCGGATATTTCGGGTTTCTTCCATGTAAAATATTTATGATATATCGCTATGGCTCAATGTATTTATCTTTTATATTCGTAGGATACTAATTATAGATTGATGTACCCGGATAAAGCGTGTATCAGAATTGAAACAAAAAATGAAGTTTTGTCGAATAACCGTCAAAAGGTGTTGAATATATCCTTATATGGTATAATAAATACACCTTTTACCAGCCGTAAAGGAGAAATAGACACAATTGTATTTTATATAGATGTTGCCGCCAATGCATGGAGCAAGATACCGTAAATAAAAAAAATTGAATAATCTTTACATTTATGACAGCTTTTGTAAAGAAAATTTGGATTTCTTAACATAAGAGGCTTACTTTGTAAAGAAAATTTAAAAATCTTTACATAGTGAATCAGGATAAAAACCGGATATTAAAAGAGTTACCTTTAGATAAAGATATTGAGACTAAAAAGGTATTGAAAAGCCTGCCTTCAGCTCATGCAGCACTGGCAGAGTTGAAAGGAATTGCTTCAAAAATACCTAATCAAAATATACTTATAAATACACTTGGATTACAGGAAGCAAAGGATAGTTCAGCGATTGAAAATATTATCACCACCAATGATGATTTATATAAATCAGAGTTAAACCTTGATGCTTACACCTCTTTAAATGCCAAAGAGGTCCAAAATTATGTAGCGGCAGTGAGAAAAGGATTTGAATTAATCTTACAAAAAGGATTTCTCACCAATAATATCATTTTAAGAATACAAAAGGAATTGGAAGGAAACAATGCCGGATTTAGAAAACTTCCGGGAACTGAATTGAAAAATTCTGCAACAGGTGAAGTCGTTTATACTCCTCCGCAAGATTACAAAGATATTGAGCGATTAATGGATAATCTGGAAAAATTTATAAATAGCCACGACAAATATGAATTAGACCCGTTGGTTAAAATGGCAATTATCCATTATCAATTCGAGAGTATTCATCCTTTTTACGACGGAAATGGTAGAACTGGCAGGATAATCAATATTTTATACCTGATTCAGGAAAAGTTACATGACCTGCCGATTCTTTATTTAAGCAGCTATATCATTAAGAATAAACCGGATTACTACCGTTTACTCCAAAAAGTAAGAGAAACAGATTCCTGGGAAGAATGGCTATTGTTTATGATTAATGGGATAGAGCAAACATCGAGAGAAACAATAGACTTGATTCTAAAGATTAGTGAGCTTATGATGAGCTATAAGCATAAAATACGTGAGAATTATAAATTCTATAGCCAGGAGTTGCTGAATAATTTATTCAAACATCCCTACACGAAAATTGAATTTGTAGTTAATGATTTGAGTGTTTCACGGATTACGGCAGCTAATTATTTGAATAAGTTAGCAGATGATGGATTATTGACTAAGAAAAAACTTGGAACTGGAAATTACTACATTAACGAGCCATTGTTTAATTTACTAACGAAAAGATAGAAAAATGTACTGGCGGCAACAGGCTGTCATACGGCAGCCGGGGCTCCATAGCATATTGTGGGTTTCGTTTTTCCCTGTTACCCGCGTTTAGCCTGAAAATTTCTTAGCAGGTAGAAAGCCCCGGCTGACCGCATACAGCTAAACGTTATGCGATATAGCAATTTTTCCTATGACCGCCAAATTCGGTTGCTCAAGTTAGTTCTTCGTTTTTAACAAGCAACTTCAATGGAGTGAAATTTTTCAATCGTTTTTTTATTTTGACAGGCATAACCAATTCCAAATCCAGCTTTTCA
>Ga0307958_1000311_pt1 | contig 28003 bp, 25 predicted proteins | sample OrgLakmetagen492_FD_201826 | JGI IMG/M metagenome (GOLD analysis project Ga0307958, IMG submission 201826) | Saline water microbial communities from Organic Lake, Antarctica - #492 | ecosystem: Environmental > Aquatic > Non-marine Saline and Alkaline > Saline | place: Antarctica: Organic Lake... | reverse complement strand
GGGTGCGCGGAGCCCCGGTGCGTGACATTTTTGCTGGGTATCTGGGGTTTGACGCGGATTCCTGAGAACCGTGGGGGTTTTACCCGTTACCGAGATGACCGAGAGACCGTAAGATGACCGTAAGGTGTTTTGTAAGGCCGCAACCTTTTGATTTCACTACCAACCTTACACTTCTTACACTTCTTACATAAAATAGTTAAATAGTAACAGAGAGGGGATGGGGGCTACCGCTGACTACGGGAAGTAAAACACCGCAGGGGGCGGGAGACAGCCAATAGGGATTTTAGTGTAAGGTGTAAGATTGGAGGACCACCCCCACGCAAGTAGTTACAAACAAAGCGAAAAAGACCACCTTACGATCTTACGGTCGGTTTTGGCAAAAACGTAAGATTGCCGGTAATCTCGGTAATCTCGGTAAAAATCCCCGAAATCACCGAGAGAAAAAGTTCAGGGGGTAGTCTCGGTAATCTCGGTAAAAATCCCCGAAATCACCGAGAAACGAAAAAGGCCCGAAGCGTTTCTGCTCCGGGCCTCAAAAACCACGCAGGGGGAACCTCCACAGTCAGATCAAGTCTTCTCCTGATTGGTGTTTGTCGGCTTCTTCCCAGCGTTTGAGTTGTGCTGGCCCCGGGACATAGACCCGGACGGTGGTTCCGTAGAGGGGGTGGTGGCGGGGCGTCTTGGCGGCAACCCATCCGGCTTGCTTCAGGGCGTTCCGCACTGCGGTCTGATCCATCTTGGTAGATCGGGCGTTCTGTTCCAGAGCCTCGGTCCAGAGTTCCGACACGGCGACGAACTGGCGGTGTCTCGGCTTGGCATCAGAGAAGTCGAGGTTGTCGTCGTAGCCTGTGATCTTCTTGTCGAGGTAGGGGTGGATCATGGTCGCGTAGTGATCCACTTCCGTCATGACGCGAGCACCCTCTTGGATGCTGTTCGCTTCGGCCAGAGCCCCCGGGTTGGAGAACGACAGATCGAGATCGCCGTGCGGTTGGGCCGCCCGCATCTCTTTATACATCGCCACGGCAGCGCCCCAAAGGCCGTCCCGCTCGCGCAGGAGCTTGTCTACGTCGATCAGGTTACAGCTCACTTCGATAGGCCACCAGCGGCGGTTGCCGGTGGTGTCGAGCAGGAACTCGTCGTCGTTCGTGGAGCCGATGAAAACGCACTGGCGCTTGAAGACCTTCGAGCGGCGAGCCCAAGCCAGACGGACGTGGGACTCGGTCGCAGAGACGAACGCCTTGGAGTCTTCCACCTGCGATCTGGTGATCCCGGAAAGCTCGGGCATCTCCATGATCCACGCCCCGTTCATCTGCTCGACCAGCTTATTCTCGTCCGAGAAGTTGGCCTTCAGTTCGCCAGACCAGTCGCACGCGAGCACTCTGATCCACGAGGATTTCCGCTTGCCCTGCGCACCAAAGAGGATCGGCACGAAGTCGAACTTGTGCCCCGGCTCGTAGACCCGCGCCACGGCCCCGAGCATGAACAGCCGAGCCGTCTCCCGGTAGTAGGGGGTGTCTGGGCAACCCATGTAGTCGATGAACAGCCGCTCGACCTTATCCTTGTCGCCGGGCGTCAGGCTTTCGAGGTATTCGCGGACGGGGTGAAACCGCGCCTGCCGTGCGGCCAGCTCGACCCCGGCGTCCATGTCGCGGTCGGAGACCTTGAAGCCATAGCCAGTCAGGCCCGGCCCGTTGGGGCTCTCGATCATCGCCCGGACGGACGTGGTGTGAATGTCCTCCCAAGCGTCGCCGTTCACCGGGTCCGCGATCTGGAAGTCCGAGAGGTAGGGCATCTTCGAGCGCAACGGGTGGCGAGAGACGACACGCTCCGAGAACTCGTTGAACTCCAACGAATCTCGGGTCCGCTTATCGTTCTGGATGATCTGCGCCACGTTCGGGCTGTTCGCGATGATGATCCCGTCTTGCGTGAGCTGAAGCTGGGTAAGCCAGCCTTCCGGTGGCGGCCCCTTCTTCGTGCGGCGCTGGGTGGTCGGGCCGAGGTCGGCTGCGTCGTCGCGGTGGACGGGCACAACCGCCGAAACGGGGTTCCCGACCAGAGCTTCGATCTCCGGGTCGTAATCCTCGTCGATCTCGGCGTCGTGGCCCAGCTCTCCCATCGCGTCGTCGAAGTCTTCGTTCATCGCGTCCATGTCGTAGCGGGACGCGACCACCTGTTTCTTGTAGGCTTCGTCGAACTCCAACAGCTCGACCATCTCCTTGAAGGAGGGGCGCTGGCTCATGGGCTTTTCGTCGTAGTCGAACTTCTCGTCCTTGTCTCCGAACTTGTGGATTCGGACAAGATCGAAGGCGTTGACCAGCATGTCTGAGCAGGGGTCAGAGCCGTGGTGCGAATAGAGGAACAGGCCGCCGTCTTGGACCTCGGCCCCGTTCGTGGTCGTGCCTCCCGTGTAGGTGTAGCGTGGCTTTCCCGAGTAGGCATCGACCGGCTCGTAGGGCAGATCGAACGCTTCGATGGCGGCCTCGACATCATAGGCGCGGCAGAAATTGCCCACGATCCCGGGCTTCTCAGTCGGGTCTTCAGCTTTCTCCAAGACCTCGCGGGCGTTCTCGCCGTCGGCCTGCGGAAGCTGCGTGATGTCGCGCCAGTCACCCTTGGTCAGCTCATAGGTGTCGAGGGCTTCGGACCAGTCGAGCAGTTCGCCATTGTTCTCGTGGAAGACGAAATCGCCGTCCTTGGAGATCGTCGGCATGAACATCATCTGCGCTGGGCGGAAGCTGACCTTATCGACGTGGATCATGTCAGGGTCGAATTTCTGGGCAATGATTCGGGAGACCGGGCCGTAGAGATCGTTCGGGACCGGCTCGCTCAGGAACACGAAAAGGCGGAAGCGGGGCTTCTCGTCAGTGTGTCTCCGGGACGTGTGCAGGAACCACTCATAACCTGTCATGACCCCGCCGTCCGTCAGAGTTTGCAGGAACTCCGGTGTGGCGTAGTCAAAGTCGAAAGAGAGCAGGTCTGACGGCAAGCCGGAGCCACGGTTCCGAACCTTTCCGTCAACTTGCGTCCGGTAAAACCACCCGGCGATGGACTTCAGATGGCCCTGATCTTTTTCGGGCAACCGCAGGTAATCCTTGAACCTTTCGTTGGTGACGGTCGGGTTCTTGAACAATAGCCGGAACGACTTCAGAGACTTTGAAGTGTTCTTGGCTTTACCGAAATTGCGGCCAGCCCCGTAGGAGTAGCGGACGACGAACGATTCATTATTTTTGGTCATGCGGGGCCTGTATTTGTCAGAGAGAAACCGAGCCCGTCCCATCAAGGCCCGGCAGCGACGCAGTCAGATCAGAAGTTGTAGACGAACGGGTCAAATTCGTCACGAGTAACCCTCGGCTGGCCAAGAATCGGCTTACCGCCCTTAGCATAGCCGGTGATCTTGCTGATCTCCACGACTTGCATAACCCTCTCTGGGCTGATTCGATCCTTGCGGACCCACTTGTTGATAGACCATCGGTTGATCCCCATGAGCTCTGCAAGGTGCAGAACTGTCTTGTTTCCATGACTATTCTCAGGGACCGCCCGAAGCAGCAGACGGTGCAAACCGCCTTCAGCGTCTTCAGGTGTTTTGTAAGTTGGCATTGCTTTTCCTCTTGTGCTTCGCTGGAACTGATATACATACGCACTGTGCGGTTGACAATCCCCCCACAACAAACCATATGTGAGTTCTGCCCAATATGGGCTCATACTGAAACCGAAAGGAACACCAATGTCCATCGACGCTCTCCTGACCCGCGTGGCCGAAGCTCTTGAAGCCAACACCGATGCCATGCACTCGCTCATGAAGGACTCCGCAGGTAAGACTGCCGCGAAGCCCGCAGCGAAAGCCGCAGACAAGCCCGCAGCAAAGCCTGCCGCGAAGCCTGCCGCGAAGACCACGACCAAGAAAGGCGCAACGTCCGTCGAAGATTTGACCGAGCGCGTGACCGCGTATCTGAAGACCGGCACGAAGGCCGAGCGTGAAGAGCGCAAGGATCACGTGAAAACGATCATCGAGCACTTCGGGGCCGACCGCTTCACGACCATCGACCCCACGAGCTTCGACGAGGCTCTGGGCTTCCTCGACGCCTACGAAGCGGGTGAAGACCCTTTTGGTGGCGATGGAGCCGAAGAGGAAGACGAAGACGACACGATGGTCTAACAGATTGAAGGTCCAGCCCCCACCCAGATTGGGCCTTCGATACCTGCCCCTGCGACGTTCTGCCTGTTCGGCGCAGGGGCAAACTACCCCCAACTTTGACCAGAGGTTTTCATGAGCCACGAAGATGACGAACCGGCCCACTCCGAGCGAGGGCCTTCAACGGCGCACCGCTGGCGTCCGTGCCCGGGTTCCGTCCGATTGTCTCGGGGAATCCCCAATACAGCAGGTATCGAAGCAGCCTACGGCACGGTCTTCCACGACTTCGCAGCCGACTGCCTCGAACTAGGATTAGACCCGCAAGGGTTCGTGGGCGACAAGATGGAGGTCGAAGGATTCGGCATCTTGGAGTTCGATCAAGAGATGGCCGACAACATGCTGAACGGGCTGGACCTCGTTTGGGCAATGGCTGACGTGCCCGGCGCAAAGCTGATCGTCGAAGAGCGCGTGAGCCTCGAAGAGTGGGTTGGCCCCAAGGAGTTCGGCACGACAGACGCGGCGATCATCGACCCGCTGAACTGGCGGCTGGTGGTCTTCGATTGGAAGTATGGGCAGGGTGTCCCGGTCTCCCCGGAGATGAACGACCAAGCGATGCTTTACGGCCTCGGCACGTGGTCTACGTTCGCGGCGGCCATGTTCGAGGAATACCTGATCGAAGAGGCAGCGGCCAAGGGCCAGACCTTTGACCCGAATACGCCGTGGGAAGATGACATCGAAGTCATCATCATGATCGAGCAGCCCCGCGCCCCCGGTGGCGGTGGCACTTGGACGACCACGATGGGCGAGCTGCTGGCGGAAGGCCGACGCATCCGCCGGGACGCCGACCGGACGATGGACGACGACGCGCCGTTCAACCCCGGCCCGAAGCAATGCCAGTTCTGCCTCGCAGGCCGGGCCAATATCTGCAAAGCTCGCGCGGCGATGGTGCTGAACGAGCTGGGCAACGACTTCGACGATCTGGAAGACGGGTTCTTGTCTGGCGCTGAGATGGAGCTGCCGCACCCGAAAAGCCTGACGCCGGAGCAGCGGACTCAGGTGCTCTTGCACCGGAAGCTGATCGAGAAGTTTTTGGACGAGCTGCATGAAGAGGCTTACAGGGACGCGAAGAACCGCCGTCCGGTGCCCGGCATGAAGCTGGTAGAGGGGCGCAACCCGCCTCGCAAGTGGAAGGATACGTTCAAGGCTGAGGTCATGCTAGAGCACGACTTTGCCCACAAAGCCTACACGAAGAAAATCTTGTCTCCTACGCAAGTGGAAGACAAGATCGGGAAACGGACCTACAAAGTCCGATATGCCCGGCTCGTGGACACAGGAGAGGCCAAGCCAATCCTTGTCCCAATAGATGACAAGCGCGACCCCCTGCCCGACATCACGTCGGATTTTGACGGGCTTGTCGATGACGACGAAGCAATGGTCTAGGAGAGTAAAATGACCCAGAAGAAACCCGATCCGATGAAAGTGATTCTCTTGAACGTCCGCGCGTCGTTCCTGAGTGTCTTCCAGCCGAACGTCCAGAAGCAGGATGACGGCTCCATCCGCGAAACGTGGAAAGCCAACTTCCTTGTCGGCAAGGACGCCATCAAGGACAAGTCGGCCAAAGCGAAATACATGGGCAAGGTGATGCCCCTCATGGATGCTCTGAAGGCCGCGTCTGCCGCAGCCAAAGAGAAGAAGTGGGGGCCTGAATCCAAGTGGCCCAAGCTGAAGCCCGAGAAGGTCTTCATCCGCGACGGCGATCTGGAAGATTGGGATGGGTATGCCGATCAGCGGTATGTCTCGGCCAACGCCCAGCTTCAGGACAAGCCCGCCTGCGTGACCAACCGCAAGGACGGCAACGGCAACTGGATCGACGCCGAGCCCGGTGGCCGCGCCTCGCCCTACTCGGGCTGCTATGTGAACGCGACAATCGTTGTCTGGGCGCAGGACAACGAGCACGGCAAGCGTGTGAACGCGCAACTGAAAGCCATCCAGTTCTATGCGGATGGCGATGCCTTCGGGGCGGCTCCGTCTGACCCGAATGACGACTTCGACGACGATATGGTCGGAGAAGAGGGCGACATCGGAGACGATGATGTCAACGACGATGACGAGGGCGACGACGACAGCCTCGTCTGACCTGTCAGGGGGTCGTGGCCGGGCAGAGATGCCCGGCCTACCCCACCCGAACTCCTGATAGGAAGAGAATCCCGTGGCGGCGTACTATAACGAATTTGACCCGAAAGCAGCGGCATGGCTTCGTGAACTGATTAAAGAAGGGCATCTCCCGTCTGGTGATGTCGATGAACGGTCCATACTAGAAGTTCAAGCCGAGGAATTGGTCGGCTACGCGCAATGCCACTTCTTCGCTGGGATCGGGGGCTGGCCCCTCGCGCTTCGGCTGGCCGGTTGGCCCGAGGACCACTCTACGTGGTCCGGGTCGCCCCCGTGCCAGCCGTTTTCGTCGGCGGGCCTGCACAAAGGAAAAGACGATGAAAGACACCTCGCGCCACACTTCCTCGGACTCGTGTCCTCAGGACGCCCAGCAGTCCTGTTCGGGGAGCAGGTCTCAACTAGCGCAGTTTTCGGAAAGGCTGCAATCTCACCTAGAATCGACTTTGAAGAAGAACCTGAGTGGGCGTGGATCGACGATGTATTGGCACGTCTGGAAGCTGCACTATACGCCTTCGGGGCTGCGGATTTACCGGCTTCGAGCGTCGGCACTCCGAATCCCCGCAACAGAACTTTTTTCGGGGCCGTTGACACAGAGCGACCTCTCCGGGAAGTTCTGCCGAGGCTGGCCCACGCCGACGACGCGGGACTACAAGGGCCGGAGCGGAGCTGGACGGCAGGAGAGGAAGGGGCACCCAACGGACACCATACCGAACGCTGCCGCCGCGTGCTTTCAGGAGGACGGGGGGTTCGTGGAGGTCCACCCAGATGGGACAACCCGAGCCGGATCGCTGAAGGAGGACAAAACCTCCGCCCGCACGAACCCGGCACACTCCCGCTGGCTCATGGGGTATCCGCCAGCGTGGGACGACTGTGCGGTTACGGCAATGCAATCGTCCCGGAGCTCGGCGCGACGTTCATCGAGTCCTTCGTCGAGTCGTATAACCAAGCGAGAGCTGATTTCTATAGAATCTCTGATTTAGTGTGAGTATCGAAGATGGCCCGTGAAATCTGGAAATTGATACCGAGCCAGCCCGGCTACGAAGTGAGCAGTCACGGGCAAGTTCGGTCGGTGGACCGAACCGTCCAGACGGTGAAAGGCCCACGATCTGTCAGAGGCCGGGTTCTCCGACCCGGAAAGTCCAGCAATGGATATTTTACCGTGGCGTGTGGGTCGGGTAACAGTAGACTTGTTCACGAACTTGTTTTGGAAACTTTCGTTGGTCCACGCCCTGACGGCAAAATATCGTTTCATCGAGACGACATTAGAACCAACAACACACAGGGGAATTTAACCTACGACACCCCAGCAGCAAATAATAAGAACATAACCTTCCACGGCAAAAGGCTATTTACCTATGCCCAAGCGGAAGAGATTCGAACAAGGCTAAACTCTGGGGAAACACCATTGGAAATATCCGAGAAATACGGATGCACGAGACGCCACATCTACAACATCAAGAACCGGGTGCAGTATGTCCAAGACTAGGCTCTCAATCGACTATGAAACATATAGTGACGTGTCTCTCCCGGACGTGGGGACGAGCGTTTACGCGCAGCACCCATCTACCGAAGTCCTCATGGCGGCCTACGCTTTTGATCGAGGCCCGGTGCGGCAATGGGTGCCCGCAGAAGGGGAACCGATTCCGAAGGAACTGGCCCAAGCCCTGATCTCCCCCGACTGCGAAAAGTGGGCGTGGAACGCATCTTTTGAGTGTGCGATCACAGACAATCTGGTGGCCGAGGTTTCGATCCCGCAGTGGCGCGACACGATGGTCCAAGCCTTGCACTGCTCGTTGCCCGGCGCTCTGGCGAAAGCTGGGGAAGTCGTCGGCCTGCCGATGGAGATGCAGAAAGACCGCAAGGGCAAGGCCCTCATGCGGAAGTTCTCGTTCCCCCGCAAACCCACGAAGAAAGACCCGTCCACACGGCGCTTCTGGCACGAAGAGCCGGAAGAGTGGGAGGGCTACAAGTCCTACAACCGGGGCGACGTGGTGGCCGAGCGCGGTGTGCTCATCAAACTGAGCAACTACCTCATGTCCGACGAGGAATGGGAGCTCTGGCACATTGACCAGAGGATCAATCAGGCTGGCCTGCCGATCAACGTCCGCATGGTCCGCAACGCGATCCGCATCTACGAGCAAGCCTTGGAAGAGAGCTTCGCAGAAATGCGCGAGACCACTGGCCTCGCCAATCCCAACTCGATTCCCCAGCTCTTGCCGTGGCTCCAAAGCCAAGGCTATATGTTCGACGATCTGCAAAAGGCCCACGTCAAGACGGCGACCCAATACTTCAAAGAGCAGCCTGACCACTGGACCGACGAGCAGTGGACCGAATACCGCCAGAACACGGACCTGAAGTCGGTCCTAGACCTCCGGTTGGAGACCTCCCGGACTTCGATCAAAAAGTATTACGCGCTGGAACGCTCGACCGACGACGACGGCAACCTGCGCGGCACGCTTCAGATGAACGGCGCTGCACGGACAGGCCGGTGGGCTGGGCGCATCTTCCAGCCGCAGAACCTCCCGCGCCCGGAGAAGCGATTCGAGAACATGCAGCCGTTGATCGCCAAGAGCGTCGAAGAGCTGGACTACGAGTCGCTGAAGCTGATCCACGGCAACGTGTTCGACGTGCTGGCCTCGGCCATCCGCCCGGCAGCGCAAGCGCCCGAGGGCCTGACCCTGATCGACGCCGACTTGTCAGCGATTGAAAACCGTGTGCTGGGCTGGATCGCCGGGTGCGACAAAATCCTCGACGTGTTCCGCCTGAAGCTCGACCCCTACATCTCGTTCGCGACCTACCTCTACGACATGCCCTACGACGAGCTCTACCGCGAGTATAAGGTCGAGCGTAACAGCGCCAAGCGGTCCATCGCGAAGCCCGGCACGCTGGGCTGCGGCTACGGCATGGGGGCAGGTGAAAAGAGGATCAACCGGAAGACCGGGGAGATCGAAGCGACCGGCCTGCTCGGCTACGCTTGGGGCATGGGTGTCATGGACTTCACGCCCGAAGATGCCAAGCACTCGGTCGATACTTTCCGGTCAGAGTTCTTCGAGGTCAAGGATTACTGGTATGCCCTCGAACGGGCCATGCGCCGCTGCATCAAGACTGGGAAGACCACCGCACACCAAGTCGCGGGCGGCCCGGAGGTTCGCTTCGAGATGGACGGCCCGTTCCTGAAGATGATCCTGCCGTCCAAGCGCCCGCTCTACTACCTGCGCCCCCGGATCGAGATGACCGACACACCTTGGGGCGAGAAGCGGATGCAGATCACCTACGAGGGCCTGAACGACCGCAAGCAGTGGGTCCGCCAGCACACGACGCCCGGCAAGGTGACGGAGAACGCCGACCAAGCCATCTCACGCGATCTGCTGGTCCACGGCCTGAAGCTGGCCGTCAAGCGTGGCATTGACTTGCGCCTGCACGTGCATGACCAACTGGTCGGCCTATCGTTCGACCATCTCGCAGACAAGGAGCTGCAAATTCTGATCGACTGCATGGAAGAATCGCCTTGGTGGGCCGAAGGTCTGCCGCTCGGTTCGGAAGGCTTCACCACCAAAGTATTCATGAAGGATTGACCAATGGCTATCGAGAGATTTCACTTAGCTGACGGGACCGTTGCGGAGGTAGACCTCGGCCAGCACAACGAGCCCGCACCCTGCGTCGAGCACGCATGGGAACTTCGGAAACAGGCAGATGATTTTCAAGAGATATTCTGCACACGCTGCGGCGCGGAACAAAGGCTGTAACCATGTTTGAGGGGATGGAGAAGAGCTCCGGGAAGACCCGGGAACCGGATTGCTACTGCCACACGTGCGAGCGGGATTTCCACCACCTTGGCATCATGTCGCACCGGGCGGCCCACCGGAACCGCAAGGAAACCTGCGTGATCGAGTATTCTACCGGCAAGACGATCAAACACAATTTTGGAGAAGAGAAATGACCACATTCAATAAAACCGCCACAATCGTCGTCGCCCCCGGCGTCCTGCCGCTGGACGAAGCCACCAAGATCGCCAAGGCTTACGGTTGCGCAGCGATCAACCGCGAGTGGACAGGCGGCTTAGGCGAGATCATGCCCAGCACCCTCCTGCTGACCATGAACGAGGGTATGCTCCGGCAAGGAGCCTTGTCAGGGAGAACATTCGGCTTCCCCGTCCGGGTCGTCACCTATAAGGTGGCGATAGAGATGGTGAAGATAGACGAGGAAACGGGTGCTTGAATCAGGCGTTGAAAATCCAGTCGTAAAACGAGCCCAGCGTGCGGGATACTTCGTGCGCAAGGTTCAATGGGTCGGTCGGATCGGAGCACCCGACCGGCTCTTTGCTCGCAAGGATCGCGGGCAAGTCTACATCGAATTTAAGGCCCCCGGCGCAGAGCCCCGGCGGTCGCAACGGGAAGAGCACAAGGAAATGCGGCAGGCAGGAATAGAGGTCCACGTGTGCGACAATGTGAGTGACGCGCTGCGCATCCTCTGGCTCCTGCCCGGCTCCAACGGCGGCCCCGTCGTCGAGACGTGGAGAAGCCTGATATGAAGGTAGTCCTCCCGAAGCACCTGACCGACATCGAGTCTATCGAACTGATCCACGGCCCGCCGGAACGGACCCTCCAATATGAGGATTTCCGCCCCTACCAAGATTGGATGAAAGACAAAATCATGGAGCTCCCGGCACTTCTGCTGGGCGCAGAGATGGGCCTTGGTAAGACTGGCGCAACCCTGCGGGCGATGGTGGAGCTAATCGAGTCCGGGGAGGTCAAGAACGTCCTCGTGATCGCCCCCCTTCGGGTGGCAGAGGAAACGTGGCCGGAAGAGATCGCCAAGTGGGACTTCAGCCGCCACCTGCGCTACCGGGTCGTCACCGGGAACGAACAGGAGCGGATGGCCGCCCTCCGGTATGGCCCCTGCGAAGTGACCATCGTGAACCGGGAAAACCTGCTCTGGCTCTACCAGACGCTCGGCATCCGCAAATGGAAGTTCGAGATGATCGTCTATGACGAAGCCTCGCGCCTGAAGAGCGGACGCAAGCGGTCGAAGCCCAAGGAGAGGGCCGACGGCTCCATGCCCCCGAAGCGCCTGACCGAGCTCGGTGTGATCCAACGTGCGCGGCACAAGACCTCTCGGTTCGTGGAGCTCTCCGGGACGCCCAGCCCCAACGGCCTGATCGACCTCTGGGGTCCGATCTACGCGCTCGATAAGGGGAAGCGCCTCGGCACGTCCATGACGGCCTACAAGAATCGGTGGTTCCGGGAGAACACTAGGACGCGCCGGGTGGAGCCGTTCGAGCACTCAGAGAAGCAGATCATGGACGCCATCAGCGACGTGTTCTTCAGCCTCCGGGAAGAAGACTACCTGACGCTCCCACCCCTGATCCCGCGCGACCACTACATCACGCTCCCGAAGAAGGCGATGAAGCTCTACCGGGAGCTCGAAGAAGAGATGGCAATCGACATCAGGAACCGGGCTGGCGACAAAGAGCTGATCCGGGCCGTCAACAATGGCGTGCTGACCGGCAAGCTCTTGCAGCTCGCCAACGGGTCGCTCTACCTCGGAGACAAGTTCGACGAAGAGACCGACAAAAAGCTGCCGAGGGAATCGGTCAAGGTCCACGACGAAAAGCTGAAGGTCTTGGAGTCCATCATGGAAGAGGCGATGGGCCAGCCAGTCCTCGTGGCGTATAGCTTCCAGTTCGACAAGGCAGCCATCCTGAAGAAGTTCCCATATTGCCGGGTCTTCGGAGGCAGCCCCAACGACATGCGCGACTGGAACGCAGGTAAAATAAGGATGCTCTTGACGCACCCGGCCAGCGCGGGCCACGGTCTGAACTTCCAGTTCGGCTCCAACATCGCCGTGTGGTATGGCTTAACTTGGAGCTTGGAATTATATCGGCAGTTCATCAAACGACTGCACCGATCCGGGCAGAAGGGGGAGCACGTAATCCTCCACCGGATCATGGCGAAGGGAACCGTGGATGAAACCATGCTCCCAGCCCTCACGGCACGTGGGCAGACGCAGGACGGAATAACAGACCACGTGCGCGTGAGATTGAGGAACTTGATATGAGCAGCGAACTAGATGCACGGCTGGAACGGCTGGCAGAGACCAAGCGGCAGATGCCGACGACGAACAGCCTCTACGCAGACCCCCTGAACCGGGGCGTTTCCGTGGCTTGGCTGGCGCACGTCTTCCGCATGGATCAGGCGACCGTGAAGCGGAAGCTGGGGAACTGCCCCGTGAAGACCAAGCGTCGCCGGGGCGACAAGATGACGACGGTTCTCTACGATCTGCCGACGGCGGCCCCGTTCCTCGTGACGCCCGCGTTCTCGACCGCAGAGTATATGCGAGCTGTTCGCCGGGGCGACCTACCCCCGGCCCTACAACAGACGATCTGGGACGCCCTGCTGAAGCGCCAGAAGTGGGAAGAGAACGCCGGGCAGCTCTGGCGGACTGAGAAGATTCGCTCGGTCCTCGGCTCCACCTTCCAAACGATCAAGTTCACCATGCAGCTCTGGACCGACACGCTCGAACGCCAAGTCGAGATAACCGACGAGCAGCGAGAGGTCGTCGTCGGCCTCGTGGACGCCCTTCAGGCCGATCTCTATGACGCGCTCGTGGACAACATGAACAGCACGGAGACAGGCCCCCAGCTCGACGAGATGGACGAGCTCGTGGGAGAGTCCGGGACTGTTGGGGAAACCATCTACCTCGTCGAAAGTGAAGACGATGAAATCGAGCAACTGATATGAAGATCGCAGGCCGCAAACCCCTCAAAGGGAACCCCATCTTTCTGAACACCTTGGAGTCTCTGATCGTCGATTCGGCGGCAGCCGCTCGGCCACCAGAGCGCCTGACGGTTTCGCAGGCAGCGGAAAAGTATCGCAAGCTGAACAACCCCGGAGCCTACGTCGGCCCGTGGATTAACGACACGACGCCATACCTCGTCGAGCCGATGGATGAGCTGCAATCGCTGAACTTCGACGGCATGATCTTCGCAGGCCCAGCGCAGTGCGGGAAGACCGACATGGCGATGAACTGGATCGGGTATTCTGCGATCTGCGACCCCGCCGACATGATGGTGATCCAAACATCGAACGTCACGGCCCGCGACTTCTCCATGCGCCGGATCGACCGCCTGCACCGGCACTCGCGCGACATCGGAGAGAAGCTGGTCCCGGGCAAGGGGGCGGACAACACCTTTGACAAACACTACCGCTCCGGGATGCTCCTGACGCTCTCGTGGCCGACCATAAACGAGCTCTCGGGTAAGCCGATCCCGCACCTCTGGCTGACGGACTACGACCGGATGCCAGAGGACGTGGACGGCGAGGGCAACGCCTTTGACCTTGCACGCAAGCGAGCGACGACCTTCCGCCGGTATGCGATGTGTGCTGCCGAATCATCGCCCGGCTATGCCGTGGAGAATCCTAAGTGGATCAGGAAGTCCCGGCACGAAGCCCCCCCCACGCGCGGCATCCTCGCCCTCTACAACCGTGGCGACCGGCGGCGCTGGTATTGGCGTTGCGTCGAGTGCAAGAACGCCTTCGAGCCTGCCTTCGAGCTGCTGGATTACCCGGACACAGAGGACAAGATGGAGGCCGCCGAAGCCGCGACCCTGCTTTGCCCTCACTGCAATCACCGCTACCACCACGACCCCGGCCACGGCCCCGGCAAGAACGAGATGAACCGCGCAGGCCGGTGGGTGAAGGACGGGCAAGTCTGGACGCCTGACGGTTTGATCGTCGGGGCGTCATCGCGGTCCACCATCGCCTCGTTCTGGCTGAAGGGTGTGGCGGCGGCGTTCTCAGACTGGAAAACTCTGGTCCACCGCCACCTGACGGCTGAGGCCGAATACGAGAGCACAGGGTCAGAAGAAGCCCTGAAGGCGACGGTCAACACCGATCAGGGGGAAGCCTATACGCCCAAGCGGCTCGCCAACGACCGCGTGCCCGAGACGATCAAAGCCAAGGCCCGGGACATCGGAGACCGCGTGGTTCCGATGGGCGTGCGCTTCCTGATCGCCTGCATCGACGTTCAGAAGAACCGCTTCGTCGTGCAAGTTCACGGCATCGCGGCCAACGGCGACATCTATGTGATCGACCGCTATGACATTCGGCACTCGAAGCGGCCTGACGCCGAGCGGGCGGATCAGGTTCTCTGGGTCAACCCCGGGGCGTATCCCGAGGACTGGAAGCTGGTGGCCGAGCAGGTGATCCAGAAAAGCTACGAGCTGGGCGACGGCTCGGGACGCCGCATGGCCGTCCGCCAGACGATCTGTGACTCTGCCGGTAGTGAGGGTTTCACGGCGAACGCCTACGACTTCGTGCGCTGGCTCCGGGGAGGCGAATCAGAAGACGCGCCCGACGGGGAGAACGCCGAGCTGGGAACCTACGAGTGGGAGGCCGGGATGGCTGGTCGCTTCATGCTCCTGAAAGGTGCATCCACGAAGACCGCCCCCCGGGTCAAGATCGACTACCCGGACTCGCAGCGTAAGGACCGTCACGCGGGCGCTCGCGGGGAAATCCCGGTGCTCTTCATCAACACGAATTTTGTCAAGGATATGGTCGATCACCGGCTGGACCGCAACGAACCCGGGGGGCGCTTTGTGTTCCCGAATTGGCTGGGCGACAACTTCTACACGGAGCTGACGGTCGAGGTCAAAGACGCGAACAAAGGTTGGATCAACCCGAAAAAGTATCGGAACGAAAGCTGGGACTTGCTCGCATACTGTATGGCGGCTACTTTGACCCCGATGATTAACCTCGAACGGCTTGATCTCGTGGGGGAACCCCCGCTCTGGGCCGCCGAGTGGGATGACAACGATCTGGTCTTCAATCCGGGGCTAGATGCCAAGCCTTTCGAGGCCACGAAGAAACGCCGCTCGTTCAAAGACCTAGCCGGGAGCCTCGCATGACCAAATTATCGCCAGAACTGAAGGCCGTCTATCAGGGCCGCCTTCTCGACGCGGAAAACGCCTACCACGAGCTGCGCCTCGGCAAGCAAGCCCGGGTCTTCGTAGACCAGAATGGCGAGCGCGTGGAGTTCGCGGTTGCCAATGCGGGCCGACTTCAGGCATATATTGTGGAATTGAAGGCTCTCTTGGGCTTACCCACGGGGCTGACCGGGCCGCTTAACGCATGGATGCTTTGAGATGAATGATTTCTCGACCCGCGAACTACGCGAGATTGACGCCCTAGTGGGCACGACGCCGACAGTATCCGCATCGCTTGGCCGAGGCGGGTATGATGGTGCATCCCGGATGGAGAAGCAGATCGCCGGGTGGCGTCCAGCCCTTCAGTCAGCAGACCTCGACATGCTCCCGGACAAGGAGCTGCTGGATTCCCGATCACGCGATCTGGGCCGGAACGACGGATACGTCCAAGGTGGGGCACAGCTCCACAAGGACTCCATCGTCGGGGCCTTCTACATGCTGAACGCCAAGCCCTCTTGGGAAGTGCTCGGCAGGACAGAAGAATGGGCTGAAGCCTTCCAGAAAGAGGTCGAGCAGAAGTTCACGCTCTGGGCCGAGAGCCCCCAGAATTGGGTGGACGCCTCTCGGCAAAACGATTTCACCGGCCTGATCCGACTGGCCGTGGGCGTCACCGTCTTCGGCGGCGAGGTCTTGGCGACGGTCGAGTGGCCCAAGCAACAGAATCGAGAGTTCAACACGGCGATCCAGATGATCGACACGGACAGGCTCTCGACGCCCAACACCATGCAGCACGACACGCGCATCCGAGGCGGGATCAAGATGGACTCCTATGGAGCCCCCGTCTCTGCCTTCATCCGCACGCAGCACCCGACGGACTACCGGCTCGCGAACAACTACGAGCAGTGGTGGAAAGAGGTAAAATGGCGCAAGCCTTGGGGCCGCGCTCAGGTGCTTTATTTCCGCGAGCAGAAGCGTGTGGATCAGACCCGCGCCGTGGCCGACATGACAGCCGGTCTGCGCGAGATCGCGATCACCCGGAAGTTCCGGGACGTGACCTTGCAGAAGGCCGTCTTGGCCGCGACCTATGCTGCCACCATCGAGTCGGAGCTCCCGGCACAGGCGGTCTACGAGCAGCTTGGCGCAGGTGCAGGCGGAACGTCTTTTGGGGATGGGGCCGTGGACTATGCCGGTCGCTATCTCGAAGCGATCAACGAGTATTCCGGGGCATCGAAAAACATGCTGGTGGATGGGGTGAAAATCCCCCACCTGTTCCCGGGAACCAAGCTCAACTTCCAGAACGCCGGAGCCCCACAGGGCGTCGGCCAAGACTTCGAGCAATCGCTGCTGCGCTACGTGGCGGTCTCTCTCGGCGTGTCTTACGAGGAACTGAGCAAGGACTACACCAAGACCAACTATTCGTCCGCACGAGCTGCGATGGCGAACACGTGGAAGTTCATGCAGTCGCGGAAGCGAATCATAGCCGACGCGATGGCGAACTCGATCTACCGGCTCTGGCTGGAAGAGGCGATCAACAAGGACATGATCGACAGCTTCCCGGCATCCGAGGCAGACAAGCTCTACACCAACGGCTATCAGAACATTATGTTCGACGCACTCGCAGAGGCCGACTGGATCGGTGCAGCTCGCGGCCAGATTGACGAGCTGAAGGAAACCCAAGCTGCGGTTCTTCGGATCAAATATGGCCTCTCGACGCACGAGGACGAGCTGGCTAGACTTGGCAAGGACTGGCGGAAGACATACGCCCAGCTAGAGCGCGAGAAGCTGGAACGAGAAGCCCGAAATATCGAGCTCTTGGAAGACAACAGCGTCAACGCGGCTTCGGGAACCCCCCGTGAGCAAGAAGACGACGGAACGGGAGACAAAGATGCCGCCGATGAGTAACCTACACCCACTGGCCCAAGCGTTCTCCGGCGAGCCTCTGCTGATCGAGCCCGGGAAGGTAGATGTCGTCGGTTCGACGATCCAATACCTCTCGACCGATCCCGAGGCCGTCAAGATGTTGAACGAGGGCATGTCAGCTCCGGGAGCCGACGAGTTCTGGGGCCGGGACGAACACCCCTACCGCCCCTATGTCGTCCACAACGGCGTCTTGCAGATTCCCATCCAAGGGACTCTGCTGAACCGCTTCAGCTACCAGTTCGGTCGTTGGGCAACAGGATACCGCTACATCGAAATGGCGCTCGCCCGGGGTCTCGCAGACCCGCAGGTAAAGGCCATTGCACTGATCGTGGACAGCCCCGGCGGTGAGGTCGCGGGATGCTTCGAGCTGGGCGACAAGATTTTTGCTGGCCGGGACGCGAAGCCCATCCGGGCGTTCGCCTCGGACCACGCATACTCGGCAGCCTATGCACTCGCCAGCTCGGCCTCGGACTTCGTGGTCACGCGATCCGGCGGCACGGGGTCAATCGGTGTCGTCACGGCGCACATTGACCAGAGCGAGCAGCTTGAAAAGATGGGAATTAAGTTGACCTTGATCTACGCTGGGAAGCACAAGGTTGACGGCAATGCCTACGAGAAGTTGCCTGATTCGGTAAAAGGCCGTATTCAGGAGAGAATCGACCGTATCTACGGCGTGTTCACTTCGACGGTTGCCCGTAACCGGGGGATCGACGACAATGCGGTCAGAGCCACAGAGGCTTTAACTTTCGACGCGCAGGACTCCACGGCGCAGGGGTTCGCGGATAGGATCGGTGCGCTGGAAGAAGAAATGGTTATCTTCACTAACGAAGTGGCCGAAGCAGAGGACGAACAAATGAGCATCACTCAAGAACAGATGGACAAGGCGGTCGCTGCTGCCAAGGTCGAAGGCGTTGCTGAAGGCACCGCAGCCGGTCTGGAAGCAGGCCGCGTAGAAGGCTCCACAGCAGAACGCACCCGCGTCACCGCAATCATGGGCTCCGACGAGGCGAAGAACCGCCCCGCAGCAGCGCAGATGATGGTCGATCTGGGTGTCCCTGCTGACAAGGCCAGCGAACAGCTCGCCAAGCTGCCCGAGGAAAAAGCCTCTGCCCCCAAGGGCAAGGAAGAAGCCAAAGGCAAGAAATCCGGCTTTGAGGCCGCGATGGAAAATGGCAACCCCGAAGTGGGTGCAGAAGGTGGCGACGAAGAGAAAGACAAGATGTCGATCTCTGACGGCATTTTCGCCTCGGCAGGCTACGCGCCCGCCAAGGTCAACTGAGTTCCAAACCGGCGGCCCAATAACGGGGCGTCAGTCAACCCTAAGCCAAAGAGGTAAACCAACATGGCTACCATCAACCCGAAAAACGGCGACCTCACGGCAGGCGTCGCCGGTCAGTCTTCGGACACAATCAACGCCAGCCCTGACCCGCTGGTAACTGGTGACGCGCCGCAGCTCTACACCGAGCCGCTGCCCGTAGCCGCAGACATGGTTCTCGAAGCCCGGGAAGTTGTCGGTTTTGACGCATCGGATAACCTCATCCCGGCAGTTCTGGGAACGACAGAGGCTATCGGTTTTGTCATGTATGCCACCGACACTACTGGCGCGACCGCAGGTGATGTCGAGGTTGAAGTCGTCCGAGGCGGCGTGTTCAACCCCGATCTTCTGGTTTGGGATGCAACCTACACCGACGACGCTGAGAAGCGTGCCGCGTTCCGTGGGGCTCCGACCCCGACGAACATCATCATCCGCAAGCCCACAACCATGTCTCCCGCAGCCCCGATCTAAGGATCGGACTGCGAGCGGCCTAGTCAGTTCAAAAAGGAAGAGAAACCGACATGACCCTCGACATCTACACACCGCTTGATCTCTACCGGGTCATGTTTGACCCGCGCCAGACCATCAAGACGAGCCAGTGGCAGGAAATGTTTTTCCCGAACTCGTTCTTCTCCACACAGGAGCAGATCGCGTTCTCGAAGATCAACGCCAGCCGCCCCATCGCGCCGTTCATGCTTCCGAACGAGCCCGGCAAACCGATCTACCGTCGTGAAGGCGAACGGGTCGAATCGTTCAAACCGGCTTACACCAAGCCGAAAGACGCGATCCGTCCGTCCGAGATGCTGGCACTTCAGCCCGGCGAACTGAGCCGCCGTCAGGCACTCATGTCTCCCGCAGCTCGCTACAACTCGGAAGTGATTCGCATCACCAACTACCAGCGCGACGCGATCCACCGTCTCTGGGACTACATGGCTGCCAAGGTCATCCTCGACGGCAAGATCACCATCACTTACCAAGGCCCCACCGGCGGCCCCGGTCAGGAAGTGGTTTTGGACTTTGGCCGCGAGACTGCGCACACCGTCGCACTCGGCGCAGGCGCACGCTGGGGCGAGGCTGGGGTCAACATTTTCGATTCTTGCCAGACCTACATCGACTTGGTGGCAAACGCAGAGTTCGGCGGTTCCGTCACCGACATCATCCTCGGCTCAAAAGCTGCGGTTCCGTTCATGGCGTCCGATGACATCGACAAGAAGATGAACTCGGATTACACGAATATGACCGGCGTGGACGTGAACCGTGGCTTGGTCCGCACCGATCCGATGAACCCGTTCACCCTTCTGGGCACGCTGGGTTCTGGTGTTCGTGTGTGGCGCTATGCAGGCCCCGGCTCGAAGTTCCAGTCGAACGACGGCTCGTTCACCAACATCATGGACCCACGCGACGCGCTGTTCGTGAGCCCTGCGGTGGACGGCGTGAAAGCGTTCGGTGCGATCCTCGACAACGCGGCGAACCTCGAAGTCGCGGACATCTTCACGAAGATGTGGGATCAGGATGACCCCTCGGCTCGCTTCATCATGTCGCAGTCGGCTCCGCTCATGATCCCGACGAACCCGAACTGCACCGCTCGCGTACGGGTCGTCGCGACCTAAGCTGAGGACTGACCCAGCTCCCCCGGGGGCTGGGTTTCCCTTTGAACCTGTTCCACGGAGAAAATCATGGACCTCATCGCACTGACCACCATCCAACGCTGCGTCAAACCCGGCAAAGCGGCCACCGACAACACCAAGGGCGTTCCCCCGAAGACCGAGACCATTGCCGTTGGCGAATCGTTCTCGGCCTCTGCTGAAGAAGCTGAAGAGCTGATCGGCATGAACGCAGCCAAGGAAGACAAGAGCCCGAAGAAAGCTCCTGCCAAGAAGGCCGCAGCAAAGGCTGACGACAAGAAGGCTGACGACAAAGCCGACGCCAAGGATAACTTGGTCTAAGCATGTCGATTGAAGGGATCAGGAAATCGGCCCGCAAGACGCTCCACAACTTCATGGCGCGGCCAGCGACGCTGTATCTTGATCCCAACATCGAACCACCAGCCCCGATCACTATTCGCCACCACGAGAAGCCGGGGCTGGTGGGCGACCTAGCCGGGACGAACCTCAGCTACGCAGAGAATCACGACGACGAAGAAACCATAGTCTTCTGGTGCGACGAGCTCGCGCCGATCATCGGAGAGCCCGCCTCCCCCCCACGTGGGGCCTTGGTCGTGTTGTCCGCGACAGAGGGCTATTGGGTAGACAACACGCGCCCGAGATACGGACAGACGGTCACGGCAGAGGTCACGCCAGCCACGACGGCAGAGCTCGTCGGAAAGACTGCACCCGGAGCACCCTGATATGGCTGAACAGTTCGCGGTCTTCATGGACGGGCTGGAAGTCGATCTTCTCGACGGGCTGGACTCGAAGAGCCGGAAGCTGGCGGCCACACGAGCTCTGAACAAAGCAGCCCGGGACGCCCGAGCTGAGGCCGCCCGCAAAATCCGAGATCAGGTAAACCTCCCGGCCCGCTACGTCTCCCCCTCGCAGAAGCGCCTGTATGTCTCCAAAAAGGCCAACAGCCGCAGTCTGGAAGCCCGGATCACGGCGCAGGGGCGGGCGACTTCTCTGGCGCAGTTTATCATAGGCGGCGGGCGACGCGGCCAAAGGGGCGTCTATGTCGAAGTCGCGCCCGGCAAAGCCCGCCTCATGAAGAAGGCTTTCGTGATCCCACTCCGGGCCGGAAACGTCCTGACAGACACGCAGTATAACCTTGGATTGGCGATCCGGCTCCGGCCCGGCGAGACCTTGAATAACAAGATGTTCGCCAAGCGGGTGGAAAGTGGGCTATACTTGCTTTACGGCCCGTCCGTATCGCAGGTTTTCCGGTCCAACGACGGCTCCGGGGTTGCCTCATCCATGACGCCTGAAGTAGCCAAAGACGTAGCCGACGAATTTCTCCGATTATTGGACCGATGACATGCCCTTAGCGAACCCGATCAGATTGGAAGTCCACAAGCGCCTGACAGACGCCCTGAAGCAGATCAACCCGGCGAACGGTTATGCGGTCGATCTCGAAGAGCATGTCTACCGGGGCCGGATCGTCTTCGGTTCGGAGACCCCACTCCCGGCGCTGGCGATCTTAGAAGTCCCGATCCCGCTAGACCAACCCCCGTCGCCCTCGACATCGCCCGTGGCGACCGGGGCGTGGGAGCTCATGGTGCAGGGGTGGGTCAACGACGACAAAGAGAATCCAACCGACCCGGCGCACCTTCTTATGGCGGACGTGAAACGCTGCCTCGCGAAAGAGCGGCGGAAGATGGATTGGGACAAGCCCGAGGACGGAATCTTGGGACTTGGCCGCAACGTCACAGGCATGTATATCGGGGCAGGGGTTGTCCGACCGCCTGAAGAGGTTTCTGCTAAAGCCTATTTCTGGCTGACGATCACACTGGACTTGGTGGAAAACATGGAAGACCCTTATGAAGATTGAACGCAGAAGCCACTGAAAGGAACACGTCATGGCAAAACAGAACTACACTCTCGGTCGAGGCAAAGTCTTTGTCTCTCGCTACGTGAATGGCGTAGCCTCCGGGGCATACGATTACATCGGCAACACGCCGGAGTTCTCGCTGAACATCGAATCCGAAACGCTGGACCATTACAGCTCGGACGAAGGCATCCGTGAAAAGGATGACTCCGTGCCGCTGGAAGTGAACCGCACCGGCTCCATGACCACGGACAACATCAACCCCAAAAACGTCGCTCTGTTCTTCTTCGGTTCGGAGAGCACGCTGACGCAGGCGTCCGTCGCTTCGGCAACGGAAACCTTGACGGGCATCAAGGACGGCAGCTCCTACAAGCTCGGCGTCACGCAGTCGAACCCGGTGGGCTACTTCGGCATCGACGAGACCGGCTTTGCCGTGGCGGTAGCGCCCGGCGGCACGGCACTGGTCGAGGGCGTGGACTACACGATGGACTTTGCTAATGGCATGATCCAGTTCATCGAAGGTTCGCTTATCGCGACGGACGGCACGGACATTGAAGTGACTTACGCGGTTGCTGCATCGACTCGTTCGCGCGTCATCTCCGGTTCGGAGCCCGTCGAGTGTGCGATCCGCTACACCACGAAGAACCCCAAAGGCGAAGACTGCCAGTTCTTCTTCCCCTACGTGAAGTTGACGCCCAACGGTGACTATGCTTTGAAGGGCGATGAGTGGCAGCAGATTCCGCTTTCGATGGAAATCCTGAAGCCCCTGAGCGGCGAAGCGATCTACCGTGACGGCGTGCCGACGAGGACTCCGTAAACCACTGGACGGGGGTTTCGGCCCCCGTCTCCAACCCTCTCCAATTTTGACCAAGGAACACACTATGGGAAACCTCAAATCCATCCGCATTACGCGGGAGGCTATCGAACTTTCGGACGGCCAGAGCTTCGACGTTCGGGCCATCTCCACGAACGACCTCATGACGATGGTGTCTGAACACGGGCCAACCCTCGGCCTGCTCTTCGCCAAGTTGACTTCCGGGAGTCGTGAACCCGGCTCACTGACGAACGACACGGTGCAGCAGCTCATTTTCGATCTGGCCCAGGAGTTCCCGATGTTGGCCGCAGAGGTCATCGCTCTGGCCGCAGACGCTTACGACGAAGAGGGCGTGGCAATGGCTCGCGATCTCCCGGTCACCACGCAAGTCCTCGCAATCGAGAAGGTCTTCCACCTGACCTTTGCTTCGGAGGGCGACGTAAAAAAGTTCATGGAGTCCCTGACGCGGATGCTGGTGGGGGTATCTGGGGCTCTGACGAACAGCGCGGTCCTTCCTTCGGAGAGTGGTATTGGGGAGTAAGGCGTCAAGCCAACCTCTGCCTGAGCCACAATCACATCGACGCTTTCGACTACCCCTTGGGGCGGTTGTCTGACGAATCGGCTTTCATTGTCTCGCGGGAGAATGGGCGGATTACGACAGAGGCGAATCTCCTTCAGCTCTGTATTGCTGGAATCTTGTCGCCAAAAGCTCGGACTGCGTTTACAAAGCAGGTGCAGGCCCTTGCTGTTGAATCGAAACCAATAGAGGGTCTGTTCGGGGAGAGCACAGCGAGCATGGGGCTCTTCGAGGAAGAATAAGGAGCTGCCAATGGCGCGGAAAGATGTAGACCTCGTTATCCGGGCCAAAGACGAAGCCGAGAACGTCGTCAAGAAAATCACGAAGGCGCTTAACGGCTTCACCGACGCACAGTCGGGTCTCCAAAGTAAATCCGAAGGAACTGAAGGTTCGCTCCAAAGTCTTGGGGCGGCCATCGGCCTTTTGGATAAGAGCCTGAAGGGGCTCGACGTAGGCAACTCCCTCACGAAAGACATGGACCGGGCCGCAGGAGCAGTGGCCCGGCTCGAAAAGCAGGTGTCCTCGTCACAGGCAGAGTTCACCGATCTCGACCGGCGCGTGAAGCAGGCCGGGACGACGACGGAACGATACCAGCAGAAATTGGACGGGGCGACAGCCGCGCAACAGCGCCAGTCGGCAGTCGTCGGCAAGGCCAAGAAGGACAGCAAAGAGCTCTCCCGGGCCTACGAGGAATCCGCCGGAGCGGTTGAACGACTTTCCGCGAAATACAATGAGCTGCCGACCAAGATAAACAAAGTCCAAGGGGCTTTCGACAAGGCCAGCGCCCGGGTTTCAGAGCTGCGCGGCCAGATGGAATCCACGGTCACGCCCACCAAGACGTTGACGAACCAACTGGCGGCTGCCGAGCGGAACCTGACTACGCAGTCCGGGAAGTTGGCAAAGCTGCGCGGCGAGTATTCAGCTATTGAGTCCGAGGTGAAAGCCGCCGGATCGGCAGTGACAATCTTCGCCGGTCAGTCTGGGCAAGCTGCGCAGAACCTCGTCCGGCAAGAGACCGTTCTGAAGAAGATTTCCGCGAACGTCTCGGAGCTGGGCACGAAGTCTAAAGTCGCGTCAGCCGACCAGAATCGGCTTGAAGGCAGCCTGAGCAGAACATCGTCAGCCCTGAACAGCCAGATCAGCCAGCTCGAACGGGCTGAGGGGTCTTACGTCGAGCTGGCGCAGGCGGCAGGCAAGTTTGACGCGGCGATGAAGGAGGCCTCATCTGTCTCGAAGGGGAACCTAGAACAACAGCTCGTGAGCCAAGGTCTCGCCGCCAAGAAGGCACGCGAAGATTTTGAGCTGCTTCAGAACAGCGCCCGGGAGTATGCGCAGGCGGCAACCATCGCCGGGCCGCCGACGCGCGAGATGTCCCAGCAGATGCAGTTCCTCGCCCAGCGGGCGAACGAGGCACACCTGAAGCTCATGGTTCAGCAGGACACACTGAAGGCTATGGGGATGGCCTACCGGGACGTGTCCACGGACATGGATTCGGTAACGAACGGCCAAGCCCGGTTTATCGCCCAGCAGGACAAGCTGGCTGCATCCATGAAAGAGGTTGCCGGAGAAGGGTTCCGAGAACGTCAGGCGATCCGGGGCGTCCACCAAGAGGCAGGCAAGGCCGCAGGGTCGGTCGGCAAGTTGGCAAGAGCCAGCAGCAATCAAGCGAACGCAGCGCGACGAGGGGCCACGGAGACGGGCCGCTTGGCCGACGCCTACCGTCGCCTCTACGGTGAGTCCCGGAAGTCCCTGAGCTACACGCAGCGCCTCCGGGGTGAAGTCCTCTCACTGATCGCGGCATATGGCGGCTTCTATGGTGTGGTCAACTTGCTCCGGCAGGTAGTGGACGCCTACCAGACGCTCGAAGGTGCTCAGGCCCGCCTGAACGTGGCGCTGGGTGGCGGTGTCGAAGCCTCTGCCAAGGAGATGGACTTCCTGCGTAGGACGGCGGCCCGGCTCGGCGTTGATCTCGGCACGCTTGCCACAGAGTATTCCAAGTTCGCCGTCGCGACGCAGGGCACGAACCTTGCCGGGGCGAACACACGCAAGATTTTCCTTGCGGTAGCTGAAGCGGCCCGAGTGAACCGGAGCACCACGGCAGAGATGTCTGGCGTTTTCGTAGCCCTGACTCAGATCGTCAGCAAGGGCGCGGTCCAGATGGAAGAGCTCAGGCAGCAGCTCGGGGATCGTTTGCCGGGTGCGATTCAGATCATGGCCGATGGCCTTGGGGTTGGCACGGCAGAGCTCATCAAAATGATGGAAGCTGGCGAAGTCACAGCAGACGCGCTGGTCCCGTTCGCGGAAGAGCTCTCCAAGCGGTTCGGCCCGGGTCTGGCGGAAGCCCTCGCATCCACGTCGGTCGCCTTGGGCCGCCTGAAGAACGCAGCCTTCCAAGCCCTGATCCAGTTCGGAGAGGGCGGGTTCATCGACGCCTTTGTTGATCTGGCGAACAAGCTCACGGCGGTTTTGCAAAGCGCGGACTTCGCGGCCTTCCTCGGGAAAGCCTCGGCAGCGTTTGCGGTTCTCCTGAACACACTCGGCGTGCTGGCAGACAACTTCGATCTGGTGGTCGCGGCGGCAACCGGGTTCCTCGGCTTGGCGCTGACCCCTTTGATCGTCCTGTTGGTCTCCAACTTTGCCAAGCTGCCGGGGGTTCTCGCGAGCTCTGCGGTCGGCATGGCGAACTTTGCCCGAGGGACTTCCGCAGTGGCCGGGACGGCGGGGGCAGCCGCAGCGAGTGTGGGACGCCTCACGCTGGCCGTCCGCGCCCTCATGTCGTCCACCGGGATCGGCCTCATCATCACGGCCATCTCCGCTGGCATCGGCCTATGGGCCACACGCGCAGACGAATCGTCGGAAGCCCTGACGGACCACCGAGCCATCATCGACGAGGTAAAAGATGCCTACGACGCAGTGGGTGGTTCGGTCGAAGAGTGGAAGAACACTCTCGCCAACCTCACGGAAGCTGAGGCCGTAGCGAACCTGCGCCGGGTCGAACAAGCTGCCGCAGACCTCATGTCCACCTTGGAGATGACAGCAGCCGGGAACGACTCCTTATGGACCAACTTCTTTGGCTACAACCTCTCTGCCGGGGCTGAGATTTACAGCGTGTCCGCACAGATTAAGGACGCCATCGAGGGCGTCGTTCAGGGGTTCAAAGACGGCGACGTGGAGGCTGAAGATTTCATCGACGCCCTCGACGACGTAATCAAAGAGATGGGCGACGGCAGCGACGAGTCTGTCCGTTACGGGGAAGCCGTCATCAAGGCCGGTCGGGCAATGCTCTCGGCCCGAGATGCAGTAGAGGACGCCCGGAACGCCGTTCGGGCAACGAGCGATGATCTCGACGAGGCCCAAGATGGTTTCGACGCGCTGGGCAACTCCGTGGACGAGGCGGGCCAGAGCCTAGAAGACATCGCGGCAGACAAGGCCGAGAAGTTCAACGAAGCCATGCGGAAAATGGGCGAGGGGATCGAATCGGTCAACCGCGAGCTGGAATACATCGAAGCCTCTGAGGCCATCGCCAAGCTCGGCCAGCAGGCTATCGAGAACGCCACGAACATAGACCAGCTCACGGCAGCTCTGGAACGCACCAAGGCCGCGCAAGACGCGCTGGACGTGGAGTATGGCAACAACGTCGCCGGGTTGGCCCCGGGCAGCACAGGAGTCGAGGCCGCAGCAGCCCTCCTGCGTCAGTCTGAAGGTTTCCGGGGCACACCCTACAACGACCCTCGGACAGACCGGAACGGGAACCAAGTCGGCCCGAACATCTACCGGGCGGGCTACGGGTCGGACACGGTCACCTTGTCAGACGGCACGATCAAGAAAGTCACCCAAGGCATGTCCGTCTCGGTGGCAGACGCCAACCGCGACCTCATCCGCCGGATCACGACTGAGTTCATGCCGAAGGCCCGAGCCGCAGCCGGTACGGATCGCTTTGACAGCTTCAACCCGCAGCAGCAGGCCGCGCTGACATCTATAGCCTACAACTATGGTGACATTCCTGACCGGATCGTAGAAGCCCTTCGGACAGGCTCTGACGCCCAGATCGCGGCTGCGATCCGAGGCCTTGGGGGTGATAACGGAGGCGTAAACCAGAATCGAAGAAACCAAGAAGCTGGTCTGTTTGTCGCGACCACACCCAACGAAGACGCAGCACGCCGCAGCATGGCCGAAGACGCACGGAGAGAAGAAGCTGCCCGGCAGGCTGAAGAGGATGCAGTACGGCAGGCTGAACGAGAGCGAGCCGCGACTGAGTCCCGTATTGCGGACGGTGCGTTTGAGATCGAACAGCAGCGACTCAAGAACGCAGAGCAAGAAAAAGAAGCCGCGATCCAAGCCGCGATCCGAGATGCCCGGGCTGAGAACCCCAACATCACCGAAGCCGAGATTGCCAAAATTCGGGAGCAGGTGGGGGCCGTCGAAGACCTCAAAGCCGCAAAGGACGCGGCCAACGCCTCGACGGAAGCGACAAAGGAAGCTGAAGACCGGGTGAACCAACTGCTCGCCCAGCGCAATGCGTTGGAAGAACAGTTCAACCTCGCGAAAGAGGCCGGTGACACGGAGCTCCAAGAAGAGCTGCGCGTGAAGATGACCGAGATCAACGCCGAGATGATGGCGGCAATCGAGACGGCCAAGGCCCTCTGGGAAGCCGTCGGGGGCGCGGACGCGGA
>Ga0307958_1000309_pt1 | contig 28122 bp, 18 predicted proteins | sample OrgLakmetagen492_FD_201826 | JGI IMG/M metagenome (GOLD analysis project Ga0307958, IMG submission 201826) | Saline water microbial communities from Organic Lake, Antarctica - #492 | ecosystem: Environmental > Aquatic > Non-marine Saline and Alkaline > Saline | place: Antarctica: Organic Lake... | reverse complement strand
CAGAAACTGATTGAATCTAGGTGCCTTAGCCGCCGGATCGTACTCAACCGGAATCATCGTGGTCAGGTATCTATCCCGGCGATGCGGTCCCAGCTGCCATTCTCCGTCCAGATAGCTCAGCTCGCCGTTCCTGCAATTGATCACCCCACTGGCCTGATCAAAGACCAACTCCGGCTGATACCGCTCCGTCTTCACCAAGTCGAGCACCGAGTTGACTGTGTTCCCCGTCAGGTCAGAACTCCCAATAACCGCGTGAATTGCCCGCTTTATTTCGCGGTCATCAATGCGCGCCCACACGCGGCCTTTCCAGTGCCAGAAGCTGCCCTGGGCGTAGATAAGATTGTCTGCACCCAGTTTGGCGATAGCTGCCGTCGCCGTGGCGTAATGGCTTTCCTCGGTGTTTTCCATCTGCCGAGCGTCCTTAATCAACGCAGCAACGGAGGTGTTTGCCTTTTTTGCTATCAGCCTTCGCAGCGTATCTTTCTCGGCATTGCGCAGCTGGCTGGCGGTTACAAGGTCAGCAATCTTGCCCGTCAATACAGATGGTTCTTCGTTGTCCGAAATCTTCTGTTCAATTTCCGCGTATCCGAGCACGGGGACGCTAGCCCGGTCATCTGGACGGTATTTCCCCACGGACCGGGCAATGGTCCGCACCTCTCTTTCATCCAGTGGTGGCCAGCACCTGGCCTTATTCTCTGCCAGTAACGCTTCCGTTATCGCCTCCTGACTCATGCCGACGCGACGCATGTGGCCCGCCCGACTGGCCAGAGTGTCGTTGCGCCCGCCTTCCGTCACTACGTCGTCATCGTCGTCAGCACCATCTTTGGCCTCTCTGTCTGGCCGCTTGGAGCGGTCAGGAAAAGCCAACACCATGTCGAGGTCTAAACCTTTCATTAGGTCATGCGCTTTGTAGGCGCTTCCGGTCCCCTCTGATTGAATATGCGAGAGAAACGGTTGCTCCTTCTGATGGAAAAAACCGGGGATGCGCATCACTCGGGGCAGATCGCAGACCTTGGGGTCCCCGTCAAATTTCGCGGCAAGCGCCTTCTGTATCGTGCTGAAATTTTCTAGCGTCGCGCCCTCAACCAACCAGTAAACGTGAAAACGGTCGGGACTGGTCTCGACAATGAGGTGCGGTTCTATGCCGCTTTTCTCCCCAGCATCCAGAACAGGCTGCAACGGTGCGCCGTCCAGATCCAGAAACACAGCCCGGATGGCCTCAATATTCTCAGCTCTGCGCCCTTTCTGGTCCGTTTGGTTAACCGTGAAGAAAACACCCGCACCCCGTTGGTTCAGTTGCGTGAGTCGCTCCAGTTGCTCCACACCACCATGGAAGATGCCAGCTAAGTCGCCCCGCCCCTGGTTAGTGTCATCAAAGGCTTGAAACGTCTGCTGTCCTTTGAAGCGGGACAGAAACCGTTGCGCCGCCAATAGGTCCGGGGCCGGCGTTACTACACTTCGTTGCGCGTTTGGGGTTACACTATTATTTGAGTTGGCTGTCATGGCAGTCCTCTCTGGCATTAGGAATTAAGTCTGATTGCGTGTGACCGATAGTGGGCCGTCCTCCCGCTATCGGTTCGCCTATTTTTGCAGTCGCGATTAACTGCTCACCTGCCTGTCTAAGCCTTTCCGCTGTCACCACCGGCCTTTTCAAAAAGTCTGCGGCTAAGAGCCCGACTGCCGCTAAGTGACACTCTTGCCGCCGCTCACTGGCAGCAAGCAATACCCGCTGTCTTTGCCTCTCACGGTGTTCCGGGTCGTGAAACCTTCGCTCATAGAGTCGCCGTTCGTGCTGATCTATCCAGTAGCGCTTCATTAGCCCCTTTCCGATTCGTTCCCGCTCAACCGGAACCATGAACTGCTGCTCCACTTTGCAGACGAGCGCGGACAAGTCAGCGCGGGGGGAGATGTTGTGATCTTTCAATTCCAGTCTTGTAATCGAGGCACCTTTCAAAAGGACCTTGAGCAGCCGTACAGCCTGGCTGTCATAGCGGTCTAGGTCTTCGGCTGTGATTTCCTGTCCCCGTTCAGTGTTGCGTTGCATCAGCACACCCTCCATCGGCAGGCGACGACCCCCAAGAGCAAGAACCAACCTGGCCTTTGGGGACACCCCGACGTTTCAAATGCTTTCCTACAACTTCCGGCAAGTCCCTATGTAGGTTGGATGAGAAGACCGGTGCCTCTGCTTCCAGCTTTTTAAAGAACCGCTCCTGAAATCCTCCGGACTTCTTGAACCGTTCAGCGCAGTGCGCGCAGACCATATACTGTGTAATGCAGTCTGCCCCCCTCCTTTGCCAGTAGAGACCGCTAGTTAGCGATACATCATGCGCACCACAGGCCGTGCAATGCCCCCAGTAACCATCCTTAGTCACGTTCTGTAGGCCAACCAGGTATACCCGGGGGAGCTGTTTGGAAACGAGGGTGGCCGTAGGCATCAGATTGAGATTAGGTCTTGAAGGCTTCGTCAACATAGCGTCTCTCTCCCTTGTGATGACTGCCGCGAAGCTGCGGCCTGTTCCGTTATCCACTGGTTCACCTCACTTGCCAACCAACCGACAGAACCACCGCCAAGCTTGATTGGCCGGGGGAAATGCCCTTCATTGATCCATCGGTAAATAGTGCCGCGAGCGACGCCAAGGCGCTGAGCTACCCTGGCAGGGCGTAGAATTGAATCTTCTTGCTGAGGCGTTCTCTGGGGTGCCTGGCGGGTTGTTGAACACGGAACCGCTTTGCTGAACTCCGTCTTTTGTGCCGTCATTGATGTGACCTCTCTCATCTATTTGGACTTAGGTAGTGCTGTAACGACCACCCTAGAGCCAATAGAAACAGATTGGTCTTTGTGACTTTGTGCATTGCACAGTGCACAACTATTTATTTTGACCAGCGGCCTTTTTGGTAAAAAAAAAGAGGCACCGTAGCGCCTCTCACAAATTAAGATTTCAGCGAGAATGTTAAGCGGGATTTTTAATACGACGCCTCCCCTCACGAATGGTCTCGGTAATAAATCGGGCATCGACCGGTCCCTCATACCCAATGCAATCCAAATTTTGCGCCAACAGCTTTCCCATGCCGCCGTCGCTCGGCGCGAAGTTTGGCGTGTTTTCAGCATGCGTGAGAATCGCTATAGCGCGCTGTATAGTCGCCGGACATGTCCTTAACCCTCGTTCCGTTAGCCTATCCCCATTCAATTCTGACAGTCCTGTCCCAAGGGCATAGCGAACTTGACTATGACTGATATTCCCCCCAGCGTCGGGATATAGATCTTCGAGTGAACCCTGGATGAATTCCGCGACGGGCCCGGCTTTTACTCTTCCGTCAGAATGTCGATAGGCATGACCGTTGTGAGTTTCAACGAACTGATTTGCCGCAATAGCGAGAACGACGCAAAGATTCAGACGATGCTGACGCTCTTCGTTTACCTTCTTATTTTTATCGGGCTCGGTATCCGACACGCCACAGGCCGCAAGATCATTGCGGAACACCACTAACTCGATTGGGCACACCTGAACACTTCCTTTCTCCCATGAAGGGGGGAAAGGAATGTCGATATCGCTGAATTCGGGGTTCAAGTCTAAGCAAAGCCTGACCATTTTGTTCGCCCGTGGCCTACGGTGAGCACCCCTCAAATCATGGCGGTAAACTCGGCTAAAAATTGTTTCTGTTTCGTCACCGAAAAGACTCCCATTTTCTTTTTTCTGTGCCTCGTCTTCAACGTAGAGATTCAACAGCCGGTCTCCGGCTAATCGCAGAAGCACTTCAGCAGTCAAAGGCTCGTTTTTCCAATAAAGTCCTTTTTCTACAATGTTTTCTATCGTGTAGTATTCAAAATCAAGATCTAGTGCCATTGCTAATACTCCGCGACATCGACAATGAGACAGTTCATCCGAAAGCGCGCTCGGTGGCGACAATAGAAATAACATTGCCCGGGGCACGCGCGACCTGCTGCTCTACTAGAGCTCCCCAAGCCTCCCACGCATCGCGCTGCTCGTCCGCATATACAGCTCGTTGGTATGTGGCTACTAGCTTGTCCTCGGGAAGATGGTTCAGCATCCGCTCAATGATGTGAGGCGGGGTTTTTAGGTATTCCCCCCAGGCAGTAGCTGCGGAACGCCGCAGGTCATGAACCGTAAAATGCGCGAGATTAGCTAGTGGGGCGGGTTCCTTGTCCGCTTGCGCAACCGCTTTTCTATCCCTGCTATTACCTTTAGGTTTACCCTCTTCGCCGCGTAACCGGTAAATGGTGCGGCTGAGTGTGTCAGGGTGTAGCGACTGACTTACCACAGCACCGTCGCGGCTCTGTCTCATCGACTCAAAGACGAAAGGACTGGCACCGCTGAGCGACTGGAGCCCCCGTAAGATTTCGACCACCAGCGCGGACAGATAGACCATATGTCCTCGCCGGTTCTTTGTTCGCGCCTCAGGCAACGTCCAGACAGCGGCATCCAGGTCTAACTCTGCCCATTCCATTCGGGCCACCTCTTCACGACGGGCGCCGGTTAGGATCAGAGTTTTAAGCGCCGCTACCGTCACAGGAGACAAACGGCTACCACTGTCTAACGCGTTGTCTAATGAGGCCCACACTTGGCGCAATTCACACAAGTTCAAAGCGCGATCACGCGACCGAGCAGCAGACGCTGCAAAGTCCTTTGGCTTTAGTAATCGTGCGGGATTCTGCTCAACCAGATGGCGGTTAGCCGCGTAGTCAAGCATGAGATTCAGAGTGGTCAGGGCCTTACGGGTCTCTTCTTTTATTCCCTTGCGAGTCATCGCATCTAGGGCCCCGGCGAGGTGGCCCCGAGTAACATCACGGGCCAGCAGCCCGCCCAAGTGGCTTTTCAGGTGCAGCCGCCAGCGGTCGCTATGCCGGTCAATCCACTTTTCAGACACGGTGCTCCCAATCCTCAACTGGTCGATCCAAGAGTTAAAAACCGTTTGCATGGTGACAGCCTCTACGTTCTCCTGCCGCCGCGCTGCCTGTGCCCGCTTGGGGTCAATGCCCAGAGCCAGTTGCTTCCGTGCTGCGCCCACTGCTTCACGGGCATCGGCCAACTTAACCGCCGGGTAGTCCCCCAGCGGCAGCTTCGTCTGCTTGCCGGTCCCCGGCTGTCGGTATCGAAAAATCCAGGTCTTCGCGGTCCGGTCGCGCTTGGGATAGATCCTAAGCGCCAAGCCGTCTCCGTCTGAAAGATGGGTGTCCTCCGTTGCCTTCGCGTTCCGCACTTTGGCGTCTGTCAGCTTCCCCATAGTGCTGTCTCCTGAGTCTGGGCCACGTCTCGGGCCACACACTGGGCCACAAAAAACTGTACAACGATTGAACCACATGAGACAGCATTTAACAAAGGAATGTTTTATATCAGATGCTTAAGATCTTTCTGATGACGCAGAATTTCACCATGAAACAGATGGTCGCGCGCCTCCTAAGGGGAAGGTAGCAGGTTCGAGTCCTGCCGGGGGCACCAATAAAACCTCGCTTAATCAGTATTTTGTGGGCCTTTCAAGAAAAATAGAATCATCAAATACGTGTTGCCTGCTTTTCGTATCACCAATATGTGACCTCGCATTCTGAACAAAACCGCTCGCATGGATTGCCCAGCGGTTGCGCCACCTGCCGAAAATGGTGGGACTGTCAGTGTAACCATCCTCATCATCAGCGCTATTCAGGTATGCAGCTAGCCTTGCATCCAGGTCGGCTAACTTCTGATTTACTTGGCTAGCTGATCTTTGATCCTCTAATCGGTTTGGCTTGAGCTTTCATTCGGACCACCTCCAATTACGAATCTCAGGTAAATCATGCCCGTTTTTTTCAATGTAGATTTTGTGCTCGATCAACTTTTCCTTAAGTTTCCGTTTGACCGCGAGGCCTCTGCCACCGGTTTGGGGCAGACGATCGATCGTATCCATTGCGAGGTGAAAGCGGTCGAGATCGTTCAGCACCGTCATATCGAAAGGCGTGGTGATCGAACCCTCCTCCTTGTAACCGCGCACGTGAATATTGTCGTGATTGGCCCGGCGGTAGGTCAGTCGGTGGATTAGCCATGGATAGGCGTGGAATGCAAAGATCACGGGCCTGTCTACCGTGAAAAGCTCGTCAAAGTCCCGGTCCGTCAATCCATGCGGGTGTTCGGTGTGTGGCTGCAACCGCATCAGGTCAACGACATTGATCACGCGAACTTTCAGCTCCGGCAGGTACTGGCGAAGAATCGACACGGCAGCAAGCGTTTCGAGTGTCGGTACATCCCCGCAGCACGCCATCACGACGTCCGGGGACTGGTCACCGCAATTGCTGGCCCATTCCCAGATACCAATACCCGCCGCGCAATGTTTGGCAGCGGCATCCATGCCCAGCCACTGCGGCGCCGGGTGTTTGCCCGCGATCACAACGTTGACGTAATGTCGGCTGCGCAGACAATGATCCATCACAGACAGCAGGCAGTTCGCATCCGGCGGCAGATACACGCGAACAATTTCGGCCTTTTTGTTGACGACGTGGTCTATGAAACCCGGATCCTGATGGGTAAAGCCATTGTGATCCTGCCGCCAGACGTGCGACGCAAGCAGAATATTGAGCGACGCAATCTTTCGACGCCAGGATAATTCCGATGTGACCTTCAGCCATTTCGCATGCTGATTGAACATGGAATCGATGATGTGAATAAACGCTTCATAACAATTGAAAAGACCGTGTCGGCCCGTGAGCAGATAGCCCTCAAGCCAGCCCTCACACTGATGTTCGCTCAGCATCTCCATGACGCGGCCGCTCGGCGCAAGGTGCTCATCGTTAGGCCGGATCTCTGCGCCCCACTGCCGCTCGGTTGTTTGGAACAGCGCAGAAAGTCCGTTGGATATGGTTTCATCAGGTCCAAACACCCGGAAATTCCGATGTTCCTCGTTTAACCTCGCAATGTCCCGTAGAAACGGGCCCAGAACGTGGGTATCGCCGATACCGCTCACGCCGGGTCTTGGAACGTCGCAGGCGTAGTGGCGAAAGTCCGGCATGCGCAGGTCGCGCAGCAGCAGTCCGCCGTTGGCGTGCGGATTCGCACCCATACGGCGCCTACCCTCCGGTGCAAGGGTCGCTAGCTCTGGTATCAGTTGCCCCTGACCGTCAAAGAGTTCTTGCGGGCGGTAGCTTTGCAACCAATCGCTGAGCAGCTCCAGGTGTCCGGCGTGAGTCGCGGGATCGGAAATCGGAATCTGGTGCGCGCGCGCCGTGCCTTCAATCTTTACACCGTCGACGAATTTCGGCCCCGTCCAACCCTTCGGTGAGTTGAGCACGATCATCGGCCAACGCGGACGCTCGAAACCCGCTGTGTCGCCTGTATTACCGCGAGCGTTTTGCTGGATTTGCTGAATCTGCAGCACCGCGATATCCAACGCCTTCGCCATCGCCTCATGCATAGGCATAGGCTCGTCGCCCTCGACAAAAATGGGTGTCCATCCATACCCACGCAGCAGTTGTTCCAGCTCTTCGTGGGTAATACGGGCGAGAATGGTCGGGTTGGCAATTTTGTAACCGTTCAGATGCAGTATTGGCAGCACCGCGCCATCGGTCATGGGATTGAGGAATTTATTGGAATGCCACGCCGTGGCCAGTGGTCCGGTTTCCGCTTCTCCGTCGCCGATTACGCAGGAAACGATCAATTCCGGATTGTCGAACACCGCTCCGAAAGCGTGACTGAGGGAATAACCAAGCTCACCCCCCTCGTGTATCGAGCCCGGGCATTCCGGTGACGCGTGGCTCGGGATACCGCCCGGAAATGAAAACTGTAAAAAGAGCTTTTGTAAACCGGCCTGATCCTGGCTGATATCAGGGTAAATCTCGCTGTAGGTGCCTTCAAGGTAGGTGTTGGCCACCACAGCCGGTCCGCCGTGGCCAGGCCCGGAGACATAAATCATATCCAGGTCATACTGTTTAATGACCCGGTTGAGATGGGCATAAATGAAGTTTTGGCCCGGCGTCGTGCCCCAGTGTCCGAGCAAGAGGTGTTTTACATCACTGACTGCAAGGGGGCGCTTTAACAGCGGGTTATCGCAGAGATAAATCTGGCCGACCGACAAGTAATTTGCGGCGCGCCAGTAGGCGTCAAGGCGCTCGAGGGTTTCAGACGTTGTCATGCACGGCTTGTTTTCGGTCATTTCAATATCCGCCATAACTGCGCTTGAAAGCGACTAACCAGCGTTTGATGCCCGGAAGGTCAACTTTGCGCTCGTGCCATCGCCGCGTCCGTCTGATAACGCACAGACGCAGAATAACGGCGAACGCATCGTAAGCTGAACATCGAACCGTCTGGAGAGTGTCATGCAGCTGGGAATGATCGGCCTGGGGCGAATGGGGGCGAGTATGGTTCGGCGCCTGATGGCCAGTGGGCACATGTGCGTTGTTCATGATACTCAGCCCGAGGCAATGGCACCGTTGTGCGGACTGGGCGCGGTGGGTGCGACTTCCATCAAGGAATTGGTAGCGCAGTTGGAACCGCCGCGCGCGATTTGGCTGATGGTTCCGGCTGCCTTCGTTGATACGCTTCTGGATGCGCTCGCGAACCACCTGGAACCCGGCGACATTGTGATCGACGGCGGCAATTCGTATTACCGGGACGATATTGGTCGCGCGCGGAAGATGGCGCTCACCGGCACGCACTATGTCGATGTTGGCACCAGCGGTGGTGTCGCCGGCGAAACCCGCGGCTATTGCCTGATGATCGGTGGCGAGGCCTCGATCGTTGCCTACCTGGAGCCGCTCTTCTCTGCCCTCGCCCCCGGTATCGGGTCGGTAGCACGGACACCAGGACGCAGCGGCACGCCCGGCGCAGCTGAGCAGGGTTTTCTGCACTGCGGTCCGACCGGTGCCGGCCATTTCGTCAAGATGGTTCACAACGGCATTGAGTACGGCGTGATGGCGGCTTATGCCGAAGGACTGGAAATTTTAAGCCATGCCGATATCGGCAGACGGGACGAAAAAAGTGATGCCGAGACCACGCCGCTTCGGAACCCCGAGTTCTACCAATACCAGTTCGACCTGCCCGCCATCGCCGAAGTATGGCGTCGGGGCAGCGTCATCGGCTCCTGGCTACTCGACCTGACCGCCGATGCGCTACTGGAAGATCCGACGCTATCCGCCTACGACGGCCGCGTGTCAGATTCCGGCGAAGGTCGCTGGACCATTCAGGCGGCGATCGACGAAGCAGTGCCGGCACACGTCCTCACCACCGCGTTGTATGAACGTTTTTCATCGCGGGGCGAAGCGGGCTTTGCCAATCGCCTGCTATCAGCCATGCGCCACGCGTTTGGTGGTCATGTCGAAAAACCGCCAGAGACGCCCGAATGAATCCGGCAAGCCAACCGCAGGCGAAACCGCCAGCACCACCCGAAGACGACATCCCTCACTCGGACGCGCTGGTCATTTTCGGCTTCAGTGGCGATCTGGCCAGCAAGAAAATCTTTCCGGCGCTCTACGCCATGGCCAGAAAAAAGGCGCTCAGCGTGCCGGTAATCGGCGTGTCGTCCTCGCCCTGGAGCACCGACGAATGGCATTGTCATGTTCGCACAAGTCTGCAGCGCGACGGGGCCATTAACGACGACGCGGCTTGCGATCGGCTGCTATCAACACTGCACTATGTTCCCGGCGACTACACCGATCCGAACACCTTTCAGAGACTGAAGCACGCACTGGGAACCGCCGAGCGCCCGGCGTACTACCTCGCCATTCCGCCGGCACTGTTCGCAACGGTCATCCGTGGCCTTGCGGACGCCGGGCTCGCAGAGACGGCCCGCGTCATCGTTGAAAAACCCTTCGGACGTGACCTCACCTCAGCACGGGAACTCAACGCCATTGCACGCTCGGTATTTCCGGAAGACGCGATATTTCGCATTGATCATTACCTCGGCAAGGATGCCATCATGAACATCCTGTACTTCCGTTTCGCCAACGCATTCCTGGAGCCAATCTGGAACCGCAACCACGTGGCGAGTGTGCAAGTGACGCTGGCCGAGGATTTCGGTGTCGGTAAACGCGGCGGCTTTTATGAGAGTGCCGGCTGTCTAAGTGATGTGGTGGCGAATCACCTGTTCCAGATCGTCGCCCTGCTGGCGATGGAGCCGCCCGCCTTCCAGGGTTTCACGGCCGTGCATAACGCCAAGGACAGCGTGTTTTGCGCCATGCAGCCGCTGAAGGCTGATGCCCTGGTGCGCGGGCAATACGACGGCTATCGGCAGGAAAAAAACGTCGCGCCGGATTCGGACGTCGAAACCTTTTGCGCCCTACGCCTGTTCATCGATTCCTGGCGCTGGAGCGGCGTACCCTGGTATCTGCGGGCCGGTAAGCAATTGCAAACGACGGCCGTAGAAGTGCGGGTCCAACTGCGTGCTCCACCTCAGCAACTGTTCGACGATTCCGGCCCAGACGCGAGCCAGGCCAACTATCTGCGCTTCAAGCTGCAACCCGGGTCTGCCATTGCCCTGGCCGCACGGATCAAGCAGCCGGGCAAGGCGTTTCTTGGCCAACTGCGAGAACTCTATCTAAACGAAGACGAAACCCATGAGGAGACCACCTACGAACGGCTTCTGGGCGATGCCATGGCCGGCGATCACGCGCTGTTCACAACCCAGAACGCGGTTGAGGCCGCATGGGCCGTGGTCGATCCGGTACTCAGCGACCACGCCTCCGTGCTGCCTTACGCAACGGGGAGCTGGGGCCCAAATGCGGCCGACACCCTGATCGCCGGCGACGACACGTGGCACAACCCTGGGCCGGAGTTACCATGACAGCGCAATGGGTGTTTCTTACTGATCACTCTCGATCTGGCGTCCTGGTTCTCCATCGCCGATGTGACTCGCTCATGAGCATCGCTCTCTGCCTCGCGCTCGGGATACCTCAGTGATCAGTCCTCTCGCCGGCAAACCTGCCCCACCAGACCTTCTTGTCGATGTTGAGCGCCTCGTGAGTGCCTATTACAGCGGCATTCCCGATCCTACCGTGCCGTCGCAACGCGTTGCCTTCGGTACGTCCGGGCACCGCGGCTCGTCGTTCGCGCTGTCTTTCAACGAATCCCATGTGCTGGCCATCACCCAGGGGATTTGCGCCTACCGCAAGCAACAGGGCATCGACGGACCGCTGTTTCTTGGCATCGACACCCACGCGCTGTCGGAACCGGCGCGCGCCACCGTCATCGAGGTGCTGGCAGGCAACGGAGTTGAAACCCTACTAGCCACTGGCGACGACTACACGCCGACGCCGGCCATCTCCCACGCGATTCTGACCTACAATCGCGGACGAACCTCCGGACTGGCGGACGGCATCGTGGTGACACCCTCCCACAATCCGCCCGACAACGGCGGTCTCAAATACAACCCGCCCAACGGCGGCCCGGCTGACCAGCACATCACCAACGTGATCGGGAACATGGCCAATAGCTCACTCGAACAGGAACTGGCCGACGTCAGGCGGATTCCCTATGAGCGGGCACTGCAGTCAAAAACGATGCATCGCCACGATTTCCTGACCCACTATGTGGCCGATCTCAGCCAAGTGATCGACATGGAGGCGATCCGCTGGGCGCACATCCACATGGGCGTTGACCCACTGGGCGGCGCCGGCGTGCATTACTGGGCACGCATTGCCGAACAGTTTCAGCTTAACCTGACCGTTGTGAGCGACTTGGTCGATCCCACGTTTGGATTCATGACGGTCGACTGGGACGGCAAGATCCGCATGGACCCGTCGTCGCCGTATGCAATGCAGCGACTACTGGATCACAAGGATCGCTTTGACATCAGCTTTGCCTGCGACACCGACCACGACCGGCACGGCATCGTGACACCGCAGGCCGGTTTGCTAGCGCCCAACCACTATCTGGCGGTGGCCATCGATTATCTGTTCAACCACCGACCGCAGTGGGATGCGCGGGCCGGGGTAGGCAAAACCGTAGTCAGCACCGGGCTGATCGACCGGGTTGCTGCGCGGCTGGGCCGAACCCTGTTGGAGGTGCCGGTCGGCTTCAAGTGGTTTTCAGCCGGGCTGTTCGATGGCTCGCTCGGTTTCGCCGGTGAAGAAAGCGCCGGTGCAACCTTTCTCCGGCGTGACGGCACGGTCTGGACCACCGATAAAGACGGCATCGTGCCGTCTCTTCTGGCGGCCGAGATCACCGCTCGCTGCGGTGAAAACCCCGCCGTTCGATACCAGAATCTCATCGGGGAATTGGGTTGCCCGATCGCAGAGCGCGTGGACGCGAATGCGACTCCGGTGCAGAAAAAAGCGCTGGCTGCGCTGTCGGCCAGGGATATTGTAGTGAACAATCTCGCCGGCGATCCGATCGTCAGTTTGATCAGCACGGCGCCCGGAAACGGAGCGCCCATTGGCGGAATTAAAATCGCGAGCGCCAATGGCTGGTTTGCTGCCCGCCCCTCGGGAACAGAGGATATCTACAAGATTTACGCCGAAAGTTTTAAGGATGCCACCCACCTGAAACACATTCTCGAAGACGCGCAGGCCATCGTCGATAAAGCCATTACTGATCTGTGATTTTCCCCGAGGGGCCGAGTAGCCGACAAACCAGTGCCGCGATCCTTTCGGGACGGTCAGGGGGCCGCCGACGCAACTGTAGACAGGATTACTTCGACTCTGTGGGTGCTACCATCATCGACCAGCGCAATGCTCTCCTCATCCTGCTCGACACCATCCAGCGATAGCCGCTGGGTAGACGCGCCAGACGCAATAAAAGTCTGGCTGATGTCGATGTGATAGAGGGTATCGCCGTAGCGATAATCCAGCGTATAGGACTGCCACTCGGCAGGCATGCACGGCATAATCTGCAAACGATCGGCCGTGCGCCGCACGCCCAAAAGCGATTCCACGATCAGCCGATACGACCAGCCAGCCGCGCCGGTATACCAGGTCCAGCCGCCTCGCCCGATGTGCGGGGCCACGGCATAGACATCTGCGGCCAGCGCATAGGGTTCGGTCTTGTAGGTCGCGACGTCGGTGGGGGAAAGCGTATGATTCACCGGATTGATGATCGCCATCAGCTCCCAGGCGCGGCGCGTGTCGCCCAACTGGGCGAAGGCCATAGCCGCCCAGACCGCTGCATGCGTATACTGGCCGCCATTTTCACGCACGCCGGGCACATACCCCTTGATATAACCGGGGTTCATCGGCGCTTTATCGAACGGCGGATCGAGCAACTGGATCAGGCCTGCTCCGTATTCCGCGCCGCGCCGCACCAATCGTTCATCCAGAGAATTCATCGCCAGAATAGATCGCTCGCGGTCACCGGCGCCTGACAGCACCGACCAGCTCTGCGCAATAGAGTCGATAGTGCATTCCGTGTTGGTGGTGGACCCCAGCGGCGTACCGTCGTCGAACCAGGCACGCCGGTACCAGTCTCCGTCCCAGGCATGTTGTTTAATATTGGCTTTTAGCTGACGGGCCTGACTCACACAGCGGTCGGCAAATCCGGTTTCGCCGCGGTCGGCGGCCAGTGTGGCGAAGTCCTGCAGTACAGAGTAGAGGAAGAACCCCAGCCAAACGCTTTCGCCCTCGCCACGGATACCCACCAGATTCATACCGTCATTCCAGTCCCCCGAACCCATCAGCGGCAGACCCCGCCCACCCATACGAAGCCCGTGCTCAATCGCGCGCACGCAGTGCTGATAGAGGCTGGCGGTTTCCGCAGCACGTCCCGGCAGTTCGTAATAAGACTCCTCACCCGGCTCAAGCGGCCGGCCTTCAAGGAAATGCAGTTTCTCGTCAAGTATGCAGAGATCACCGGTACTGCGGACATAGCGACAGACGGCTGCCGGCAGCCATAGATAATCATCCGAGCACCGTGTCCGCACACCCCGGCCGATCGGTGGATGCCACCAGTGCTGAACGTCGCCTTCGGGGTACTGCCGCCCGGCAGCCCGCAGCAGATGTTCACGAACCACGTCAGGAGCGGCGTGAACCAGCGCCATGCCATCCTGCAACTGGTCACGGAAGCCGAATGCCCCACCCGACTGGTAGTAGCCGCTGCGCGCCCAGACGCGACAAGCCAGAGTCTGATAAAGCAGCCAGCCGTTCGCCATGACATTGATCGACTCATCCGGGGTGTGTACCTGAATTGTGCCGAGAACGTCGCGCCAGTACTTATGCACGTTAGCCAGTGCCGCACGCGCCGAGCCCGGCTGATGCAGACTCTGGGCCATCTCACGGGCCTGATCGATATCAGCACCCGCACCCAGACGGAAAACGATTTCTTCCGTGTCCCCGGCCGCCAGGTCGAAGGGTATCCGGATTGCTCCGCACGGATCCAGACCCGCGCCGATCCGGCCTGAAAGCCCTACCCGGCCCATCGCATCGGGGTTGGCCAGACCATGATTGCGGCCGAGAAAGGCCGTGCGGTCGCCGCTAAACGTACGCCCTGGCCCGTCGGCATCGAGAAACGCGACCCGGCCGGCGAATTCGGTGTTGTAAGCGTTGCGCGCAAACAGCGCACCGCTGGCCGGGTCGATCTCGGTGACCACATGCATGGCCGACTTCGGCCTGAGGTCGGCCAGCACCCATTCCACATAGGCCGTTACCGAGAGCCGCCGTCTATGTTCCGACAGATTACGAACCTTGAGCACCGAGAACTTCACTGCGGCATACCGATCCACATACACCCAGAGTTCGGACCGCAGGCCATGGGCCTCGTGTTCGTAAACCGAGTAGCCGAAGCCGTGCCGACAGCGATAGGTCATTCCGTCAGGGCAAGGCAGCGACGTCGGCGACCAAAAATCACCGCTCTCTTCATCCCGCAAGTAAAAGGCCTCGCCAGCGGACGCGCCGACCGGGTCATTACTCCAGGGCGTGAGCCGGTACTCATGGGCGTTCTCGCGCCAGGTGTAGACCGGACCACTTTCACTGACGACGGCCCCAAAATCCGGGTTGGCCAGCACGTTGACCCACGGCGCCGGTGTTTGCTGCCCGGCATGGGTGGTGATGACATATTCACGCCCGTCGTCGGTAAAGCCGCCCAGCTCGGTGCCCAGGATGAGCTTACTCTCGGCCGCTTCCGTTGCTGGCGTCAACGCGACGTTTCGGGCGCCACGAAGCGGCACCAGCCGGTCGCCACGCTTGATCACGAAAGGCCGCCGCGCGACCTGATCGGCCAGGCTGCCGTGGGCGTCAGTAAGGATCACCCTTGCCACCGACTGCAACAGGATGCGATCTTCGCGGGAGATTTGCTCAGCCAGGCGCACAAAGATACCGCCAGGCCGGTCAATCGAATTGGCTTCGGTGCCAGTGACGATTAATCCCATGATCTCGTCCTGCAGGCTCTGTCGGTAGCCAACGTGATCCTCGTTCCAGATCACCAGATCGGCCCTCAGCCCCTTGAGACGCCAGTAGGCATGGCACTGGATTACCTGCCGGGCCAGGTCGATATGCTCGCGACTCGAGATTTTCAGTAGCACGATTGGCAGGTCACCGGATATCGCAAAGCTCCACAACCCGGACTGGCCCCGCCGATTCTGGGCCAGCAGGCTGGCATCGGCCCGCAGTCGCGCATTGGCGTAAATAACCGAGCCGGCCAGCCGGCGATAGAGCTGGGCACCAATTTCGCTGGCGTTGATCTGGCGCAGCGTTACGCCGCTGTGAGTCGCCGCGATATCCAGTACACGACTGGCAAAATGCCGATCCTGGTACTTGCCGACAAGCCCCATACAGGCCCCACGGTCATCGGCGATGCCGCTGATAATATCGACGGTTACCGACTGCTCGGGTGCAAGAGTAACCCGGCAACGGATGGCGACGATTGGATCGAGCACCGAACCGGCGGTTCCGGATAACGGCCCGGAGGCATCGAGGGCAGCCGGTGCGGAGAGGTTCCGGCCACGACCAATGAAGCGCATGCGGTCGGTCTCACAGGAAACCTGGCCCAGTGGCGTTCCATTCGCCGCCATCAGATGAAACATCCACGGCGTAGGCTCGTCGGGTGAGCGTGGGCGGCGAGTACACAGGATTGCGCGCTGAGATTCGAGAATCTCGGTCTGCACGAACAGGTTGCCAAAGCTGGGCTGAGTCATATCGTCGGCCTGACGCGCCAACACCACTTCGGCATAGCTGGTGATCTCGATCGTGCGTGGCAAACTCGAGCTGTTAGTCAGCCGGACACGGCGCAACTCAATATCGTCCTCCGGTGAGACCACAATCTCCGTATGGGTCTCGATCGAGTGATCGCGGCGCCGGTATTCGGCCCGGCCTTCGGAGAACATCGCCTCATAAGCGGACGCCTTACTCCGGGTCGGCTGATGTGCTGCCGACCAGACGGCGTCGCTTTCTACATCCCGCAGGTAAATGAAGGTGCCCCAATCATCGCGGGTCACGTCCTCGCGCCAGCGGCTGATTGCGACACCTTTCCAGCGACTGTATCCACCACCGGTGTTGGTGACCATGACCTCATAGCGACCATTGGACAACAACTGCACTTCCGGTGCCGGCGTATTTGCACCGATAGGCGTGCAAACCGGGGTCGTCGCATCGTCAAGCGTGCTGAGCCGCGCCATTTCTGCGACATGGGTATGCACAACAGGCGTCTTGGGCACTCGCTCCTGCAGTAGCAGCAGGGTTGCCTGACATTGCGGATCGGATTCAAAACGTTGCTGCATACGGCGTCCGAGGAGCAGTGATCCCAGCGCAAGTAGACTCATGGCCTGGTGATGGACCATGAACGAGCGCACGATCACCTTGGACTGCCCGACAATCAGACGGGCCGGCGTATAATCCACCGCCTCATAGAACCCGTACCGCCCTTCCACACCCTCGTCCGCCAGCCGCTCCAGGTTGGCGCAGGCCGCCTCAGGGTCCACCATCAACGCTAGCGCCGAGGCATAGGGAGCCACCACAGCCTCATCTGCAAGGCCACGTTTAAGACCCAGGCCAGGCACGCCGAAGGCCTGATAACAATAGTTCTGCGCCGCATCCAGCCGGTCGTAGCCGGATTCCGACACGCCCCAGGGGATGGACTGCTGCTTGCCGTAGGTAATGTGTCGCGCGACCGCTGCCCGACAGGTCTGATCAAGCAGGGAGCCGTCATAGGCCGGCATGACCAGCAATGGCATCAAGTATTCGAACATCGAGCCGGACCAGGATAGAAGCACCGGTGCACCCGCTGCGGTGGTCAGTCGCCGGCCCAGCGCGAACCATGCCTCTTGCGGCAGCTGTCCCTGGGCAATGGCTACAAAACAGCACTGTCGAGCCTCCGAAGCGAGCAGATCGTAGACGCTGGAATCACGACGGAATTCGTCGACGTTGTAGCCGATCGCCAGCAGATGGCGGGTCGGATCATAGAGAAAACCGTAATTCATTGTGGCAAAACCGGTCGCCTGCTGCGCCAGCTGCTGGCAGGCGGCAATACGGTGGTTAGCGCGCTTGCCGGCTGTTACGATGGCTCCCCGCAGGTCGCTCAACCACTCTGTTGTAGCCACTGAATGGGAGGCATCGGTCTGTTCGAGCCGCGCATCAATGGCTGCAGTGAGCGCGGTGCCACGCGATGCCAGATCGGCCAGGCTGGGCACAGTTTCCAGGTCGATAAACCCGACCAGGGCCTCGGGTAACGGTGGAAGACTGAGCCAGGGCGCGAAATAGTTGAGCTCGTCCAGAATGGCGTTAATCTGCTGCACCAGTGACGCCATTGCAGCACTCACCTCTTCTATCGCCGACTCCGCACGTCCTGACTTAAGCTCGCTGGCCGCCCGGGCCAGCGGTACCAGTCGATCCCGGATGTGAAAAAGGCTCAGCGGACGACTGCAACAGGGCGGGTCCAGCAGCGATTCCAGTCTGACCACCTCGATCTGCATCTCCTGCGGCACCACAGCACCGAGCATGGCCAGCGTATCAGCCAGTCCATCGAACAGGCGCGGCCCGAGCAACGGTGTGTTCCCAAGATTCAGCAGGCCCGCACGCAAGGTCAGCAGATGGCCGGCCAGATTGCCGCTGTCGACCGATGACACATAGCGTGGCGGAAGCGGCTGCAGCGATTGCGTGTCGTACCAGTTGTAAAAGTGACCCTGGTGGCGCTCGAGCGAGGCCAGGGTTTTGAACGTCTGTGTGGTGCGCTCAAGAAAGCCACCAACCGTGATAAAGCCAAAGTCACAGGCTGAAAGATTGGCCAGCAGGGTCAGTCCGATATTGGTCGGTGACGTCCGGTGGGCAACTACCGGACCCGGTGCTTCCTGGAAATTATCAGGCGGTAGCCAATGATTCTCGCCGGTGACGAAATCTTCAAAGAAGCCCCAGGTCTTGCGAGATGTGAGCCTTAAAAACAGCAGTTGGTCCTGGCTCAAATGGGCTTCGGCGAGCCGGGTTGGCTGACTGAGCCACCAGGCAAGCGCTGGGCCTGAAGCCCACAGCAAGAGCACAGGCAAAGCGGCGAGGAGCGCCCAGGGCTGCGATACCAGAATGCCGAACACGGCAATCACGCAGACGGCCGGCCCCGCCCACATTCGGCGATAGGTTGTCACTACGTCATCACCGGGCGCTGCTGTGGCGTCACCCTGGATCTGCCATTCCAGTAGCCTGCGACGGCTGACTGTCATCCGCCAGAGACTGCGGGCAATGGCGTCAAGACTGAACCAGGCCTCATAGGGTAAGCAGGCGATGGTGAAGCCAGCCTGAGCTAAACCATGGCGGGTCGAAACCAGCACGGCACCCAGGTGCTGTCGCCAGGGCACGTCCACAGGGCGACGTAAGACGCTAACACCGCCCACCATCATCGGCGGCAACATGACTATCGCGAGCGTTGCCAGGGTCCACCAGCCTGCCTGCGGAACCCACCACCAGCCAAATAGCCAGAGCAATATCAGCACAGCAGGAATGATGCTGCGGCGCAGGTTATCAGCGATCTTCCAACGCGCCAGCGACGGCAACGGGTTGCGCTGAAAGCCCCCTGCCGGCCTTGGCACCAGAGGTAACAGCCACTGCACGATCTGCCAGTCGCCACGGATCCAGCGGGCTCGTCGACTGACATCGGCCGAATAACGGGTTGGGTAAGCCTCGTAGAAATGCACGTCGCTGATCAGGCCCGATCGCGCGTGGCAGCCTTCCAGCAAGTCGTGGCTCAATATGCGGTTATCAGGGAAACGGCCCTTGAGCGTGGCTTCGAACGCATCGATGTCGTAGATACCTTTACCGATGAACGAGCCATCACCAAACAGATCCTGATAAACGTCGGACACCGATCGCGTATACGGGTCGATGCCCGGTTCGCTGCCAAATAGTTGCGAATAGCGCGAGCGCGCCATCCCGGACAGTGTGGCCGCCATACGCGGCTGCAGAATCCCGTAGCCGTTGCGTACCCGCTGACCACGGGCATCAAGGTAAGGCCGGTTTAACGGATGAGCCATGGTGCCCACCAGCTCGCGGGCTGCATCACGCGGCAGGTGGGTATCGGTATCGAGTGTAATCACATATCGCACATCCGCGAGCATCTCGACATTGCCCACCAGATGAGTAAATGAATGCCAGCCGTCGCCACGCAGCGCCGCGTTCAGATCAGCCAGCTTGCCACGCTTGCGCTCGCGCCCCATCCAGAAGCCCTCGGAGCCATTCCAGAGTCGCGGGCGATGGAACAGAAAAAAGTTATCGCAGCCCATGCCGGGGTACTTGTCATTCAGCGCCCGGATCCCGGCATCAGCCTGTGCCACCCTGGCCGGATCCTCTTCGCACCACTCGGCCTCTGCGTCGCGCAGATCAGTGAGCAAGCCAAACTGAATCTGCGGATCACGATTGCCGAGAAAGCACACTTCCAGGGATTCAAGCAGGGACTCGATGTGGTCACTGCTCTCCAGCATGCTTGGCACCACAACCAGTGTCCTCAGGTCCTCTGGTAACCCGGCGGAAAAATCCAGTCGCGGCAGGCGTCGCGGCGTTACCCACATTGTGGCCGCCCAATTGGTCAGCGCTGAAGCCAGCTGGCTGGCGGCCAGGATCGCAATCACACCGAGTATTACCAGTAAGCCCGTGCCAAGTTGATCGTGATCGGCCAGTGCAAGTAACCCACCGCCGAACACCAGCGTCATCAGACCAATCGCCCCCAGATACAGAGGCAGGGCCGCACGCCTCAGCTTCCTTCGCAAACTGCTCAGAGCTGTGCGTTGTAAATTGATCGCATTTTCCAGCTGCTCGATGCCACGATCGATGAGGTAGAAACCGACATGGGTGGTTACCGGGTCAACGTCTGGACGGCTGGCCTCGACCACTGCCAGAGCGATAGCTGCTTGAGCGATTTCCGCTTCGGACCGGTCGCTACGCTTGGCAAGGCGATCAACCACCTGGCGGTAACGATCTCGCGAGGCGAAATCCATTGCTCGATAAAATGCAGCGGGATCATCGACAAGAATCCGCTCGACCGCGCTATGGGCTTCGACAAAAGTTCGCCAGTCCTGTGCACTCAGAAAACGCAGACTGGTGATGGTGTTACTGATCGATACCTGATCGCTGGCCCTTTGCTGGTTCTCGGCACGCACTAAACGTTCAATGGTCAGACTCGATTCCGCCAGACGCTGCTCAATCCAGGTCAACGGCAATGCCAGAGCAGGCCCATGGCCTTGAAGGCAGCGCACCAGCTCAGCCACGAACGGACTGGTTATAGGCGGATCAGAACGGGCCATATCAGCGATGGTGAGTACCAGGCTCTTGGGGTCGCGTTCTGCAACGGCCATCATCTGGTCAGCCCATGTACGGGCCTGATCGAGATGCAAATGCGCCGCAGTGATTTGCGCCCCGACACGGCGCAGATTCTCGATTAACGCCAACCGTAGCATGATCGGTATCGCCCACAGCTCGCCCAAAGTGAGCGGGGTCACGGTTTGATACGCAGCGACGAAACCGCCGAGGATCTCAGCGTCCAGCGCTCCATCACCATGGGCGATCACTTCTAATGCCAGATCATAGACCCGCAGCAGCCCCTTGGAGTTGCCTTCGATCAGTCTCGGCAGTTCCCGGCTGTAATTGCGCGGCAAATGCTTGCGCGCAATACGGATCTGCTCCTCGATCAGGTAGAGATTGTCGAGCAGCCACTCACCGGCCGAGGCAATACGTTGTCGCGAGGCGGTCGCCTCGGTCAGCAAGGTACAGGTTTCAATCAGTACCCGTTCGTTGTCATCCAGGCGCCGCAGTAGTGAAATTCTGGGGCCGCCTTTGTCAACCACATGGGCCTCTGCCAGAGCCCGGCCGTGCTGCACCATCTGTTCCACACTGAACAGCTCCGCGCGCAAAGGCGTGGCGTCGGCATCCATCCCTTTACTGGCTGCGCCGCTGCCGCCCACGGCGGTCATCCTGAAAAGATTTCTCAGGTTGAATGACCTCCCGCGAATCATTGCATCCGCCCGGAGCCAGACGCCTGTTGCCCGAAAGAGACGGGACAGCTCCGGCTGCCCTCAAAGCTGTTCGGGCGTGCTCTGCGGTTGGCCATAGCGATCTCACGTATTTGTATTGCCGGATTCAAAGCGATCATTACCAGAAAGTGTCTGGTCGCTACGCTATAGATACACGCAGGAGCAGACGTTATCTGTCTGGCAACGCACATAGGACCGTTTAAGCGGAGCCCTGTTGACTCAATAGTTTTTGCAGGGTTTATAGCGTTGAAAAACCGGTCAGTACTAACTTCCGCGAATTGTCGTGAAAGACCCGAAGGCTATAAAAAGGTGAGACGAAAATCGCTCGCCGCAAAGTGAATACCTTGGCTACAGCGACATATTCGTATAGGCCCCAGCTTTCAGGGCAAACCAGTCATTGCTGTTAACCACCGTATCGACTGTTGGACTGGTCAGGCGATTATTTGCCTCATCTGATCACCGGTTATGCGACCATCTACAAGACTGATCGTGCGATCACAGCTTGCGGACAGGCGTGGATCGTGAGTGACCGCCAGAACAGCGCACCCTATTTCCCTGTTAAAACGCCGGAAGAGTTCAAACACGTCCGCTGCTGTTTCCGTATCCAGATTTCCGGTCGGCTCATCGGCCAGTAGCAGCGCCGGCTCTGTCACCAGGGCGCGGGCGATGGCGACTCTCTGCTGTTGTCCACCGGATATGAGATTGGTTTTTTTATTGGCAAAGTCATGAAGGCCAACAGCCCGCAGCAAACTGAGTGCGTGTTCGACGTGAGCTTTCGACGGCTTTCCGCTGCGGATCATCAAGGGCATCAACACATTTTCAAGCACAGTGAATGCCGAAATTAGATGGTGAAACTGGAAAACGAAGCCAATTGACTCGTTACGCGCCCGGGTGCGGGCCTCGTCATCCATCACGCTGGTGGCTTCGCCAAGCAGAAACAGCTCTCCTGACGTCGCTGAATCAAGCAAGCCGATCACATTAAGCAGGGTGCTCTTGCCTGACCCCGACGGTCCCACCAGCGCTGCAAGCTCTCCCCGACTGAGCGTCAGATCAAGCCCGTGCAAAATTTCCACTTCGAGTGGCGTCCCCGTATGGTAGGACTTGCGCAGTCCTTGCAGCCGCAGCACTTCTTCGGCCAGCTTTGGGTCAGTTTTCAGCTCAGACATAACGTATGGCCACAGCCGGATCCAGGTGGGCGGCGCGGCGGGCCGGCACGGCAGCGGAGAGCACACCGGTGACTGTGGCGAGAGCGATAGCGGACGGCCCAAGCCAGGGATCAACAGGAATATAGAAAAGCTTCGGGCCAAAGATATTGAATACCTGCACTAAGCCATACCCTGCAGCCGAACCCGCAAGTGAGCCCAGAAATCCCAAGATCCCGCCCTGCAACAGGAATACCCGCAAAATTTGTGGCCTACTGCTACCCATTGCCCGCAGAATGCCAATCTCGCGAGTACGCTGCACGACACTGACCGCAAGTACGCTCGCTATGCCAAAGGCCACCGAAACGCCGACAAAAATTCGGATCATCTGCGTCGACATGGATTGTGAGCGAAGCGCGTTTAGCAGCTCGGCATTGGTTTCCATCCAGCTTTCGGCCTTCAGCCCGGTCAACGTACTTAGACGCCTGGCGATCGCATTGGCCTGGAACAGATCCGTAACCCGAGCATCGATAATCGTCACGCCCCCGGGAAGATCAAGCAGTGCCTGTGTTTCTTTCAGACCGACATAGACAAAACGCTCGTCGGCTTCGCGCACGCCCAGGGAAAATATACCGCCAATCTGCAGGTTTTTTTCACCACCGAAGCCAGCATCCACGATCAGCTTGTCGCCCAGTGTAAGACCCAGAACCCTCGCAAGCTCGGCGCCAATAACTGTTTCACCGGCACCGGTTCGGAAACGACCTTCCACCATGTTTTCGTCAACTCGCACAATCTGCAAGTAGCGCTCGGGCTCGATCCCAACGAGCACAACGGAACTGCGGGCAACGCCCCGGCGTGCGAGAGCTGGGCCAGTGACCATCGGCGATACCGCTAAAAGCTCAGGCTGCTGGTCTAGCACGGCAAGCACTTGCTGCCAGTTGATGATGGATTGTAGGCGTTGGGGGCGATGCGTCTCACTGATGAGAGCGACAGTATCCGGAGGAGTCTGAGATACCCGGTTATATGCCTCGGGCGCCTCGAACCGTATGTGCGCTTGTGAGCCCAGCGTACGGTCTATGATATTGGCTTGAAGGCCGGTAATGAGCGCAGTAATGAATACGATAACGGCAGCGCCCACGCCAATGCCGGTTATGATGAGCAACATCTGCAATGGATTATCGCCCAGAAAACGCAGCGCAATTTTTGATTCCACCCACAGAGAATCAGCCAGGCGCATGGCTCAATCCTCTTCTATGGCAAGCAGCGTCCGCTGATCTACGCGAACTCGTGAGCCCTCTTCGGCATCGGCACTGAGGACAAGGTCACCCGCCTCGAGACCTTCAAGAATTTCGCTGGCGAACATGCCTCGCAGGCCTAAAGTGACCGGTACTTTTACCACGCGGCTGTCGCGCACCATCAAAACGTCAGCCGCATTGCCCCGGATATTCCGTAGCGCATCATTGCCTGCTACCAGCGTGTCGGCACGTGTGGCAGTGGTAATCGTCACTGAAACGGTCATACCCTGACGCAGAAAATCCGCATCATTGTCTAGCTTCAGGTGCACATCCAGCGTGCCGCGGGAGGTGTTCACAGCCGGAGCCATAAAACTCACCCTGGCATCAAGTACCGTTTCAGGATAGGCATCTGCCACGACCCGAGCAGGCTGTCCGAGTTCCAGCTTGCCGACACTTCGCTCGTCCACGGGCACGAGGATTTCGCGACTCATTGCGCTGTAGATTTCGAGAAGGGTCCGACCAGGCTGAACCAGGTCACCCGGCTCGACGTCACGCGATTGCACGGTGCCGGCGATACTGGAAATAATTCGCGTCTTGTCCAGAGTGGCCTGCGCGACTGCCAGACGCTGCATTAATTGCTGTGTCTGGGTCCCTCCCGGCATAAGCGTGGCAAGTTGTGACTGCAGACGGTCACGGACCGAGCGAGCTGCCACTTCAGAACTGCGTGACTGCTCAAGTTGTTCTGCGGAAATTTGCCCATGCGCAAACAAAGCTTCACGCCGTTTGAGTTCACTGACCGCCAGTTGATGGGCATTGGCGGCCTCACGCAAAGCGGCCTCGGCCTGTGGGCGCATCGACAGTGCTAATTCCGCCAGAGCTGCTTCGGACTCGCGCACTTGTGCCAGCTGCCCGTCATCATTCAGTTCCACCAGCACATCACCCGGATTAACCCAGTCCCCCTCCCGCACATGGCGGGCCTTCACCACACCGGTCACTTCGCTGCCAATCTTTACCAGCGACTGGCTGCTCACGGTGCCGCTTGCCACGACCTGCTGCAGTAGCTGCTGCCTGGTGATTTTGTAGCCAGGCAACAGCGGACCTTGCCATTGCTGGTATATGTATACGGTCAAGGTGGCGAGGACAATTACAGCCACAACAAATGGAATGATTGTGCGTCCTTTCATCGAAGAATCCTCACGTAACCACCCGCCGAGACGCTTTCACATAGGTGAGATTGGCGAATAAGAAAGCGCGACACCCATAGCCAGCCAGTGCCTATAGGCCATACTACCCCTTAGGATGTTTTCAACACAGACTCATTTATAAACTGAAGCCCGAACTTGGCGGGATCTGCCAAGAACAGCGAATTGCCCATGAACAAGGACGACATGACACATCACCGAGTCGCACCAAAACTCGCATCGTTGGCGGTTCTATTGCTGGCTACCTTGGCGATGTACGTAAGCCAAGGGTTAATTCACACGCTGGTCCCGCTTCGGCTCGCCAGTGGCTCTGCCTCAGGCTTTGTCACGGCCTGTTATTTCGTGGGGTTCGGCCTGGGTGCTTTTCTGGGCCCCCTGCTTATCAGGCGCGTCGGCCATATCCGCGCATTTGCCGGCCTGCTGGGCATTGTCATCGTTGCCGTGCTGTCCCTTGCGCTGATCGACGCTCTCTGGTTCTGGGGACTGATCCGACTGCTGCAAGGCGCCAGTATCGCCGCCGCAGTGCTTGTGGTTGAAGCCTGGTTGGTCAGTGCGTCCGGCCCCGAGGCCCGCGGACGGGTACTTGCGGTCTACACACTCGCGGTTTATGGAGGCATTGGCATCGGACCACTGTTTCTGGTCTTCTTTCCAGATGCGCTCTGGCAACCATTCAGCGTCGCCGCAATTATCCTGTGCCTGGCAGCGGTGCCGGTATTGTTCTGGCGCACGGACGCGCCACCAATACCCACCCGTACCCCCGCCAGCTGGCGGCGCCTCACAAGCGTCTCGCCAGTCAGTCTGGCAACGGCCTCTGCGGCCGGCTTTTCAGGGGGTGCATTTACCGCGCTGGGGCCGATCTACGCCATCTCATTAGGCTTGGACACGTCCGGTGTCGCGCTGATAATGAGCGTGCCCGTGATAATTGGGCTGATTCTGCAATGGCCCGTGGGAGCGCTGTCCGACCGTTACGAGCGCCGCCGGGTAATGTCCGGCGCAACACTGGTCTGCGCCAGCTTCGCATTCGCGCTCATCTGGGGCCAGAGCCTGGGAGTGGCTGTGGTCTACTGCTTGCTGGCAGGCTTCCTGGTGGCCATGGTAGCTCTGGCGCTGACTGGCGCCTACATTCTAATGGACGTTCACCACTATGCCCGGATTGCCATCGTCGATAAGGGGGCTTACACCAACCTCCCTTCCTCAACCCCGACAGTGTTTGAATTGGAGCCGCGGACCGTCCCCGATCCGGTGACTGAAAACGACCTAACCACCACCCGCCCGGATGAGTCAAAGAACCCGGATGCATGATGGAAGGAGAAAAGTCCCCATCACCCATTTGATCAGCCCGATATCCTGGTTGTGCATATACTCTTATGGTTATTCATCCAGACCAAAGGAGGTTTGAACATGAGGTCTTCCAGCCGCGAGGAGCTTCTGGATGAGCACCAACCGAATGCGGTGCGCGCCCGGCTGGCAAAGCCAATGCGAGCATCAATGCTACCTGATGCTGTACTCGGAGGTATTGATGGCTGTGTCACTACCTTTGCGGTGGTATCCGGTGCTTTCGGTGCGGGCTTTTCGCCACAAGTCGCATTAGTCCTGGGTTTTGCCAACTTGGCTGCTGATGGCTTCAGCATGGCAGTGAGCAACTATGAGGCTGGCCAGGCACAATTGGCTCAGATTGCTAGCGCTGAAAAGGTCGAACATCAACATATCGCCTTAGTGCCAGAGGGTGAGCGAGAAGAAGTTCGCCAACTGTTCCAAGCGAAGGGGTTTGAGGGGGAGTTGCTTGAACAGGTAGTTGAAGCTCTATGTCACGATCCGGAGATATGGGTCTCAACCATGTTACGAGAAGAGTATGGGTTTTCTGCTGCTGGAATGAGCCCCTTGCGATCTGCTCTGACTACCTTTGCTGCATTCCTTTTGATCGGAACTTTGCCCCTTTTGCCCTATGCCCTGCCAGGACTCAGTTCCACAGCTCAATTTCTGGCCTCCCTCGGTGTAGCAGGGTTTGTATTTTTAGGTATCGGCATGCTTAAGAGCGCGGTATATGGTGAGCCTGTCTGGCGCTCAGGACTACGTACGTTGTTAATGGGAACCGCCGCAGCCGGACTGGCTTTTGCTACCGGCTATTTCGCAAATGAGTTACTAGGTGACTGACCATATCACCACCACGACTATTTGTGGCACCGACCTAAAGGCCTGCAACAGGCCCTGTCGATGTTCCGCTTTGCGACTTTGCTGACAGAGGCTTTCAACGTTATGCGGGATTACCCGGGTTCCGCGTTTGTTCTGGTAGATGATGGCAGCAGCGACCAGACACTGGATGTCGCCGTGCGGACAGCCAGGGCTCTTAAAGGCCAACTGATTCCCGTTCGCCATGCCCAGAGCGTCGGCCAGAGTGTTGTCCTGGCCACCGGCATAAGCAAAGCCAAAGGTGATCTCATTGTGACCATGGACGGTGATGGCCATCGTTTTATACCGGCACTAGTGCGCAGCATCGGTGGCGAGACTGCTATCGTGGAAGTGAACCATCGGCCACGTACAGCCGGGCTCTCCAAATACAACGCATGGAACAGAACCCGGGCCGGGATACGCGATCTGTTCGGCGTGTTATGGCTAAGGCACCGGACTTGTGCCCCTAATATCGCAAGCCCAATTATTGCCAAGCCCATCGATGCTAAAACCCGGCCGTCGGTAACGGAGCGGGCCTGATATGTTCCAATGGTCCCGCTGGCTGGCGTTTGCCATGCTGGCGCTAGCTGGCTATCTGGTCATCCAGAATGGCTGGCTCGACTTTATGGCAGACAAGGCCCAAGTGGCGGACTACCTGCAAAGTCTCGGGATGAAGGGCCTGCTGGCTATGAGTCAGCCCTCTTCCTGTGACGACTGAACTATCTGTAGCATGAGATTGAAACCATACAAACAAAACCTGACTGTAGCATGCTGAGGTGTAAGGATTTTAGAAATCACACCAATATACAGAAACGTTTTTGGGGGTATATTTTGGGGTACAGTGAACAATAAAATTATTTAATATATGCATAAAACATAATCTTAACGCTTGCCATGAATCCTGCCGGGGGAACCGTTTTATTATAAAAATCAATATTTAAAAATTACATACGCCAACCGGCTTACCCACTAACTCCAAAACCATGAATATAATGAAACCGCTGCAGACACGGGGTTTTTCTGTGC
>Ga0307958_1000303_pt1 | contig 28329 bp, 23 predicted proteins | sample OrgLakmetagen492_FD_201826 | JGI IMG/M metagenome (GOLD analysis project Ga0307958, IMG submission 201826) | Saline water microbial communities from Organic Lake, Antarctica - #492 | ecosystem: Environmental > Aquatic > Non-marine Saline and Alkaline > Saline | place: Antarctica: Organic Lake... | reverse complement strand
TCAGCGTTACCGCAAAGGTTCCGCCCAGCACAATGGCCAACCCGGGCAGGTTAAGAAAGGTCAGCAGGGTGGCGTTAGCCAGCATGGCCAATATCACCACCAGCACCCCGGCAACCAGTCCTACCAGTCCTACCAGTCCTACCAGTCCTACCAGCGTTAGTATGTCCATGCGTTGACCTTCATGTTGACCATTTTCTTCGCTTAATTTGCGCCTGGTTTAGTCTGATTTAGCCTTGTGGTCGCAGTAGACTAGCAATAACCGGAGCAGTTTGCGGCCGCACCCCGCGCCATACTTCAAATGCTTCGGCCGCTTGCTCTACCAGCATGCCCAGGCCGTCATACACGCGCTTTGCGCCGTTATCCAGAGCCCACTGGTTAAACGTGGTATTTGTGGCAGCATACATCATGTCGTAAATCACCGTACCAGCGCCGATCAGCTCTACAGACAACGGCGGTAAATCGCCCTGCAGGCTAGCGCTGGTTCCGTTGATGATGACATCAAAATCGCCGGCAATACTGTCGAACGCTTTGCAATCCAGCAGGGTAATACCGGCAGCGTCAGCAAACAGCGTGACCAAATTCTGCGCCTTGGCCGGCGTACGGTTAGCAATCACCAGCGTGTGCGGCTGTTCAAGTAACAGCGGCGCTAAAACACCGCGTACCGCTCCACCGGCACCCAATATCAAAACACGGGCCCCCTTTAATGCCACTTGGTGGTTGCGAAGCAAGTCTTGTACCAGGCCCGCGCCGTCGGTGTTGTCTGCTACCAGCACGCCGTTATCCTCGTAAAGGGTGTTGGCCGCGCCAGCCTTGAGCGCGCGGGCGCTGTGGCGGCCGGCCATCTGCCAGGCCGCTTCTTTGAACGGTACGGTCACGTTCAGGCCTTTGCCGCCGCGCGCAAAAAACTCGGTTACGGTGTTTTCAAAATCATCCAGGGGCGCCTGAATCGCCGTGTACTCCAGCGCTTCGCCGGTCTGGCTGGCAAACAGGCTGTGAATCCGCGGCGACTTACTATGACTAATGGGGTGACCAATCACTGCATACAGATCGTTTTTCACTGTCGTCCCTTCAGGTCGCTGTGAGCCAGTCGCGGCCGGTCAGAAAGTGCTCCAGCAGGCGCGCTTCTTCACTACCGGGTGCCGGCGTTTGATTATAATCCCAGCGTACCAGAGGCGGCAGCGACATTAGAATGGATTCGGTGCGGCCGCCGGACTGAAGCCCGAACAGGGTGCCGCGGTCGTAAACCAGGTTGAACTCCACGTAACGGCCACGTCGATAGAGCTGAAACTGACGCTGAGCGTCGCTATAGATCTGATTTTTGCGGGCCTGAACAATGGGCTCGTAAGCGTCAATGTAGCTGTCGCCGATGGCGCGCATAAATTCGAAATCGCGGGCAAAGTCACCGGTATTGTAATCGTCAAAAAACAGTCCGCCAACGCCGCGGGGCTCGTTGCGGTGTTTCAGAAAAAAGTACTCGTCGCACCAATGCTTATAACGCGGGTAAACGTCGTCACCAAAGGGCGCACAGGCGTTCGCGGCGGTGCGGTGCCAATGCTCGCAGTCTTCGTCAACGCCGTAATAGGGGGTTAAATCATAGCCGCCGCCAAACCAGTACACCGGTTCAGCGTTTTCCGGCGTAGCGATAAAAAATCGCACGTTGGCGTGGGAGGTCGGCACGTGGGGGTTGTGGGGGTGCATCACCAGCGACACTCCCATAGCCTGCCAAGGCGCGCCTGCCAAATGAGGGCGGTGAGCCGTCGCCGAAGGCGGCATGGTATTGCCCATCACATGGGAAAAGTTCACACCGCCTTTTTCAAACACCTTGCCATTGCCAATCACCCGGCTGATACCGCCGCCGCCTTCCGGGCGATCCCAGGCGTCGTGAATAAATTCACCGCCACCGTCGGCCACGGCCAGGCGCTGGCAAATGGTGTCTTGCAGCTGTAACAGATAGTGTTTGACCGCCTGCGGGTCTGGTTGCTGTGGCATGTTTTCTCCTAGCGTAGCTGCTGGCCGGTAACGATATCAATAATACGGCTGGGTTGGCGATTTCCACCCAGTTCACCGGGCACCACCCAGTCCAGCTGGCCGCGAAAATAGCCTTGGACCTGCCAGGGTGAACGGGCCGGGGCACGGCCCGCGGGGTTGCACGAGGTGGAAACCAGCGGCCTGCCTGCAGCGTTACACAGGGCTTTTACCACCGGGTGTGCACTCACTCTTACCGCAATGGAGCTGTGCTCGCCGCGTACCCACTCGGGCACCTGCTGGTGCACATCGGGTAACAGGCAGGTCACGGGGCCAGGCCAATGCTGTCGGGCTCGCTGCTGAAGGTCTTGCGGCAGGGGATTCAGCAAAAAAGCAATCTGTTCGACCGAAGCCGCCACCAGAATCATGCCTTTGTGTACGGGGCGCTGTTTCAGATCCAGAATGCGTTGCACCGCAACCTGGTTCCAAGGGTCACAGCCGAGACCCCAAACGGCTTCCGTTGGATAGGCGAGCACGCCGCCTTGGTGCAGAGTGCGGCGAGCGCAGTGTAATTGCCAGTCGGTCAGCGGGTGGTCTGTTGCCATAGGGGAGTCGAGCCTGAATAAAATCACTGTTGGCACCGGGTTCAGGCAATACGGACATATCCGCCGGGCGCCGCTGTGGCCAGGCCCTGAAGCTCTAACAAAAGCAGGGACTGCATCAGTTGATCGGCGCTCAGCCCGGTGCTCGAACCCAGTACATCGGTTGATTGCGAATCATACCCTAAAGCCTCCAGCACGGCGATTTCACGGGCGTCCAGACCCTCGGTGGCAGCGCTTTGTACCCTTGCACCCGGTGCTATCGGTTCACTCCACCAGCCCCCCAATTCCTGCAGGATGTCGGCCACGCTTTCTACCAGCGTAGCGCCCTGCCGAATCAGCTGGTGACAACCACGAGCTACCGGGCTGTGTACCGACCCCGGTATGGCGAACACATCGCGGCCTTGCTCTAAAGCCAGTCGGGCGGTAATCAGCGAACCGCTTTTCAAACCAGCCTCTACCACCAGAACACCCCGGCTCAAGCCGCTGATGATGCGATTACGCTGGGGGAAATGTGCGGGGCGAGCCTGGGTGCCCGGCGGGTACTCGGACACCAGCAGACCATTGGCAATCACCCGCTCGCCCAGACGCTGATGTTGGCGCGGATAGATTTTATCAAGCCCGCTACCAATCACCGCCAAGGTAGGGTGGCCGGCGTCCAGCGCGCCGGCGTGGGCAGCGCCGTCGATACCCAGCGCCAGGCCGCTGCTGACCAACAGATTGCATTCGCCAAGCGCTGCAGCAAAGCCCCGGGCGTGGTCCAGCCCGGCACGAGTGGCGTGGCGGCTGCCAATAATCGCCAGTTGGTCACGGCCGAGCAGGTTGGTATCGCCACGAATGTACAATAATAAAGGCGGGTTATGAATGTGGCGCAGCGGCAGCGGATAAGCCGACGACTGCCAGTGCACAAGGCCAATACCATGCCGCTCACAGGCGCTTTCTATAGCTCGAAAAGCCACCAGTGCCGGGTGAACAGCGTCATCACGGCGCCAGGCAGCAAGGGCTTCACAAGCCTCTGCCGGTAGGCCCATGGCTTTATGGCTGGCGCTGTCCAGGTTCAGCAGGTCGGGCAGTTGCGGAACGTGCGCCGCTAACCGGCGCCGCACTCTTAGGCCAAAACCCGGCAGCTGGCTCAGAAACAACCATTGCCGGGCCCGCTCCGGGCTGTCATCACATATCTGGTCAACGGCGGGGTCAGTCAGGTCGGCGCCGGGCGGCGTATCGAACGAAAACAGGGGTACCTGAGGCACGGGCATCTTCCTTGCGCGCAGAAAAAAGCCGGGCATTCCGTGCCCGGCTCGGGTTTTTACCGGGTTATCAGGGGTTGGTTACCTGATCACCCACCGCCAGCGGCCGGCTAGCTTGCAGCATAAGACCGTAGCTCATTTTTTCGTAAGCCTGGAAGACCATCAGCAGGCCAGCGCGTTCAGATGGCAGCTCAACGGTTTCGCCAGTGACCGGGTCGCGCACCAGATTGCCGCTTTGCAGCACGGCCATCACGTTGCCCGGCTCTATGCCTTCACGCAGGCCCAGATTAATAGCAACAACATCGTACTGGCCAATCTGGTTAACGCCGCCATCTACCGCCAGCATCTGCCCGCTTACGGGTTTCGCCGGCGCGGTGGGCACAAAGCTGGTAGAAAGGGGTCGGCTGGTATTCACCAGCAAACGGTCACCAATGCGAATTTCTTCGTTGGACTGGCTCAGCAGCAGCGTCAACACATCACCGTTGGTGGCAGTAACCTTGGCGGTGCCAATACTACGGGCTTCCAGGCCCAGAAATTCACCGGTTTTCGGATCGACAAATTCCTTACCACGGCGAAAAACGCCCACCGTATTCGCCGGCTTCTGGCCGCGAGCGTAAACGCGATCGCCAGCGCCGGTAACAATTCGGCTGTCCTCACCTTCCAAAACGTAAGGCGCAGCCGCTATCTGTTCCGGGGTAACAATGCGGGTATCGATTAAAAAGCTGGCGATGGCGTCCAGCGGTATGGCCGGGATCGGCGTATCAATGGCTTCGGAGCGCACTTGCGGAGACAGTTTGATCACACCGTCACCGTTGGCCATTTTCATGATTTTTGGCTGGCCATCAATGTACACCAACGCCAAGCGGTCACCGGGGTAAATTAAATGAGGGTTGGCTACCTGCGGGTTTACCTGCCAGATTTCCGGCCAGTACCAGGGGTTGTTCAAAAAGCGGGCGGAAATATCCCACAGGGTATCGCCCTTAACAACGGTATAACGTTCGGGATGATCCGACCGCAGCTCCGGTGCTGCTTGGGCCCAAGCGGTAAACAGCAGCGTTGTAGCTGCCAGAGCGTACAGCAGTTTCCTCATGGTTTAAGTCCTTGATCCCGTGCCTTGATGCTTAAATTCGGTCGGCTGGCGCCCGAAGTCCGGTTGGCTTTCGCCCGATGTTTTCAGCTTAATCTGTTGTTATTCCCGTTACTATAGAAGAAGCTCGGTTAATTGTAGTGTTATCTACTCACCACCGGAGACTTTTAACGTTTGCCCACCCGTACAGGTATCTTCCATAGTTTTTCTCAATTGACTGATCAGTTTGTACTCAATCGCCAAATTGTTAGATAATGTGGACATAGAGCCAACACGCAAATGCCCCGGCCGGGTAAGTACGTCCCGCATCATAAACACCCCGGGGCTGAAAAGCGCAGTACAAGGTCGCATTTCAGACATCCTTTGTACGCGAACGAACGTTGGCATTCACTGTCCAAAGCAGGCATTTAAAAAAGTAACGCACTATGATTCTAGACATTCTTGAATACCCAGACCCACGTCTGCGAACTCTCGCCAAGCCGGTTACCACCGTAACTGACGAGATCCGCACCCTGATCGACGACATGTTCGAGACCATGTACGATGCGCCCGGCATTGGCCTCGCGGCGAGCCAGGTAAACGTGCACCAGCAGATCATCGTGATGGATCTGTCGGAGGACAACAGCGAACCCAGGGTGTTCATCAACCCTAAAATTGAGATACTCGACGGCGACCTGGAAGCCATGCAGGAAGGCTGCCTGTCGGTACCAGGATTTTATGAAGATGTTGAGCGCATTGAGCATTGCCTCATCAAAGCTCTCGATCGCAATGGCGAAGCTTTTGAAATAAAAACCCGCGGGCTGTTGGCGGTGTGCATCCAGCACGAGATGGATCACTTGAACGGCAAACTGTTTGTGGATTACTTGAGTTCGCTAAAGCGAACACGCATCCGCAAAAAGCTGGAAAAGTTGCAGAAGAAGAGTGCTTAGAGAGTGCTTAAAACGAGTGCCTGAGCCAGCATTTACCAAGGTAGTCTTGGTGCCACAACAGCCATAAAACTGATGACCGGGCCTTTGCGCCCGGTCTTTTCGTATTGAATGGATCAGAGAATCCGACTGAGAATTCGACGAAAAGTCCAACAGAGAGCCAAACACTGTGCGTATTGTTTTTGCCGGAACCCCTGATTTTGCCGCCATTGCCCTGAAAGCCCTACTTGCCGCCAAATACAACGTGGTGGGCGTGTATAGCCAGCCAGACCGGCCAGCGGGCCGTGGCCGCAAACTGCTCCCGGGGCCGGTAAAACAGGCGGCGCTGGATGCCGGCATCGCGGTTTTTCAGCCCGAAAACTTCAAAACGGAAGACGCCCGCCAGCAGTTGGCCGACTTGCAACCAGACGTGATGGTTGTTGCCGCTTATGGCTTGATTCTGCCAGCCTCGGTGCTGTCCATTCCGGTTCATGGCTGCCTGAACATTCACGCATCCCTGTTACCCCGCTGGCGCGGTGCGGCGCCCATTCAGCGTGCTATCGCTGCAGGCGACCCTGAAAGCGGCATAACGATTATGCAGATGGATGAAGGCCTGGACACCGGCGCCATGCTGCTGAAAGTGTCTACACCCATTCACCCTGAAGACACCGGCGGAAGCCTGCACGACCGGCTGGCCGAACTGGGCGGCGAGGCCATTGTAGGCGCGCTGCAATTGCTGGAGCAGAACACGCTGAAACCGCAAGCACAGCAAAATGACCAGGCCTGTTACGCCCACAAGCTGGCGAAGCAAGAAGGCCAGATTGACTGGCACGGCGATGCTCGGAGCATCGAACGACTAATTCGCGCATTTAATCCTTGGCCTGGCACCTTTACCGATCTGGGCGACCAGCGCATTCGCTTACACTTGGCTCAGGTCCAGAAACATAAACAGGAACAGAGTGGCGAAAAAGCCAGCCCCGGTACCGTTTTAGCGCGCCAGCGTGAGGGCATTGATATCGTCTGCGGCGAAGGTGTTCTGCGGGTCAGCCAGGTGCAGCTGCCCGGCGCGCGTGCGCAAAGCGTGAACGACCTGATAAACGGTGGCAAACAGATTCTGCTGCCCGGCCAGGAGCTGCAATAACATGCAACCACATGCCCCATTACGCGCCATTGCTGCAGAGGTTTTGCTGTCGGTAGAACAGGGCCAGTCGCTGTCGCAGTGCTTACCGCCTTCGCTGCTGCGCCTGCCGCTGAATCTGCGGCCGCAGTTGCAGGCTCTGTGTTATGGCACCTGCCGCTGGTTTCACCGGCTTGATGATGAGCTTCAGGGGCGCATGAAGAAACCCTTGAAAAGCCACGACCGGGTGGTGCACCACCTGATGCTGGTAGCGCTGTTCCAGCTACGCTTCAGCCAGCAGGCAACTTATGCGGTGCTGAACGAAACCGTAGAAGCCTGCCGCGCCATGGACAAACCCCACCTGACCGGCCTGGTGAACGGCGTACTGCGCAGCGCCGAACGTGAAGGTGCCCCGGCGGCGGCCAAAGACACAAGCCGTTACAGCCACCCCGGCTGGATGATCGAAAAACTGCGCCACAACTGGCCCGATGACTGGCAGGCCATTGTTGACGCCAACAACACCCAGGCGCCAATGACACTGCGGGTAAATGCGCTGCGTTTCAGCCGCGACGAATATCTGCAACTGCTGCTAGACGCCGGCGTTGACGCCAGCGCCACGCGCTTTGCGCCACACGGCATTCAATTGGCACGGCCGGTACCGGTGGACGCACTGCCGTGGTTTGCCGAAGGCGCCGTCAGCGTGCAAGACGAAGCCGCCCAGCTGTGCACGACTTTGCTGAACCTGGCCCCGGGCCAGCGCATTCTGGACGCCTGCGCCGCCCCCGGCGGCAAAACCTGCGCCATACTGGAAAGCTGCCCCCAGGCGGCGGAAGTGGTCGCTATTGACGAGTCCGCCCAGCGCTTGCCGCGAGTGCAGGAAAATCTCGACCGACTGGATCTGCACGCCAGCCTGCTGCAAGCCGACGCCGCCGATATTGATCAATGGTGGGACGGCCAGCCGTTTGACCGCATATTGCTGGACGTACCCTGCAGCGCCAGCGGCGTGATTCGCCGCCACCCAGACATAAAATTGCTGCGGCGGGAATCCGACGTAGTTCCGTTGGCACAAATCCAGCTGGGCCTGTTGGCTGCCATGTGGCGCATACTGCAACCGGGCGGGCGCCTTGTATACGCCACCTGTTCGGTGTTCCCACAGGAGAATCACCGCATTGTGCAGCGTTTCTGCAAACAACAGGCCGACGCTGAACTGATTACGATTCAGGCTCTGTGGGGCCGCTCCATGCCCGCCGGGCGCCAATTACTGCCGTTGAACGACGGGCACGATGGCTTTTTCTACGCCGTTCTGGAGAAACCTGCGCTATGAACATTCTGATTCTCGGAGCCGGACAAGTCGGTGCTTCACTGGCAGAGAACCTTGCCAACGAAGCCAACGACATCACCATAATTGACAGCAATGGCGCGCGCCTGCGGGAACTGCAGGACCGGCTCGACATACGCACAGTGCAGGGTAAAGCCTCGTATCCGTCGGTGCTGAAACAGGCCAACGCTGAAGACGCTGACATGCTGATTGCGGTCACCAACAGCGATGAAACCAACATGGTGGCGTGCCAGATTGCCAGCATTCTGTTCAAAACCCCAAAAAAGATCTGCCGGGTACGAGCCTCCTCCTATCTTGCCTATCAGGAACTGTTTTCTGGCAAAGACAATGAAAACCTCAACGGCTTCCCGATTGACGTATTGATCAGCCCGGAACAGCTGGTTACCCGCCACATTACCCGGCTAATCGAAAACCCCGGCGCCCTGCAGGTGCTGGAATTCTCCAAAGGTCGTGCCGGGCTGGTGGCTATTCGCGCTATTCAGGGTGGGCCACTGGTAGGCCAGGAGCTGGGGTATCTGCGCACCCACATGCCGCGCATTGAGACCCGGGTGGCCGCGATCTTCCGTAAAAACCGCGCCATCATGCCCAAAGGCGACACGGTGATTGAAGACGGCGACGAGGTGTTTTTTATAGCCGACACCAACCACATCCGTTCGGTAATGAGCGAACTGCAACCCCTGGAAAAACCCTATAAGCGCATTTTCATCTGCGGTGGCGGCAACATCGGCCAGCGCCTGGCGCAAACTCTGGAAGGCCGCTACCAGGTGAAACTGCTGGAACGCGACCACGAACGCTGCATCATGCTGTCGGAAAATCTGCGTAAAACCGTGGTGCTGGAAGGCAACGCCGCCGACAAAGACATACTGCTGGAAGAAAACATCGAGAACACCGACGTGTTTTGCGCCGTGACCAACGACGACGAAGCCAACATCATGGCTTCCCTGCTGGCCAAACGCCTAGGCGCGCGCAAGGTACTCACCCTGATCAACAACCCGGATTATGTGGATCTGATTCAGGGCGGCGAAATAGACGTTGCCATATCGCCTCAGCAAACCACCATTGGCAGCCTGTTGACACACGTTCGCCGCGGCGACGTGGTGAACGTGCATTCCTTGCGGCGCGGCGCTGCCGAAGCCATTGAAGCCATCGCCCACGGCGATCACCGCTCTTCTAAAGTGGTGGGCCGCCGGCTGGACGAAATCAACCTGCCCCAGGGCACGACTATCGGAGCGATTGTGCGCCACAACGAGGTGCTGATCGCCCACGACCACCTGCGAGTGCAGCCAGACGATCACGTTATCCTGTTCTTGGTAGACAAGTCGCGAATCAACGAAGTGGAAAAATTGTTCCAGGTAGGGCTGACCTTTTTCTGATCTGCCTTTAGAAATGCTGGCGTGACCAGCGTATAATGCCCCCGTTTTCAGCGTGCCCATCAGCAAAACAGGGCGCCGGGGCACCACACACAGACTGAACAGCAGGCAATCGTCGTGACAGACAAGGCAACGAACACCCTTAAGCCACACATCAAGACCTTTCAAGGGCTGATCCTGGAGCTACAAACATTCTGGGCAAAGCACGGCTGCGTTATTCTGCAGCCGCTGGATATGGAAGTGGGCGCTGGCACCTTTCACCCCGCCACTTTCTTGCGCGCCATAGGCCCGGAAAGCTGGAACGCCGCCTATGTGCAACCTAGCCGCCGACCTACCGATGGCCGCTACGGCGAAAACCCCAACCGTCTGCAGCACTATTATCAGTTTCAAGTGGTGTTGAAGCCGTCACCAGACAACCTGCAGGAACTCTACCTGGATTCGCTGAAAGCACTGGGGCTGGACCCGCTGGTTCACGACATCCGCTTTGTGGAAGACAACTGGGAATCGCCCACCCTGGGCGCCTGGGGTCTGGGCTGGGAAATCTGGCTGAACGGGATGGAAGTCACCCAGTTTACCTACTTTCAGCAGATTGGCGGTCTGGAATGCTACCCGGTCACCGGCGAGCTGACCTACGGCCTTGAACGCATTGCCATGTACCTGCAAGGCGTAGACAGCGTGTACGACCTGGTGTGGACCGAAGGCCCCAACGGCGTTATGACCTACGGCGACGTGTTCCTCCAGCAAGAGGTGGAAATGTCCACCTACAACTTCGAATACGCCGACACCGAATTCCTGTTCTACAGCTTTGACGTGTACGAGCGCGAAAGCGCCAAGCTCATTGAAGCCGGCCTGCCGCTGCCTGCTTACGAGCAAGTACTGAAAGCCTCCCACACCTTTAATCTGCTGGACGCCCGCCACGCTATTTCCGTAACCGAGCGTCAGCGTTACATTCTGCGGGTACGCACCTTGGCGCGGGCCGTGGCGCAGTCGTACTTCGACAGCCGCCGCAAAATCGGCTTCCCGCTGGCCAGCGACAGCATTCGCGCGGAAGTATTGGCCGCCGCCGAAGCCGCCGAAGCGAAAGCCGAAAACAAGATAGAAGGCAAAGTAGACAACAAGGCCGACGGCAAAGGTAAGAAGGCAAAAAACGCGAAGCAGGCACAGCAGGAAAAAGGTAAGGCATGATGATGGCAACACAGGATTTTCTCGTTGAACTGGGTACCGAAGAACTGCCGCCAAAAGCCTTGAAGCCGCTGTCTGAAGCGTTCACTCAAGGTATTGTCAGTGGCCTGCAAGCTGCCGGCATTGCATTTGGCGCGGTAGAACCTTTTGCCACACCACGGCGCCTGGCCCTGCGCATTCGCAACCTGGCCCACGCCCAACCCGACAAGCCGGTGGAAAAGCGCGGCCCAGCCGTAAAAGCCGCGTTTGACAACGCCGGCAACCCGACCCGTGCACTGACCGGTTTTGCCACCTCGCTGGGCGTTACCCCCGACGAGCTCGACACCCTGGAAACCGACAAAGGCGCCTGGCTGGTGTTCCGCACCGTAGAGCAGGGCAGGACCACCGCCGAGCTGATGCCAGAGTTGATTGAACAGTCACTGGCCGCGCTGCCGATTCCCAAGCGCATGCGCTGGGGTGCCCACCGCACCGAGTTTGTACGCCCGGTACACTGGCTGGTCATGCTGTATGGCAGCACGGTGATTGATCACCCGATCATGGGCCTGAAGCCCGGCAACAAAACCCGTGGCCACCGCTTTCACTGCCCGAAATCGTTGATCATTCCTACCCCGGCCGACTACGAAGTGGTGCTGCGTCAGGAAGGCTACGTGCTGGCTGACTTTGCCCAGCGTCGGGAGCAGATTCGCAAGGGCGTGAACGCCCTGGCACAGCAACAGAACTGCGTTGCCGTGATTGATGAAGCCCTGCTGGACGAAGTGACCGCCCTGAACGAATGGCCGGTGCCGCTGATGGGGCGTTTTGAAGAGCGCTTCCTGAAAGTGCCTGCTGAAGCACTTATTTCGTCCATGAAAGAACACCAGAAGTACTTCCATCTGGTGGATGACAACGGCCAGATGCAGCCATTTTTCATCACCGTCGCCAACCTGGAAAGCAAAGACCCGTCACAGGTGATTGCCGGTAACGAAAAAGTGATTCGCCCGCGCCTGTCCGACGCCGCGTTCTTTTACGAAACCGACCGCAAAAAGCGCCTGGACCAGCGCATTGATCGGCTCAAGCCCATCGTATTTCAGGATAAACTGGGCAGCGTTTACGACAAATCTGTGCGCGTCGCCGCTTTGGCCGGCAAGATTGCCCAAGCCATTGGCAGCGACCCGGCACTGGCCGAACGCGCCGCCATGCTGGCGAAAACCGATCTGGTCACCGAAATGGTGCTGGAATTTACCGATCTGCAAGGCATCATGGGCCAGTACTACGCCACCAACGACGGCGAACACGCCGACGTGGCCAGCGCTCTGAACGAGCAGTACATGCCGCGCTTCGCCAAAGACAACCTGCCCACCACCTTAACCGGCTGCGCCGTGGCCATTGCCGACCGGCTGGACTCTCTGGTCGGCCTGTTTGGCATCAACCAACCGCCGTCTGGCACCCGTGACCCGTTCGCCCTGCGCCGTGCCGCCCTGGGTGTGCTGCGCATTATTATCGAGCGTCAACTGCCGCTGGACCTGCAAACCTGCTGCGACTGGGCGGCGCAACAGTTCACTGACCTGCCAGCCGAAAACCCCGCCACCAGCGTGGTGGATTACATGCTGGAACGCTTCCGCGCCTATTATGACGAGCAGGGCATTAGCGCTGAAGTGTATCTGGCCGTTCACGCTCGCCGGCCCACCCGCCCGCTGGATTTCGACCGCCGGGTAAAAGCGGTAGAAGCCTTCCGCCAGCGCCCTGAGGCCGGAGCGCTGGCCGCCGCCAACAAGCGGGTGTCCAACATTCTGGCCAAGCAGAGCGAAAGCACAGTGCACGACGCCGTCGATGCCAGCCTGCTGCAAGACGCCGCCGAACTCGCCCTGGCCGAACAGGTTAACCATCAGACCGACACCGTGCTGCCGCTGTTCGAAAAGGGTGACTACACAGCCGCTCTGCATTCGCTAGCCGATCTGCACCAACCGGTGGACCGTTTCTTCGATGAAGTGATGGTGATGGCAGACGACGAAGCCGTGCGCAATAATCGTTTGGCCCTGCTGAACCGACTGCGTAATCTGTTCCTGCGGGTAGCGGATATTTCCCTGCTACCCAGCGCCAGCTAACAGGATAGGGGTGAAATAGCGCTGTGCTCATCATTCTGGACCGGGACGGGGTGATCAACCAGTACGAAGGCGGGTATATCTGCTCGCCGGACGACTGGCACCCCATTCCCGGCAGCATCAAAGCCATTGCCCGCCTGTGCAGCGCGGGGCATCGGATTGCCATTGCCACCAACCAGTCCGGTATTGCCCGCGGCTACTACGACCGCGATACGCTAGACGCCATGCACCGCAAACTCGGCCGCCTGTTAAGAATTGCCGGCGGCCACATCGACTTCATTGTCTACTGCCCCCACCACCCGGACGAACACTGTGCGTGTCGCAAGCCGGAGCCTGGCCTGCTGAAGCAAATCCAACGACATTTCAATTTGAAAACACTGGCAGGTAGCGTGATGGTCGGCGATAGCCGAAAAGACCTGGAAGCCGCCGCCAGAAAAGGCTGCCAGCCGATTTTGGTGCGCACCGGAAACGGCCTGGACACCGAACAGGAGCTGCAAACCCGGCCACTGACGGAATCTGCCCAAGTGCTCGTCTATAACAACCTTCGCAGCTTTACCGATGCGTTTTTATCCGGCAAAGACTGGTAAAATAACCGCGTATCCGTATAATGCTGGCCGTTGATCGGCGTGTGGCGCAGCTTGGTAGCGCACTTCGTTCGGGACGAAGGGGTCGCAGGTTCGAATCCTGCCACGCCGACCAGAATTCAACGACTTAGGGCACATCTTCGGGTGGGCTCTTTTTCGTTTCTGGCTGGGTACAGGTTGGGTACATAAACCCGCCACCGCCTTCTGATTCACAACAATTCATTTAACGTCATTTCAAGGTGCCGCATCTGCGCACCTTATCGTTCCCGTTAATTCGCATTTTACCACGTCATACCGCTCTTATTGCGTTATTTGCTCAATTACAGCGCCCAACTGCCGCTTGCATCTCCGTAGCATTGAATTGCGTTCAATACTAAACGGAGATAAAGATGAAAAAACCAAAGTTGCAGATGTACTTCTCGGATACGGAGGTGGGGAACTACTACTCAGTATCCCGATACACGATTTGGCGCTGGGTTCGCGAGAGCAAATTTCCTCCTGGAAAAAAACTGGGTTCGGGATCTACCCGATGGTTGAAGTCAGATATCGAAAAGTTCGATCAGGAGGTGCTTCGTCGGAATGAGACCGCGCTCACGGAGTGAACGTTGCACCTAGGGCAAAGAATTCGTCTGGATTGGCAGGTTATGAGGTGAATCTCGTTACCAGGTAATGTAAGGGGCAACATGCATGGCCCGAAATACCAAAAACAGTCGTTATCCGCCAAAAAGCCCTGCTGGAGATGCCTCATCTCTCCAGCAGTGGTCTCTCTACCTTGTCGACTTCCGACAGAGACGTTCTTCTTCGTCGAGAATCGACTAAGAAAAGCTATTAAAAACAACAATTTGTAACAAATCTACCTCTTGCACCTCCGATGATTTTCGATAGTTTCAAGGTGTACCCCGGATACCGGGATTAACCTGAAATCATTAGAGGTAATCTGTATGACGAACACTATTGAAGAAATCAACGAGCTGGTGAATCAAGCCCTCGCACTCGCCCAGAGTATTGATCTGTTTAAAGAGATCGAGGTGGTGCTGACCTGCCACAAAATCCAGGGACAGGAGTTCGTAATCCAACAGCAGCTTAATGAGCACAGCAACGCCAACCTACTCGCAGGGACTCATCAGGATATTGGTGATCAGCTGGGCTCAATCAAGAAAAACGCCTGGTTCAAGGTAGCTTGAACGACGTATCTGGCAGGGACGCCGGACTCTATTTTGCGAGGTAATATTATGGAAATTCAGAAACAGGCAGAAATACTTCAGACAATCCTAACAGCCGACCCGGATATCAGTGAGATACATCTCATCTTCCACCTACGCTGGGAGGACTGTATGGCTACCGTGGAACTTTTCTGGAGCATCGATGAGCCAGACCGGCAGTATATGGCCATTGATTTTGACATGAAGAACGACTGGTATCTTCCCGGAAGCTAACCCATCGTTTTGCAAAGCTCTCCACATGCCTTTCATGTGCGGGGAGTCTCCCGAACTCCGCGCATGATACATGCCCTATTTATCAACCCTCTTTTATTCAAAACACTCCTCGAACGTGAAACGCCCTACCTAGCTTTAAAGAGCTACCCATTTATCGCAGCAGTAGTGTCACGTTTGCCAAAACCCAACATTTTCGCTCTATGTAGGTCTATACCGGCCAATGCGGTTGTTACACGCGAACTAGCGCTATATATTGGTTGCTCATTATTTTGGGCGCTTTCCAGTCGCCCAATCGCTTGTGAACAGCGCTATGCAGGAACAGGGGAACGAACCCATGACCGAACTGGACGACCGATGGTTGTCAGTCAGCGAAATCGCCAAGTATCTGGGGGTCGGCAACGATACGGTATACAGGTGGATTGACAAGCAAACGATGCCGGCTCACCGCGTAGGCCGGGCATGGAAGTTTAAGAAGGACGAAGTCGATGGATGGGTTCGCAATCGCAGCGCAAGCGATGGAAATAGCGCCAATGTCTAACGATAAACAGCTTGCCCGTTTTGGGTTTCGATTTGAGCGCGGCGGCACCCACAGCTCGCGAACCATGATGCTAGACGAATTGACGGCGTTACTGAGCTACGTTGATCGCTCAGAGGCAAAAAAGGCCGATTACCTGCACGCCATAGAAGCAGATAACTGCTTGGGCAAACGCTCAGGTAAAACTCGCCGCCTCACCTACAGACACTTAGCAGAGCTGTATTCTCTCGACACGGATCACCTGCTCTTTCGCGCCTTGCTTTATTTCTGGCAGCGTGATGAAGAAGGGAGACCAATGCTGGCGCTTTTAGCAACTTGCGCCAGAGACTCTATTTTTCGCACCAGTGCGTCGATGATTCTCAAGACACCGGAAGGCTCAATCATCACCCGTGATTCGGTCGAAGAATGGTTAGACAGCCTGGAACCAGACCGCTTCAGCAAAGCTACTCTGAAATCCACAGCCCAGAACATCAACTCCAGCTGGACTAAATCTGGCCACCTGACGGGGCGAAACAGGAAAACAAGAAGCCGGGCCATTCCGACACCTAGCAGCGCAGCCTATGCATTGTTGCTGGGTTACTTAACCGGCGCCCGTGGGCAAGGTTTGTTCATCACTGAATATGCGAAGCTTCTGGATTGCTCCAAGGAGCAAGTCATTGAGTTGGCCGAGCAGGCCTCCCGCAGGGGGTGGATAACCTATAAGCGGGTGGGGAATGTTATCGAGGTCTTGTTCCCCAGCCATATTAATCAGCAAGAACAGGAGTGGTTGCGTGAGCAGGGTTAAGCGCCTGATTCAATCGTACGGACGGCACATTGCTATCCCCTGGCGAGATGACGCCGCAGCCGCTCAGCGGGTTATTTTCTGCGTCTATAACGAAAACGAAGAGCGATGGCTCAGAGCGAGGGTAGACGAATTTGAAATAGTCACCCGTCAGTCGGGACACGACTGGGCGTTGTTCGATCTGACCAACAGCTTCGCCGGCTGGCTAAGCACCCAACGGTATGCCAAGAGCTATTTCCAGAAACCGCACCTGTTGGCCACTGTTCTGCCCAAATACCTCGACTACATCGTCAGCGATTTAGAGCGTGTTATTAAAGAGAAGAACGCAGGCGGCAACACCGTAGTGGCGGTTCAGGGTGTTGGCTCCCTGTTCGGATTTCTCAAGGTTAAAGACGTTGTGGATAAGCTGGCGCCCCTAGTACAGGGGCGGCTGCTAGTTTTGTTCCCCGGCAGTTATGAAAACAACAACTACCGGTTATTGGACGGTTACGACGGGTGGAACTATCTCGCAGTGCCGATAACCACAGACAAGGATTAAGGAAAGAGGTTGTTCATGAAGAATCGTGAGATTTATCAGAAAGATCCGACCACCCGCAAATTGGTTAACGAAGGGGTGGCCACTGTTAATGATGATACCACCAGTCAGGCCCTGACGGTGCTTCGCTATGAGCTGGAAACCTTTGTCTGCGATGGCCAGTACGAAAAGGGCACGTCCCACATTCTGGAAACCTACCTGACAAACATCGACCAGGCCCAGCAGCCAGCAGTATGGGTAAGCGGGTTCTACGGTTCTGGTAAATCTCATCTGGTTAAAATGCTACGAGCTCTGTGGGTCGATAGTCAGTTTGAAGATGGCGCTACAGCCCGGGGCATCGCTAACCTGCCCCAAGGGGTCCGCGACCATTTACAGGAACTAAGTACCCAAGCTAAACGCCATGGTGGCTTGCACGCCGCATCTGGAACCCTCGGTTCCGGCGCCAGCGGCAGCGTGCGACTGGCGCTGCTGCGCATTCTGTTCAAGTCTGCAGGGCTGCCCGAGCAATACCCGGTTGCCCGCTTCGTGATGTGGCTAAAGCACGTGGGTATTTACGACCAGGTGCGCCAGAGCGTCAAGTCTAAAGGTTACGAATGGCAGGAAGAGCTGGATAACTTCTACGTGGCTGAAGGCCTGCATGAAGCTCTGGTTCAGGCCAAACCTGCGCTGTTTTCGTCGCCCACATCCTGCGTGGAAACCCTGAATAACCTTTACCCGTTCATTCAGGACATCTCCAGCGACGATATGCTCAAAGCAATCCGCCAGACACTAACCAAAGACGGTAAATTCCCGCTCACGTTGATCGTTCTGGACGAGGTGCAGCAGTTTATCGGCGAAGACAGTCAGCGTTCCATCGCCGTACAGGAAGCCGTAGAGGCGTGCTGCAAAAACTTTGGCGGCAAATTGCTCTTCATCGGTACCGGCCAAACAGCCGTCACCGGCACCAGTAACCTGAAGAAACTCGAAGGCCGCTTCACCATCCGCGTTGAGCTGTCCGATGCCGATGTTGATGCGGTTATCCGGCAGGTCATCCTGGCCAAGAAGCCAGAAGCCAAGACACCTGTCGAACAAGTCCTGCAAACCAACTTAGGGGAAATCTCCCGACACTTGGCCAGCACTACCATCGGCCATCGCCAGGATGATTTGCCGTATTTCCCCCAAGACTACCCGATTCTACCGGTACGTCGGCGCTTCTGGGAAAACACCCTGAGAATACTGGACCAGACTGGTACCGACAGCCAGTTGCGCAACCAGCTCAGCATGATCCACAAAGTCATTCAGACCAACTTGGATGACCCCCTCGGCCATGTGGTGCCAGCGGACTACCTCTACTTCGACTCCGCCGACAAGCTGCTGCAGTCTCGCATCCTGCCCCGCAAGGTGCATGAAAAAACCATGAGCTGGATAAAGGGCCCGGAGGATCAGCGCCTAATGGCTCGTGCCTGCGGTCTGGTCTTCCTGATCAATAAATTGGGCGGACAAAACAACGAAATCGGCATCCGGGCTAACGTGGACTCCCTGGCAGACCTGCTCGTGAAGGACCTTTCCAATGGTAGTAGTAGCTTGCGTAGCAAACTGCCCGGGCTGTTGGACAACTGCGAGCTACTGATGAAAGTGGGTGAGGAATACCGCATCCAGACCGAAGAAAGTGCCGCCTGGACCGACGAATTTCTCAGCCAACGCTCAGCACTCTCTAACGAAGCGCATCGTATTCACGCGGAACGCGATGACCGAATCCGCCGTATGTTCGGCGATGTGGCTCGCAAGCTGTCATTGATGCAAGGTGAAGCCAAAGTTACCCGGGATATTTACCCGGTGTTTGATGCCCAACTGCCGAACGATGCCAGCCAGCGCATCTACGTGTGGATAAGGGATGGCTGGAGTGGTGATGAAAACTCCGTTCGGGCCGATGCCCGGCAGGCAGGCAACCAGTCGCCAACGATCTTTGTGTTTGTCCCCAAGCGTTCCGCAGACGACCTGCGCCACCACCTGATCGACTTCAAAGCGTCCAGTGCCACCCTGGATAAACGCGGCTCTCCTAATACCCCGGAAGGCACCGAAGCCAAAGCTGCCATGGAAACCATCAAACAAACAGCAGAGGGCAAAATCCGCGAGCTACTCAGTGAAGTTTTCTCCGGTGCCCGGGTATTTCAAGGCGGAGGTAACGAAATCCTCGGCAATAACTTGCAGGAGATGGTGCTAGAAGCGGCGAACAATGCCCTGCAGCGCCTGTATCCTAATTTCCATATTGCCGATCATAGTGGCTGGCAAAAGGCCTACGAGAAAGCCCAAAAGGGTGCACCGGATGCCCTTAAAGCTGTGGGTGACGACGGTGATCCCGCAAAGAACCCAGTGTGCAAGACTCTTCTGGGCTTTATTGCTGGCGGCAAAAAAGGGACAGATATTCGCGATAATTTTGAGGGCTCGGGTTATGGGTGGTCGCGCGATGCTGTAGATGGTGGCCTTCAGATACTGCTGGTAGCAGGCGTGATTCGCGCCCAGGATGATCGCGGGCAGGCGGTTGAACCCTCCGCACTAGAACGCAAGAGCATCGGCAAAGCCTTTTTCAAAGTCGAATCGGCCAATGTCACGACACCGCAGCGCATCCAGATCCGCAAACTGCTGCAGAAAGTCGGCGTATCAGCCAAACAGAGTGAAGAGCTGGCCCATGTGCCGCTGTTTTTGCAGAAGGTGTCTGAACTGGCCGACAAAGCCGGTGGCGAAGCGCCCAAGCTGGAACGCCCGGACACCCAGTTCCTGAATGATATTCGCCTGACCACCGGTAACGAACAACTATTGGCGCTCTATAACCGGCGGGATGAACTAGCTCAAAGTATTGAGAGCTGGGAAAGCCTTGCCGAACGGATCCAGCAGCGTTGGCCCAGCTGGACTACCCTCAAGCTCCTCGTAAACCACGCTAATGGCCTGAGTGACGCCGATGTCTACCGTGCCCAAGTGGACACTATCGAACAACAACGGCAACTGCTGGAAGACCCGGACCCGATCACCCCGCTGGCGGCCAGCCTGACCCAAAGCCTGCGGGATGCCCTGAACACACTGAACCAGGACTACCAGGCCCGGCATAAGCAGGGCATGAAGCGCCTGGAGACGGATGCTAACTGGCAGCAGCTGGAACCAGAACAGCGAAATCAGTTGCTCTCCAGGCAGAAATTGACCCTTGCCGACCAACCTAAAGTAGCTGTCCAGTCCACCGATGAGGTGCTGAACACCCTAGACCATTATTCTCTGGCCACGTTCGCCGACCGGGTAGCCGCGCTGCCCAGCCGCTTTGATAACGTGGCGGTATCCGCCGCTGAGCTGTGTGAACCGGAAATCCAGTTTGTATCGGTACCACGACGTACCCTGAAAACCGAGGCAGACATTGATACCTGGGCTGAAGAGGTGAAAGACCAGCTCAAAAACGCACTGATAAAGGGCCCGGTCTCGGTCAAATAACGGTCAATCAAAGAAAGAACTGTCTAAAAAAGGACCGCCAAAAAGAGGACTGTCAAAGCCATGCGAACCCTCACCAATATTGAGGAACTGCTGCCAGAGCTGGACCATTGCATAGCCGACGACCTGGAAGATCAGGATCTCGACTTCAAACAGTGGGACACCAAAAGCCGTGACAAAGCGGTGAGAATTGTTGTCCAGATGGCCGTATGCATGGCCAACGGCGGCGGCGGTACCGTGGTGTTTGGTGTGGCAGATCGCATACAAGGGCGGAAGAACGCCATTCCGGGAGTGCCACCGGAAATCGATGCGAATATGTTAAAAAAAGCGGTATACGACCAGACCGATCCGAAAATCATGCCGGTGTTCGAAGAGCTGACCGTACCGGAAGGCACGGGCCGCGTGTTGCTGATGCAAATCCACCCCGGCATGCCACCCTATACCGACACCGCAGGCCGAGGCACCATCCGTGTCAGCAAAGACTGCGTGCCCTTAACTGGCACCGTCCGCCGCAAGATTGGCGTGGAAACCGGTGAAACCGATTACACGGCAGAGGCAGTTGCCCCTGTAGACAACACCTTACTGTCTGCTACCGCGCTGGAAGCCCTGCGCAATCAGGCCGGCAGAGAACGTGCGCCAGATGACCTGCTGAGGCTATCGGATGCCGAACTGCTGTCCACTCTGGGGCTGATCAAGCAGGGCAAGCTGACCCGCGCGGCCATCCTGCTGGCTGGCACCGAGGCGGCTATTCGTGAACACCTGCCCGGCCACAACTGGACCTTTCTGCAGATGACGTCCGATACCGACTACGGTATCCGTGAAGATCGCGCCAGCGCTTTGCCTTTGTCCGTTCAGCGCATCGAAGAGCTGCTAGTGCCCTTTAACCCCATCACCACCTATAAGCAGGGCATGTTCCACTACGAATACCGCACCTGGCCAGAAATCGCCGTGCGCGAAGCCCTGATGAACGCGTTCTGCCATGCCGATCTGCGTATCGCCGGGCCGATCATGGTCAAACTGTATGCAGACCGGCTGGAAATCAGCAATAACGGCGGGTTTATCGCTGGCATTACCCCCAACAACATTCTGCACCATCAACCCGCCGCCAGAAATCCTTTACTTGTCGAAGCACTTACCCGCCTGCGCCTGGTTAACCGCAGCAATCTGGGTATTAACCGCATGTTTTCCGCCCTATTGATGGAAGGTAAAGAACCGCCCCAGATCAGGGAAGTGGGGGATTCCGTGCAGGTGAGCTTTCCCAAACGCGAGTTAAACGCCACCTTCCGTGTATTTGTGGCCGAAGAAAACAAGCGGGGTCGCAATCTTGGGGTGGATGAATTGATGCTGCTGCAATACCTGCTTCAGCATCCGGAGGTAGACACACACACGGCCGCTACCCTGTGCCAGCGTGGCGAAGCAGAAATGCGCGAAAAGTTATCTACCATGGAGTCCGCTGGATACATCGAACACGGCGGTACCGGGCGGGGTGCGTACTGGTGCATTCAACCAGAGCTTTATAACCGCCTGGCCGAGGATGGCCAGAGCGAGGCGCGTCGCCGCATCGGCTGGGATGCCGCCAAAACACGGGTGCTCAGTATTCTGATGGAACGGGCCAAACGGGGCGAGGGCGGGCTGAAAAATGCCGAAGTGCGGAAAATCACCCGATACTCTCGTAACCAGGTAACCACCCTAATGCGGGAGCTGGCCGCCGAAACCGGCCAGGTCAACCGAACCGGCCACGGCGCGGGCTCCCGCTACTGTTGGGAAATAAACAGTGGTCAATAGCACCGCGAATGCTATCTTCGCAATAAAAAATGCAATTAAATATATAATTGCACAAACAATTGCACTTGGTGCAATTCAATACCCAATGATCCATTACTATTGGCCCGAAAACTGGCTAAGAGCCGTTTTTCGAGCCAATAGCACAGGAGTTGAATCAGCATGCCCCCCCTGGACAAAACCCTCAGGCACCAACTGGAACGCGCCGTTAAAAACGCTCGCGGCACCGCCGAAAAAGGTGCTCACGCCGCGCTGGGCCAGTTGGGGGTAGCTGACCCCACACCGGCCACGCACCTGAGCGATGCCGACCGGGAACTGCGTCGACGCCTGCGTGCCCATGGCCGCCAGCTGGGAGATTCCCTGAATGGGGGCAAAGTCCAGAGCATGGACCGGCTGGTGGAAGAGGTGGGCTACGAGCATTGGCACCGCATGTTGTTTGCTCGATTCCTGGCCGAAAACAACCTGCTCATGTACCCCGACCCAGACGAGCCGGTAGCCATTACCCTGGAAGAATGCGAAGACCTGGCCGCCGACGAAGGCGCTGCCAACGGCTGGGAACTGGCCGCCCGCTATGCTGCCCAGATGCTACCGCAAATTTTCCGGCTGGATTCCCCGGTGTTTCAGCTCACCCTGCCACCAGAGCACCAGCAAACCCTGGAGCGGTTGGTCTCTGGTTTGCCACAGGAAACCTTCACTGCCTCCGACAGCCTAGGCTGGGTGTACCAATTCTGGCAGGCCAATAACAAAGAGCGTATCAATAAATCGGAAGTAAAAATCGGCGCCCGGGAACTGCCTGCCGTTACCCAGCTGTTCACCGAGCCCTACATGGTCAGCTTTCTGCTCGATAACAGCCTCGGCGCCTGGTGGGCAGCCCGCAGGCTCACGGAAGATGACCTGAAAAACGCCCAAAGCGAAGAGGAACTCCGGCAGAAGGCAGCCATCCCCGGCGTACCGCTCGACTACCTCCGTTTCGTTAAAATTCCCTCTCCCCAAGCGGAAGAGGGGGGCGATGAGATCTGGACTCCAGCCGCTGGCACTTTCGATGCTTGGCCGGAAAACCTAGCTGATCTAAAAACCCTGGACCCCTGCTGCGGCTCCGGCCATTTTCTGGTGGCCGCACTCCTGATGCTGGTACCCATGCGAATGGAGCGTGATGACTTGTCCGCTCGGGACGCCGTGGATGCTGTGCTACGAGAGAACATTCATGGCCTGGAGCTGGACCAACGTTGTGTGGAACTGGCTGCCTTTGCGTTGGCTCTGACTGCCTGGAACTATCCGAGCGCTGGGGGTTACCGCCCCCTGCCGGAGTTGCAATTAGCTTGTACCGGCCTGTCCGTCAGCATGGCCAAGGAAGAATGGAAGCAGCTTGGCCTCGGCAAGCATAACCTCACCATTGCGCTGGACTGGATGCACGATACATTCAAGGATGCGCCTGTACTGGGCAGCCTGCTTAACCCCGCCAAAGCTGATGCCGCCAAACTGGTGAAGTGGGATGAATTGTCCGCCACCCTGAATCAGGCGCTTGAAACAGAGAGATCGAAACAGGGCGAAAGCCAACAAGAAACCGCAGTAGTGGCTCAGGGGCTGGCCAAGGCGGCTACGCTGTTGTCCGGGCAATATCAATGGGTGGTTACTAATGTGCCCTACCTGGCTCGGGGCAAACAGAGCGAGCGGTTGCGCAATTTCTGCGAGCGGCACTACCCCGAAGCCAAGAACGACCTGGCCACAGCCTTCCTCGATCGCTGTCTGGAACTATGCACCCAAGGCGGCACTTCCAGCATTGTGCTGCCTCAGAACTGGCTGTTTCTGACCAGTTACAAGAAATTCCGCGAGAAGTTGCTGAGCAACGACACTTGGCATTTGATTGCCCGGCTAGGACCAGGTGCTTTCGAAACCATCAGTGGCGAAGTGGTCAAGGCCATTCTGATTAACCTGAGCCGAGGCAATCACGCTCACGCAACCGGCGGGCTGTTTGGTGATGCGGAACAGACCAACTGGCTACGTGGTGTGGATGTTTCCGAGCCACGCACGGCGGCGGAGAAGGCTGCGCAGTTGCTGACGTCGGAAGTTAAGAGCGTGGACCAGGCGAGGCAGTTGAAGAATCCGGATGCGCGGGTTGCACTCGAAGAAGATACTAATTTTCCGTTATTAAACGATTACGCAGAAGGTCTTGTCGGTCTCCAGACTAGCGATGACCCAATGTTTGTTGCAGGATTTTGGGAAGTTGGTTTCAATAATCATGATGTCTGGGAGTTTATGCAGGCAACACCGGATGTGTTTAGTAGATATGCAGGGCAATCATGGATGGTGCGATGGGAAAAAGGTGAAGGCTTGCTTCTTTCCTTACCAACCGCATACCCAACAAAAGGATTGAAAGCTCTTGGGAAGTCTGGCGTGGCGATTCACCGCATGGGCCAGCTATTTCCTTACCACTATGGAAAAGAGCGTTTTCACCAGAATGTAGCAACAATTGTCCCAAACGAGAACGCTCATCTGCCCGCCATCTGGTGTTTCTGCTCCTCACCCGAATATAACGACGCAGTGCGTCAAATCGACCAAAGTTTAAAAGTCACCAATGCCACTCTGGTCAAAGTCCCTTTCGACATCGACTTCTGGGAAAAAATCGCCGAACAAAAATACCCCAACGGCCTACCAAAACCATACACAGACGACCCCACTCAATGGATCTTCCACGGCCACCCCTGCGGTTCGGTTATATGGGACGAAGAGGAGAAGTGGACTGCGCAAGGTTCCCCTCGAACTGACGACACCGTAATGCAAGTCGCCGTTGCTCGCCTACTCGGCTACCGCTGGCCCGCCGAACTGGATGGAGCAATGGAACTGGCCGACGAGCAACGCGCATGGGTAAAGCGTTGCAAGGCCCTACTGCCGTTCGCCGATGAAGACGGCATTGTTTGCATTCCCCCGGTGCGCGGTGAAGCCTCTGCCGCCGACCGCCTGCTCAACCTGCTGGCTGCCGCCTACGGCGAGGCTTGGTCCACCGATGTGTTGACCGAACTCCTCAAACAGGCCGACCACGCCGGTAAAACCTTGGAAACCTGGCTACGCGACAAGTTCTTCACCCAGCACTGCAAGCTCTTCCAGCACCGCCCCTTCGTCTGGCAAATCTGGGACGGCTTGCCAGACGGCTTCTCGGCCTTGATGAACTACCACAAGCTGGATCGCAAGAACCTAGAAACCCTGATTTACACCTATCTGGGTGACTGGATCAGCCGCCAAAAGCAGGATATGAACAACGGCGTCGACGGCGCCGAAGATCGCCTCGCCGCCGCCGCAGCCCTCAAGAAAAAGCTGGAGCAGATCCTCGAAGGCGAAGCCCCCTACGACATCTTCGTGCGCTGGAAACCCATCGAACAACAACCCATCGGCTGGACCCCAGACCTCAACGACGGCGTGCGTTTAAACATTCGCCCCTTTATGGCTGTAGCGGATGTAAAAAAGAAAGACGCTGGCATACTGCGCGACAAACCCAACATCAAATGGACCAAAGACCGCGGTAAAGATGTGGAATCTGCGCCTTGGTTTCACGCATTTGGCGGTGAGCGGATTAATGACCATCACCTGCCGATTGATAAGAAAAAAGCTGCTCGAAATTGAAAGAGGAATTTATGATGAATATTAACGCGTCAATTATAGACCAACGGTTGAGTGGTTTGATGGCAGACATCCGTGACCAAGCCAAAGAGCAACTCAATATCAATGATGACAGCCGCCTTAAATCCCTTGCATTCGTATATCTTTGTGTCAAAACCATGCTAGACCTTGATGCGGAAGATTCTTTTGACTGTCTGACTGAAGGTGGCGGTGATTTTGGTGTTGATGCTATTCACTTAACAGAAGAGGTCGACGGGGAGTTTTTCGTTACTATTTTACAAGGGAAATACAGTAGGAAACTTGAGGGGAATTCAAACTTCCCTGCAAATGGCATTGAAGACATGATTAATGCCATTCGCCATATATTTGACCCGAGGGCTGAGCTTGGAGCGATCAATAGTCGTCTCAAAGTTAAAGTAGAGGCGGCAAGGTCTTTGATACAAGACGGATACATACCCAGAGTACGCGCTATTGCCTGCAATAACGGTTTAAAATGGAAAGAGGAAGATGGTCAGCGGGCGATTGATAGAGCTGGGTTCGGAGACCAAGTTGAATGGGAGTACGTAAATCACGATGTCTTAGTAAGCATACTTCAACGAATAAAACCAGTAGATGAGACTATTCGTCTCACTGGTAAAGCTGTAGTTGAAGATATGAACTTTAGCCGTGTTTGTATAGGGCGAGTCCCTGTGACCGAAATTGCTACACTGATGAAGACGCATGGAGATCGGCTGTTGGAGCGTAATATCCGACGATATCTGGGACTGCATGGAAATAGAGTTAACGAAGGGATTCGAACCACGCTTTTGTCGAATAATCCGACAAACTTCTACTTTTTTAATAATGGACTAACGCTGGTTTGTAGTGACTTCGCATATAATGCCCTTCAGAGCTCCGACTTTCAGGTCAAAGTGGAAAACCTTCAAATTGTGAATGGAGGTCAAACGTGTATGACCATTTTCAAAACGCTGGAGCAAATGCAGGCTGAAGGAAAGCCACTGCCAAATGATGCATCGGTATTGGTGAGGATTTATAAGCTCCCCAAAGATAATCAAGATATTGTCCTTCAAATTACACACGCCACCAATAGCCAGAATCCAGTCGATCTGAAAGATCTTCGGTCCAATGATCAAAAACAAAAACAGCTTGAAGCGAGTATAAAAGAACTTGGTTACAACTATCGCCGAAAAAGAATGGACACGCCTGCAAAGTCAGCTGACATCACATCGGGAACGACAGCTGAAGCAGTGTTGGCTGTTTGGCGGCATGCTCCACATCAAGCCAAGTTTCTTACACGAGAACATTTCGGGAAGCTCTATGAAAGGATTTTTACACCTGATCTTAACGGAGCCCAAGTTGTTATCGCTGTTTTGCTTTATCGGATCGCTGAAAACCACAGAAAGCGCCCAGACGGGGACGATTTTCAACATGTACGCTATTCTTCTTGCTTTATTGCTATGCAAATGGGAAGACGGCTTCTGAGGGACGTAGGTGCAAAGTTAAGTGGGTTGGGTCACAGAAACTTTGCTGAGGCTAAGAGACTAATTGAAGACCAAGGAGAAAATTATTTTCTCGCAGCTTCCAAAGACGTTGAGAAGGCGCTTGAGTCATTGTATGGGACTGAAGAGATATCAATGCAACAACTATCAGCGACATTTCGGCGTGGAGATTTGATTAGTCGGCTGCTAGCCATGGAATTCTAATATGCGCCTTTCTGAATGTTTGAAGAATGCGCTTGCAGCAGCGGCGGTTTACAACCCAGACATCCAAGTTGCCCCCGCCTGCATCCTCTGGCCAGACCGTGACCACCAATGGGAAGCGGCCATTCCCGTTTTGCAAGCCGAAATGCCAGAACTGATGGTATTGGGCGATTACACTCCGGAAAAGCGCACAGGCCCTGCTATCTGGCTACGTTATGCCATTTCCGGGTTTGCTGAAGGCATTGAATTACCGGAAGGTAAAGCGCCGATTCTGTATTTGCCGGGTGTCAGCCGGCAGGATCTTCGAGCGGTGGAAAGCTGCCCAGATGAACTGAAGCCTCTGGCAGAGCTACAGTACCAGGGTGTTATCTGGTCTCAAATAAACGCCAAGGACTGGACTATTCTGGCTTATCTGAAATCGGACCAAGGTGGCCTGGGCCTCGATGTGGCCCAAGACAACGAAAGCCGCCACGCTATGCAACTCGCGCTATATCGTTTATTAGATGAAGAGGTGGGGCTGCTCGAAGGGAAACGCCTGGATAAAGACTATTTCAACACGCTGCTGACCGGGGGTGATCCAGTCCGGGATCTGTTGCTGTGGCTGGACCAGGGTGAAGCCTTTCAGGCTGCCCGTGGTGAAAACGAATGGCAGGCCTTTGTTGCGGTGTGTCAGTCGCAGTTGGCATTCAACCCCCAGCAAGACGGCACCCTGACTGGTTGTACCAAACTGGCGAACCATGAAGGGCCGTGGCAGGCAGTTTGGGATCGCTTCCGTGAAGCTCCAAACCGTTATCCTCACATACCGGACCAGATTCGTAAGTGTCAGCCGCCTACGTTCGATTTGTTCGCCGATGAGGCTGTAGCCGGTGGCTGGCCTCAGTGGAATCAGAGCCAGGAGGATCAACTGCGGCGGGATTTGCTGACACTAAGCAACGTGCCAGCCCATAAAGCCGGAACGCAATTGAAAGAGCTTGAGCAAGTTCATGGTGGCCGGCGTTCGCTGGTATGGGCGGAAC
>Ga0307958_1000297_pt1 | contig 28676 bp, 28 predicted proteins | sample OrgLakmetagen492_FD_201826 | JGI IMG/M metagenome (GOLD analysis project Ga0307958, IMG submission 201826) | Saline water microbial communities from Organic Lake, Antarctica - #492 | ecosystem: Environmental > Aquatic > Non-marine Saline and Alkaline > Saline | place: Antarctica: Organic Lake... | reverse complement strand
TCAATCGGTCATGATTTTTATTCTATTTATTGGTGTAAATATACAACTTATTTATCTGTTATTGAAATGTTTATGCGAATTATTTGCACTTTTTATGAACTATTTTATAGTCGTAAAGTAGAATTAATAAGGAGGTGCAGATTAAGGTTCTGAGCAGGATTATGGATCATTTGGCAACGGGGGGCTACCTGTTTATAGGTCATGCCGAAAATATTCTGGGGCATCCGCTGCCTCTGGAAAAAAAAGGCCCTAATATTTTTAAAAAAACTAACGATGAACAAAATTCAACAAATGGAAAAGTATAATATTCTGGTGATGGATGACAGTCAGGCCAGCCTGGATCTTATCAAGGATATCCTGGATGATGATGACTTACGCATTGCCACTGCCCGCACTGGAAAGGCCGCACTGAAGAAGGCCAGGGCAAATCCTTTTGACCTGGCTTTGCTCGATATCGTGATGCCTGATATTAATGGTTTCCAGGTATTCAGTGAGCTCAAAAAAAGCAGGGAAACATCCGGCATCCCTGTTATATTTATTACCGCCAAAAACGATGAGGCTAATACAATTAAAGGGTTTAAAGCCGGCGCGATGGATTATGTTACCAAGCCGTTTAATGAGGCAGAGTTGAAAGCACGTATCAGAAACCATCTGGAGCTGAAGCGTTCTAAAGAAAAACTGGTCAGGGCGAAGGAGGATGCCGAGAAAGGTTCCAGGGTTAAGAGTGAGTTTTTGGCTAATATGAGTCATGAAATAAGAACCCCAATTTCGGGGATACTTGGAGTGGTGGATCTGCTCAAAGGGACTAATATGGATGAAGAGCAGAAGGGGTTATTACAGATTATTGAGTCCAGCACGGATCTATTGCTGACCATCATCAACGACATTTTAGACTTGTCTAAAATAGAGGCCGGAAAGATGACTTTGGAGGAGATTCCTTTCGACTTAGCGAAAAACCTGGAGGATGTGCTGGCCCTTTTCAGGATGAAAGCCAGAGAAAAAAAGTTATACATCAACCTGGAGATAGATGATGAGGTGCCGCAAGTGCTGAAAGGCGACACGGTGCGCATCAAGCAGGTTTTTATGAACCTGATCTCTAACGCAGTGAAATTCACTAAAGAAGGCGGCGTTACGGTGCATATCACCGTGAAGAAGGAAGAGAAAGAGCATGTTGTGCTCTTTTGTGAGGTTAAGGATACCGGAATAGGTATCGACAAAGAATCTAAAGAGAAGCTTTTTACTGCTTTTTCTCAGGCCGATCTATCTACCACGAGGAAACACGGAGGAACCGGATTGGGGTTAGCTATTTCGCGTAATCTTACACGTTTGATGGATGGATATATTGGTGTGGAGAGTGAGTATGGTAAAGGTTCTTCTTTTTACTTTACCCTGCGCCTGAGGAAGGGAGATAAAAAAGAGCTCAAGGATAAAACCACAGAATCGGAAAAATTGCTGGGCCCATCCCGCAAGTTTGATATTTTATTGGTGGAGGATAATGCCATCAACCAAAAAGTATCTACAATGCTGCTGAAGCAGCTGAATCAGACCGTGGACCTGGCCGAAAATGGCAAGGTGGCTGTTGATAAAGTACAGGAGAAGGCCTATGACGTAGTGTTTATGGATCTGCATATGCCGTTGATGGATGGCTATGAAGCCACAGAGCGTATCCGTGACACAGAAAAGCAGCAGGGGAGGCAACCCTCCTTTATTGTGGCAGTTACGGCCAATGCTGCACAGGAGGATAAGGAGAGGTGTTTTAACGTAGGAATGGATGAATATATCTACAAACCTTTTAAGAAAAAGAACCTTATAGCTATTTTTAACAGGTTAATCAGAAAAGAGGGCGGAAATGACAAATAAAAAAGACATCAGGCTGCTGGAGCAGCTTAAAGCACGGCTGGATCATTTTGAAGAGGCATTGCAGGAGAGGGATTCGCTGCAACAACAACTGCAACAGGTTAATAAAAAACTTAATGAAGCTGAAGCGTTTAAAAGTCATTTCATCGCGCGCATTTCTAATGAGATTATCAATCCTTTTACAGCTATTATAACCATTTCGGAGAACCTGATGCAGGACACCGGGGAGGACTGGCAGGAAATAAAAAAGATGATAAGCTATGTACATGATGAGGCCGCATTTCTCGATTTTCAGCTGAAAAACCTGTTCATGGCAGCCAAAATAGAAGCCGGGGAGCTGGATCTGGAGGTGGCACGTGTGCCACTTGCCCAAGAGATTGATGCGGCAATAGAAGGCTTTCAAAAGGAGCTAACCAAAAAAAAGCTGACGGTAAACAAAAAGGTGGAAACAGAGAAGGAGGCGGCATTTAAAACAGACGCTGAAAAGTTACGTCTGATCTTAAAGAACGTGCTCTCCAACGCGGTGAAATATGCCCGTCCGGATACCGCACTGACGCTGAGTGCCACTCAAAAAGAAAACCAGTTTACCTTTATGGTAGAAAATGTGGGGGAGAAAATTCCCGAAAAGCAGCGCGAGGAGGTGTTTGACAGGTTCCGGCAACTGGATGACAGAATCCATTCCCTGAACCCCGGCAGCGGCATAGGTTTGTCGATATGCCGGGAGCTTACGGAGCTGCTGGGAGGAGGCATCTATGCGGAACCTGTGGAGCATGGAATGCGGTTTAAAGTAGTAATACCACAGACTGAAGGTGATGATTTTGAAACGGAAAATGATGACCTCTTTATGGAGGACGATCCTGAAAAGGGAGAGACATTGTAGATGAGCGCTATAAACAGACACTACCTTTACCCTTCTATGCTGAAAGTGGCCGGTGATGGTTTACAGATTCACACTATCCTGGGCTCCTGTGTAGCGTTATGCTTATTTGACCAAAAACTTTCTTTGGGGGGTATGAACCATTTTATGCTCCCCTTCTGGAACGGTAAAGGACTGGCATCACCGAAATATGGTAATATCGCCATTCAGCGTCTTGTTGATATGATGTTGGAAAAGGGAAGCCAAAAAAGAAACCTGATAGCTAAAGTGTTTGGAGGGGCTAATGTGCTTGATTTTTCAGGACAGGATGTACATATCGGCACCCGTAATGTGACGTTAGCTTTTGATATGATGGAGGATATGGCTATAAAAGTGGCGGCTCAAAGCACCGGTGGCGAGCGGGGGAGGAAAATAGTTTTCGATACAGCTACGGGAATGGTGCAGCAGCGCTATATCGACAGAATAAAGATGCACCGGATGCCCGTACCTGAGGCACGGCAAAAACTCAGCTAATGGAAGAGACCGCTAAAAAGATTTTGATTGTTGATGATTCGCGCTATATGCGACAATATTTGCGTGAGCTCTTTGAGTCTGACCAACGCTTTCGCGTGATTGGAGATGCAGAAGACCCTTATGAAGCCGTAAAAATGATGGCCGTCGAAGCGCCTGACGCTATTACGCTCGACATCGAGATGCCCAGAATGAGCGGTTTAACCTTTCTGAAAAAAATTATGCGGCAGCATCCGCTGCCTGTAGTAATTATCACCAGCCAGGAAATAAAACAGATAGAATGGGCTATGGAAGCGCTGCGGGCCGGAGCGGTGGAGGTGGTCTCCAAAAAGGATATTACTCCTAATGAAAAAGAGGGACGGCAGGATCTGCTAAACAAAATGTGGGCGGCAGCCAACGGACATGTATCACGCTATTCTCCCCGGGATGTGAAAGAATCGTATCAGAACAAAGAAGTTGTGGAAAAAACAGTTTCGGAGCATATCATCATGATTGGCGCTTCTTCGGGAGGTACACGTGTGCTCACAGACATCATTACCGGGTTGCCGGCAGGTATTCCTCCTATTATTGTGGTACAGCATATTTCGGAGCAGATGTCATTTTTGTTTGCCAGGCAACTCAATATCGCCTGTCCTTTCTATGTAAAGGAGGCCGAAGGCGGCGACCCGGTGGTCAGTAACCAGGTGCTGATAGCTCCGGGCAACAAGCACATGGAAATCAAGAAGGGAGATGCCGGCTTCAGTATACGCCTTACGCAGGGCCCGCCGCTAAACCATGTAAGACCCTCGGTAGATAAATTGTTTTTTTCCGCCCTTTCATATGATGTTACAAAAATGACCGCCATCTTGCTGACAGGGATGGGAAGGGATGGGGCGCAGGGATTACTGCAGCTCAAGGAGAAGGGAGCCTACACCATTGCACAGGATGAGAAATCCTCGGTTATCTATGGGATGCCGCGTGCAGCTAAAGAACTTGGAGCTGCTAAAGCTATTATGAACCCTGACGCGATAAGACAATACATCAGCGCTCTCCGGTAAGCTGCTGCAGCACGGTAACAATTTGATGATTCTAGTATGCCGGCTCAAAAAAAACAGAGAAAATTTTTATTTCTTGAAAATCTACTCTGTCCGGTTTTGCGGATAAAGCAACCAGTTTCCTGAACAAGTGATGTGGTTGCGGTGGGTACCTATTCGCAGCATCGTTGTGCGCTGACTTTGCGGTGCCCCGAGGATAGGATATGCCTATTGTATTTCAAAGTGAGCTTCAGCGAAACATTGAAATTATACCAATTGTAAATCAATCCCGAGCTTTCGGTATTGATTTTTGCAATGGTTTATGCCGATACATATTTGAAGCGCCTTTAGAAGTGAAACGCCTGCCCCGATAAAGGTCTTGGGGAACTAAAGGCGCAATTCAAATAGTAATTGGTCTAAAGGCTCACTTCAATTGATAATCTGTGTTCGATAGTCCTTGCATGTCAGTAGGCGTTAAGCCTTCCTGATTCTTTAACCAGGGAATATATCATTGTGTTAAAATCTTTCAGGGATAGCATCTCTTCCATAGGCTTATGTAACCTGTAGCGCCAGTAGTGATTAGGGTTAGAGGGCACGTTAATGCGCTCCTCCCTGGAATCTTTGCGCCTTATATCTCCGTCGGCACCCATCAGGTCCTGGATAGGGATAATGGCCCACATCGAAGGACTGTAAAAGTGCTGGTCAAGAATTTGCTTAACAATCCACGGTTCACAGAAGAAGGGGGAGTTCCCTTCATTACCCAGAATCTGGTTATAGAAGCGTTGCGAGCGGGCGGGGTTCTCCTCCCAACATCCCCGGATGGTGGGCATATCGTGGCTCGACGGACTCGCTACCGAAAGGTAGGGATAATCGTCAGGGTGGTTGAACTCCTTTTTAGGATCTTTAGGCATACGCTGTATCTCCAGGCTCAGGATGCCCAGGTTTTGCATTACCTCAGGTACCGAGGCAGGCACCATACCCAGATCTTCGCCACATATCAGCATATTTGTAGCTTTTTTGATAGCAGGAAGCTTAAAATAGGCCTGCTGCTTCCAATATTCTTCGTTGCGCCGGTAGAAATAGTCGAGATACACCTCGTTGATGGCTTCCTGCACATGGCCGTCTACTTCGCGGAAGGAGTTGGTAAAGTGCAGCGTGCTCCGCGGATAATAGCTCTCGTCGTTCGCATCGTAAGGATTGCGCAGGAATATCACTTCGGCGGCCAGGCTCATAAGGCCGTTACGGATTCGCTCTTTGCGCTGTTTTTCTGAAGACTCATCAGAGGCCTCCGGGGCCAGTAAATCTTTAATCTTTCGCTGTGTGGCTACCTCCTTATTCAGCCGGTATTCTCCCGGTGCTGTCTCGGTGAGATACTCCTTACGGACGGTGTCTGCCAGCTCGCCAAAATGTTCGGCAAGAAAGTGTTCCCTGATATAGGGCTCACACATCCTTTGTTCATCCATATGGATGCCTCTTTGCGCCAGCTCGTCGCGGTGAAATGCCAGCGAGGGGTTGAAGTAACCCAAAATACCATCCACCGACTCATACGGGATTTCCCAGATCCGGAAAAAGCCCAGGATATGGTCAATACGGAAAGCATCGAAATACTCCGACATTTTATGCAACCTGTTTTTCCACCAGCTGAACCCATCTTTGGCCATCTCGTCCCAGTTGTAGGTGGGAAAACCCCAGTTTTGACCCTTAAAACTGAAATCATCGGGCGGCGCACCGGCTTGCTTGTCCATATGATAAAGATGGGGCGCTATCCAGGCATCCACGCTGTTACGATAGATGCCGATAGGAATATCGCCTTTGAGAATGATGCCTTTGCTTCGGGCATAGTTAGCAGCATCCAGCAGTTGCTTATGCAGATGGTATTGGATGAAGTAATGGATGGCGATATCATCGTAGTGGTCGCTGTGGATATCGGTGATTTCATCAATAATATCTTCTTTAAAGTCTTTATATTTGCCCCACCTGCTGAAATTGGGTGTATTAAACAAATCGCGCAGGTAGCTGAAGGCTGCATAAGGCTTCAGCCAATATTCATTCTTTTGATAAAAGCTCAAAAAATCGCGGTCTTGCAATAATTGCTCTTTCTGCTCATCAAAGAGCATTTTAAAATAGCGCGATTTGAGCTGCATTACGTCTTCATAATCGATATTTTTACTCTCGTTGAGGTGCTGCCCGCGCTCTCTTACAATCCGGTTGGCGGTCTCCGATTTCAGGCGTCCCATCTCTTCAATATTGGCATAGATAGGGTGGAGGGCATACACGGAGATAGCTGCATAAGGATAAGAATCTTTCCAGGTGTGCGTGGCTACGGTGTCATTGACAGGCAGTAGCTGCAATACTTTCATTCCCGTAGTTGCGGCCCAGTCGGCCAGCTTTTTGATGTCGAAGAATTCTCCCACGCCATAGCCCTGCTGCCGTCGCAGCGAAAAGACAGGGACACTCATTCCGGCTCCTTTCCATGGTAATCGCGGAAAATTGAAACGCTCATCACCGCGGATCAACAGCTTGTTTTTTTTGCTGATAGTATTATAATTCAGGGAGCGATCGCTGCCGTCTTCCATAAACAAGACCTGCTTTTTATGTTCATCATAGAGGAAGTATTTGTAATACAGCGGGAAGTTTCTTTTCTTCAGTCGCAACTCTTTACGCCACTTGGGATGGTCTTCGTTGCTCATGAGGAGCCCTTGCTCGGGATCCCAGCTCCCCAGCGCATCGCAGTTTCCGGTAATCCCCACCCGGTGGCCCGGTTCAACGCGTGCCACATGAATCTGGAAGCGGATGAAATATTCATCATCCTGCTGTGTGGAAAAGTCGGCATGGCTGTCGTGGGTCTTTTTCTTGGGATGCAGCAGAGCCTGTGTAAAAGCAGAGGTGAAAAGCGTATTCTCAGGGTCGGGAGCTGAGCGCCAGGTGTCTGAAATATCGGCAGCCACACAGCCCGCGTTACTAATCTTAAGCTCACGGTCATCGCATTCATATGTGCGCTTGCCGGTATTTTCATCTTCAATAAAGTAGCGGTACTTGAATTTTAAAGGGAGCTTGCGCCTGATATCTGCTGTAAACTCCCAAACACCGGTCTCAGGAGTGGTTAACTGCATGTCGGCAGCATTATTTTCATCAAATTTTCCTAAAGCAGGCAAATCCCCGGCCAGTCGTAACCGTTCGCCCCAGCGTGTAAAATACTGAATCTTAAAGTGTAGCTTCATAATATGATGGTTAATTGCATTGTTGTTGCTTTTATGGGAAAAAGGTAAGGGCTTTTGCTCAGAAAACAAAACACAAAGGGATTTTAACGCTTTTTTAGTTTGTTTTTTTGGAAAGGGAGATAATTTGAACACGCATTGGGGCGGTGCTGTTTAGCAGGTAATAAAAGTAAATAGCATATGAAAGATAAAACTATTGTTGTATTAACGCACGAGCTTTTTGAAGATTTGGAATTATGGTATCCTGTTCACCGTCTGCGCGAAGAAGGGGCCAGAGTACTCCTGGCCGGCCCGGAAAAAGGATCTGTTTACAAGGGCAAACATGGGGTGCCTGCCACCACAGATATAGCAATCCGCGATATCGATGCTAATGGTATCGACGGCCTGGTAATCCCGGGCGGATATGCCCCCGACAAGCTACGCCGCATGCCCGAAACCACTGCACTGGTGAAGCACATTGATGAGGCAGGGAAGCCTGTGGCCATGATTTGTCATGCAGGATGGGTGCCTGTATCCGCTCATATTTTAAAAGGGCGCAAGGTAACCTCAGTAGGCGCCATAAAAGATGACCTGGTCAATGCCGGAGCACAGTGGGTGGATGAGCCGGTAGTGGTGGATGGAAACCTGGTGTCCAGTCGCACGCCAAAGGATTTGCCGGTATACATGAAAAACTATATAGCCTTGTTTTAAGGAGCGTGTTTCTTTCCGCTGTTGTTTTTGGCTGCTGGATTCTCTAACTTTACGCCACACATTAAAATAGTATTATGAAAAGCAGGCATACTTTACTGGTTTTTCTGGCGCTGACACTTGTTGTTTTTTTCGGGAGTTGCAGGCCAGCGCCGGAAAAAGAAGCTAAACAAACGGTCATCGCGCTCTCAAAATCTTTTGACACCTATAAAGAGTGGCTCCTGGAAGCCGACAGCACGCTTTCCTTTATAAACCTTTATGGCTTGCCGATTGACAAGGCGTTAGAAGAGCTAAACCAAAGCAATGGCCTTCTGCTAACAGGCGGTGAAGATATACATCCCTCGCGCTATCAGCGCAGTGGAGATACGGTGCTGTGCAACAGTATCGATACGTATCGCGATTCGCTGGAGATAGCACTGGTAGCACAGGCTGCCGAGGATAATATTCCTTTGCTGGGAATATGCCGCGGGATGCAGCTGATGAATGTGGCGCTGGGCGGCTCCCTGCATGCTGACATCTCCACCCAGTTTTCCACTACGGTGGCACACAGGATGCCGGAGTATGAAGATACTACACACCATGTGGTGATTAACCAGGTGTCGTTATTGCACCTTATAGCTGAAACGCATGATACACAAGTGGTTAGCAACCACCACCAGGGCGTGGACAAACCAGCACAGGACCTGAGGGTGGTGGCGCATTCAGGAGATGGTTTGGCGGAAGCGTTGGAATGGCAGAAGCCGGCAGGAAAGCGCTTTTTTCTGGGAGTACAGTTTCACCCGGAAAGGAACCGCAACAGTGACCTGTCAGCTTCTATAGCTGCTTACTTTGCTAAAGAGGTGCAACAAAACCACCACCAAACCAAAGCCCTGTCCGATAAGTAATACCAATTGCAAATCAAATTGCGCTTAAAGTCTACTGAAAGCTTTCGGTTTTGATTTTTGCAATGGTTAATGCCGATACATATTTGAAGTGGCTTTAGGAGCGAAGCGCCTGCCCCGCCAAAGGCCTTGGGGAACTAAAGGCTCATTTCAATTGATGATTGGTATAATCTGCCATAATATTTTACAGAGAAATCCCAAAACAGGATTTTTGACCAAAATCATCCGTATGCCAGAAAAAGGTTATTGACTTGCGGACTTCAGGAGTTACTATTTTTTTAATTTCGCAACTGCATTACTAACAATAATACTTTTTTGAAAGCGTAAAATGTTATGGAAGAGCGACTGGAGAACGAAGCAGAATATCAAAAGGCAGTAAGAGAAATTGATCGGCTGGATGGTGCCGTGGACGGATCGGATGAAGAAAAACGTTTACAGGAGTTGTATGATCTTGTAGAGGAGTATGAAGATCGTAAGCGGCCGGAGACAAAGCTATTTACCCTGAAGCGTAAGCTGGCGCAATACAGCGATAAAGAAATTAGCGTTTACCAGAAGATGGCCAACCAATACCTGGAATACAGCCGGAAGGTGAAAGCGGGTGAACCGGCGGAGAAACCCGAGTTTGACCCGGAGCTTATTCTTGGAATGAGAGAGTGGGCAAAGCTTTCTCAAGAGATTGTCCGGCTTGAGCAGCAAGAAAAGAATAATAAGGAGCAGGAATAATTCAGCCTGACCAGGCAACCTTTTCGGCAATTTATTGAGCCATTTGTCAGGCAGTGGATTCTCTTTGCAGGAGAAGCGGGTTTTATGCTTTCGCTACCTGATGTACACCTTTTTAGGTGGTGCCACCTGATAAACAGGTTGTTAATACATCGTTTTGTGTTGTTTAGCTATTGCCGGTAGCCTTCAGGGATGCCTGTGGCTATGGGGTTTTCTGGATGGCTGCTCCACTCCATCCACCCCCCGTCATAAACAGCTATGTTGGGGTATCCCATCAGGTAGGCATTAATAAAGGCCTCACTCCCACGCCACCCTGTGCCGCAATAAAAAGCGAGGTGCTTTTCCGGCGTGATGCCGTATTCTTTCCAGTTTTTTTCTATCTCGTGATATTCCCTCATGGTGTGGTCAACGTTACGATAGTTTTCCATGTGATAGGCATCTGTGCCGCAGTTTCCGAATACGGCTCCGGGGATACGTCCTTTTTGTTCGATATAATTATAACCGCTTACTTCCCCTGTAATTTCATGCCAGCTCCTTATGCTCACCAGCTCGCTGTCTTCAGCCTTAATCATTGCCTTAGCCTCTTCCATATCCACAAAATACTCGGGGTGTTGCGGAATATGCGCACCAAAGGCTGCTATCGGTTCAGGCTTTTCGTCAGCTGTAGAGATCTCATAGCCGCTGTTTTCCCAGCGCGAAAACCCGCCATTAAGAATCTTCACATCGCGCACGCCGGCATAGAGCAGAATAGCAGCACAGCGCATAGCTCCGAGGTGGCCTGCGCTTTGTCCGGGGTAAGGGTCTTTATTGTCGGGGAAAGCAAACTTTCCGTAGAGGATGACGGTGGTGTCAGCGCTTATGCCATGAGCGGTGAGTGTTTTTTTAAGCTCTTCGGGCGGGCGCCGGTTCCAGGTTACGGGGTCTTCCAATGCAGAGGTGTTCAGAGCAATAGCCCCGGGGATGTGGCCTTCCAGATACGCCCGGGGGTAGTCGTAGTGTGCATGGGCTATCACAAAATCTTTTCCGCGATAGTGATCCGGGCGATTGCCTTCAAGCAAGTCATCTACCCATTGTGGCGAAACAAGCTGCTCGTAGCGGGCCAGGGAGTGCATGGGAAGCTCCTGATCCGGCGACCATTCGGTTACAAAATGATGATAGCATGACACATTATCAAATCCGGCATCAAGCAAAAGACGGGCAAACTTTTTTGCATCCCCAGCGTCATAGCCATAAACTACAATTTTTCGCTCCGGAGCAATACCTTTTTCGGTGAGGAGGTTTTTCAACTCAAAATGGTAATGCGTCCATTCCAGCGGAAAATTTGTGGCGCCTTTGATGTGTCCGCCGCGGGGCTCGCCATACAGCGCCCAGCCATTATAAGCTTCCGGCGTGCGGATATCTACAATCAGATAGCCTGATGTGCTTACGGCTTCTTTTACATAGGGTGTGTTCAGGGTATTGATCGATTTCATCCGTATTTATTTTAGTGTTTAAGCTTGTTTTCCGTTACAGCAAAACTAATAAAAAGGCTGTTTGTTCTTTTGTGGAATAGCGAATAATATCACTGAAAATATTAATGCAATAAATTGTGTAGTTAAAATATTTTATGCTATTTTTGCAAATCCAAAATTAAAGGTAAGAACGATGGCTAAAAAAACGAAAGACGCAAGGGTACAAGTGATACTGGAATGTACGGAGCATAAAAAAAGTGGCATGCCAGGTACTTCACGGTATATTACCACGAAAAATCGTAAGAATTCATCGCAGCGTATTGAGATGAAGAAATACAACCCGATTTTGAAAAAACATACTGTTCATAAAGAAATAAAATAATTGAATTATGGCTAAGAAAGTTGTTGCAACACTGCAAACAGGAGGAAAAGACTTCGCTAAAGTGATTAAAGTAGAGAAGTCTTCTAAAACAGGCGCCTACGCTTTTAAAGAGTCGGTAGTGCCAAATGATAAGGTAAAAGAAATTCTTGCCTCCAAGAAATAAATTATTCAGGATTTTAATAGAATTATGAAAAGCTTTTTCTTTCGGGGGAAAGCTTTTTTTTATAGCGATGGCGGAAAATCACTAACTTAGCGCTGAAAAATTGATATATCATGGGAATATTTTCTGCATTCTCTAAGAAAGAGAAAAATGAGAAACTCGATAAAGGGTTAGAAAAGACGAAGCAAAGTGTTTTCAGTAAACTTTCCAAAGCCGTTGCCGGAAAATCGAAAGTAGACGAAGAAGTTTTGGATGATCTTGAAGAAATATTGGTAACTTCCGATGTAGGCGTTGCCACTACCCTGAAAATCATTGAGCGTATAGAGGCCCGTGTGGCGCGTGATAAATACCTGGGCACTTCGGAGCTAAACGTCATCCTGAATGAAGAGATTGCCGCTCTCTTGGCTGAAAACGAAAAAGAGGGCCTTACGGGTTTTGATTTTCCTAAGCGCTCAACACCCTATGTTATTATGGTGGTAGGTGTTAACGGTGTTGGAAAAACAACCACTATCGGCAAGCTGGCATACCATTACAAGAAAGCAGGTAAATCTGTGGTAATGGGCGCTGCCGACACTTTCCGTGCCGCCGCTGTGGATCAGCTCACCATTTGGGCCGAACGCGTGGAGGTGCCTATTATAAAGCAAAAGATGGGCAGCGATCCGGCTTCGGTAGCTTACGATACGGTGCAGGCAGCCGTTGCCCACAACTATGATGTAGCCATTATCGATACGGCAGGGCGCCTGCATAATAAGAAAAGCCTGATGAACGAGTTAACTAAAATAAAAAAGGTGATGCAGAAAGTGGTATCTGGTGCTCCTGATGAGATCCTGCTTATTTTAGATGCTTCTACCGGGCAAAATGCTATATTGCAGGCCAAAGAGTTTACCTCGGCTACCGAAGTAAATGCCCTGGCGTTAACCAAGCTTGACGGGACAGCAAAAGGGGGGGTGGCCATAGGTATCTCCGACCAGTTTAAAATCCCGGTAAAGTATATCGGAATTGGCGAGAAGATGGAAGATCTGGAGCTTTTTGATAAGAAGGCTTTTGTGGAATCGCTTTTTAACAGACCTCAATAAGTTCATTAAATCCTCTTGTATTTCATATTGGTAGGGATATCAGCGTCACCTTGTTACTTCTCTACGCCACATGCCTTATCTATCCGAAGATCACCGGGAGGATGCACGCCGACGCCGGAGGCTATGTCTGGGTGGGAATCTGTCAGCTAAGCATTCCTAATACAGTTCATCTTATTAAAACTTATAACAATCATTACATAACAATCACATTTTTATGAAAACAAAAGGATTGCATCACATCGCTGTTATCACCCTGGGATGTTCAAAAAATCTGGTTGACTCGGAATTTCTGGCAGCACGATTAGGTAAGCGGGGTCTGGAGGTGGATTACGAATACCAACAGGGAACCACCGAGGCTGTTATTATCAATACTTGTGGTTTTATTCATGACGCCCGGGAAGAATCTGTGGAGACGATCCTGCAGTATCTGGCGCTGAAGCAGCAGCAGAAGTTGCGCCAGGTGTTTGTTATGGGATGTTTAACAGAGCGTTACCGCGAGGAGGTGTTGCAGGAGCTCCCGGAAATTGACGGAGTGTATGGCGTTCATGAGCAGGATAAAATCCTCGGCGACATCACCGGAAGGCTGCAGAAAGAGCTGACCGGCGAGCGATTACTCACCACCCCTTCTCATTATGCGTATCTGAAGATTGCCGAAGGATGTAACCGTACCTGTTCCTTTTGCGCTATACCGCGGATTCGGGGCAGGAATAATTCGCGCCCCATCGAAGCATTGAAAAAAGAGGCGGAACAGCTGGCGGCACAAGGCGTGAAGGAGCTGATTCTCATAGCGCAGGATTTAACCTATTACGGCATCGATAATTATGGAAAAAGGATGCTGGCACCTTTGCTGCTGGAGCTCGAAACGGTAGCGGGTATCCGTTGGATAAGGCTGCATTATACGTTTCCGGCACAGTTCCCTGAAGAGGTGCTCAAAGTGATGCAAGATAGCGATAAAGTGTGTAACTATCTGGATATCCCCTTACAGCATATCAACAGCGAAATCCTTCAGTCTATGTGCCGGGGAATCGACGGAACAAAAACAAGGGAATTGATACAAAAAATACGCCGCGAGGTGCCCGGAGTGGCCCTGCGCACTACCCTCATCGCCGGATATCCTGGCGAAACGGAGACGCAGTTTGAAGAGCTTGCCGCCTTTGTTGAGGAGATGCAATTTGAGCGGCTGGGGGTTTTCGCTTATTCGCACGAGGAAGACACCCCTGCTTCTTCCCTGGAGGATGATGTGGCGCCGGAGGTGAAGCAGCAGCGTGCAGAACGCATTATGGCTCTGCAGGAGACTATTTCGTTACAGCATAACACAGCGAAGGTAGGGAAGGAGTTTACCGTGGTGATTGACCGTGAAGACCCGGAGTATTACGCCGGACGTACCGAGTTTGACTCGCCGGAGGTGGATAATGAGATACTTATCAGAAAGACAGTGCCACTGAAGCCGGGCGATTTTGTTAACGTAGTAGTAGAAGATGCGCAGCCTTTTGATCTTTATGGTTCGGTAAAAGAGTAGCCGGGGCACCCATTACAGGCAGGATAATTTGTTGTGTTTTCCGTTTGTAAACTTCCTGAAAATACTATTTTTGAGGTGTAATAAGAAAACAAATAATGAGAATACCCGAAAGATATTACTTCTTTATCAAGAATCTCCTGAAAGGGCTGTTATGGCTGGGAGTGATTGTTTTTTCTTTCGTGTTGCTGCAGCGCTACACCCCTGAGGGGTATTTCCGGGATGTGTTGCAGCCGTTTTACGACCGGCCTTTTCTGATGTATCTTATTTATACCTTTTCGGAGATTTTTTTTGGGATTATACCTCCGGAACTCTTTATGATATGGGCCCTGAAACTGGGCGGGATATACCTTTATATAGAGGCTGTTTTCCTGCTGGGGCTGATATCTTATGGTGCGGGCGTTTTAGGTTTTTTCTTCGGCAGGTTCCTGAGCAAAACTATTCTGTTCCGCTATGCGCGCCGCCGCTATTTTGAAAAATATCAGAACTACCTTCACCGCTATGGCTTTTTCCTGCTCATTGTTGCTTCCCTGACGCCGTTGCCCTTCTCGGCTATCTGCATGTTGGTGGGCTCTTCTAAATATCCTGTAAAGAAATTCATGTATTATACGCTCTTTCGCTTTCTGCGCTTTGCTTTATACAGTATTATCATCTGGCAGTCGCACGGGTTTTAGAAGCGTTACAGATCTTTGTTTTTCAGTATGTAATAGGTCATGCCCCCAAAAAGTACGGCCCATGCCGCCGCGGCCCCCATTGAGGCATAAGACACCCCGTCGTAGAATTCTACCCCAAATACTCTCATCAGCTGCGTATTAGGAACCTGGATAATGTTGCCGACAGCATTCAGCGGAAGGTATGGAGAAATTTTATCGGGCAGCTTAAAAGACAGGATAGGCTCTATGATATAGGTGTAGAGAAGCAGGAGGCCTATAGCCAGCCCGGCTTTGCGCAGTATCGTCCCGATAAAAAAGACGAAAAAGAGGTAGCAGATGGTTTCTGCAAGGTATGCAAAAGGAAAAGCGATTTTTTCCATAGCCATCAGCAACGTCACATCCTTTGTATTGGTGAACCCCAGAATGGATCCGGCCACCAGAATCAGCAATGCGAGGGCGAGCGCTAGCGCTGTCATCAGCAGCGCCTTTCCCGTAAAATAATCCCTGCGGCTTAGCCCCCCGATAATATTAAGCCGGATAGTTTTGAAGGTGTATTCGTTGGTGAGCAGGATAAGAAAAATGATGCCAAGGATGGTTTTGAAATAGCCCGCTAAAAAGGTGATGTTATGCCACACATCAGGAAATTGATAGAGCGACATTTCGGGAATAGCTACCGGGCTTTTGGTATTGGTGTTTTGTGTTACCTCGTTAATGAAGCCCTGAACACCGAAAAATACCAGGACCATTAATCCGAAGAAGAGCCCTGTAAGTATCCAGAAAGTTTTGTATTTCAGGAGTTTCTTTTGTTCTATATGTAAAAGGTGCAGCATAATGTTTATGATTGATTGGTGGTTAGATCCAGAAAATATTTCTCCAGTGATTTTTTTCGTAAAGCCAGGTGATTAGCCACAATATTTTTTTCGAAGAGAAGTTTGTTGAGCGCTTCCGGCGTAATAGTGTCCTCCACAGTGGCTATCAGCTTATTATTTTCTTGCGTAACACTAAGCACTTCTTTCAGCGACATCAGGGTGCTTTGCAGTTTCTCCAGGTTGTTTGCGGCGACTTCTATCGTTTTTTTATCGTGCAAAACTTCTTCCACACTGCCGGCGGCTATTTTTTTGCCTTTTTGCAGTATAGCCACATGGGTGCACACCTTCTGCACCTCATCGAGCATATGGCTTGCCATGATAATGGTGATGCCGCGTGCAGCTATCCGGGTGATGAGCTCCCTGATTTCAGCAATACCCTGGGGGTCAAGGCCGTTGGTGGGCTCATCGAGGATAAGCACCTCCGGGTCGGAGAGTAGCGCACCGGCGATAGCGAGCCGCTGCCGCATACCAAAAGAGTAGGTTTTGAATTTGTCTGATTTGCGCTCCAGCAGGCCGGTAATTTCGAGCACATCATCCATTTTGGCATTGTCAGTACCTTTAATGGCGGCTATAATTTTCAGGTTGTCGACAGCGCTCAGGTAAGGATAAAAGACAGGCTCTTCCAGGATAGCGCCGATACGCTTGCGGTGTCCGGAGTGGGCCGGCTCCCCAAACCAATAATATGCTCCCCGGTCAGGGCGTAATACATCCAGAATAATGCCCAGGGTGGTGGTCTTTCCGCTGCCGTTGGGGCCGAGGATGCCAAAAACCTGTCCTTCTGTAATTTCTAAATGTAAGTCATCCAATGCTTTTAAGGAGCCATATGACTTGGATAATCCTGCGATGGATAAAACGGGTTTTTTCAAAATATGCAGCTTTAGTGTGTTTTAATGACGAGCAAATTTCACGAAAATTACAAAAAAACAGAACTTTTTTATGACTACTCCGTTAATTAGTCTTACTTTTGCAACGTAATTCGTTTATGTAGAATAAGTTAATGTTAAAAACATTAACAAAATTTGTTTTTTTATGAAGATAGAAAATAATAAAGTCGTCACATTAGTGTATCAGTTACAAGAGGACAGTAAAGAGGGCCAGGTAGTAGAGAAAGTAGAAAAGGATAAACCTTTTGTCTTTTTATATGGTTCGGGACACATGCTCCCTAAGTTTGAGGAGAACCTTGAAGGATTGCAGCCTGATGAGCCTTTCGAATTCAGCATTACCAGCGATGAAGCTTATGGCGATGTGCAGGATAATGCCATCGTGGATATCCCCAAAAACTTGTTTGAGGTGGATGGTGAGCTGAGAGAAGACCTGCTGCAGATAGGCCAGATGATACCTATGGAAGACAATGAAGGAAACCAGCTGAATGGTATTGTGAAAGAAGTGGGCGACAGCTCTGTTAAAATGGACTTTAATCACCCCATGGCGGGTAAAGGGCTCTATTTTACAGGCCATATTATTGATGTTCGTGATGCCACCGAGGAAGAAGTGGAGCATGGACATGTGCATGGCCCTGACAGCGAGCACGACCACCAATAGGTCTGCCGCAAAGCTATATACTGACTGCCGGGTGTCTCTGATATCCGGCAGTTTTTATTGGTATATCAGAAAGACGGTATTTTTCTTATGAAGGTCGATATGCTGCTTTTTCCAGCTCTTTGCCGGAAGCGTTTTGATATATTCCTCTGTTCCGGTAATATCAGTAGCTATGCATATCAACGTATCCGGGTGGCAGTTTTGTATCAGCGATTGCAACAGCTTATTGTTCCGATAGGGGGCTTCGATAAAAATCTGTGTCTGCTTTTCTTTGATGACACGATTTTCGAGTATTTTGATGTGGCGGCTGCGGTCGTTTTCTGCTATGGGCAGATAGCCGTTGAAGGCAAAGTTTTGCCCGTTAAATCCCGAAGCTGCCAGCGCCAGCATGATAGATGACGGCCCGGTAACAGGTATTACCTGTATTTGGCGCTCATGGGCGATGCGAACCACCTGTGCTCCCGGATCGGCAATACAGGGCATACCGGCTTCTGAGAACAGGCCTGTAGGATGTCCTGCCGCAGCCTGATCCAGAAAAGAGGGGAGGGTTTTGTGGTCGGTGTGTTTGTTTAACAGATGATAGGGGATAATATTAAAATCACCGGTGTAACCAATAGCCCGTAAAAAACGGCGGGTGGTCTTGATATTTTCTGTGATAAATACCTCCAGCTGATTAACGATTTCCAGAAATCCTACCGGCAGGGTATTTGCAGGGTTGTTATCGCTGATAGGCGTGGGGATGAGGTAGAGCTTTACGGTGTTCATATCATCAATATTATTTCCAGGGTAATTTATTTAAATCTACGTTACCTCCCGAGAGAATCACCCCTGTTTTAGTGCCTCTAAAACGGTTTTTGTTTTCCAGGATGGCTGCCAGAGGTACCGCCGAAGAGGGTTCTATAATAATTTTCATACGCTCCCACACCAGCCTCATCGCTTTAATAATGGAGGTCTCCTCCACGGCGATGATATCATAAACATGCTTTGTGATCAGGGGGAACGTGAGGGATCCCAGGCTGGTGAGCAGTCCGTCGGCAATCGTATCCGGATTTTTTGAGGGGATGAGTCTGTTTTGGCGAAAGCTGCGGTATGCATCATCGGCACCCCGGGGCTCGGCGGCAATCACTTTGGTCTGCGGCGAAAAATAGTGACAGCTCAGCGCGGTGCCCGACAAAAGGCCGCCGCCTCCTACGGGCGCTACAATATAATCAAAGGACTCCCCCGTATCAATCATCTCTTTGGCGGCTGTGGCCTGTCCTGCTATTATACGTTCATCGTTATAGGGGTGAATTTCTGTGGCGCCTGTTTTTTGTTGTATCTCCTTAAGCATCGCCTCGCGGGCCTCCAGGGTGGGTTCACAAAAAGTAATTGCTCCACCATATGATTTCACTGCGGCTACTTTTACCGCAGGTGCTGTAGAGGGCATCACTACATAGGCACGGATATTCCGGTTTTTTGCGGCCAGCGATAAGGCGCCGGCATGGTTGCCCGAGCTGTGTGTTATTACTCCCGCAGCAGCTTCTTTATCATCCAGCGAAAAAACAGCATAATGTGCCCCGCGGGCTTTAAAAGCTCCCGCTTTCTGGAAGTTTTCACACTTAAAAAAGAGGTGGGTATCTGCAATGCTGTTGAGTTGCGCCGAAGTAAGCAGCGGTGTGTGATGGATGTATGGCGCTATCCTGTTTGCTGCAGCTTCTATCATACCGGGTAGAACCATAAATCGATTGTTACTTAATCCTGAAACTGATCAATAATTTTGCTGCTGGCTTTTTTCAGAATATGATATACCTTATCACACTCCTCTTCTTCGGCAAGATATGGGTCTGGCACTGATTCGTGTTTCCCTGGTGTAACCGTATCCATCAGGTAATGCACCTTTTTAGTGTCCTCATCGCTTTTTACAAAAAAAGCTGCGTCGCGGTAGTTTTTATGATCCATCGCATAAATAGCGTCGAAGGTATCAAAATCATTACTATTGAAAAGCCTTGCTTTGTGCTGGTTGATATCAATGCCATGCTTCTGACAAGTGATAACAGCCCGCTTGTCAGGAGGGTCGCCAATATGAAATGATTCAAAGCCTGCTGAATCAGCCATTATATCCACGCCTTTTTTCTTAGCTTCGTGGTTAAAAATGCCGGCAGCCATAGGAGACCGGCAGGTGTTACCTAAACAGATAAATAAGATTTTTTTCATGACCGTAACGTATTGATTAATACATTCAACAGATGATACTTAATCTCTCTTAAGCATTACGTTAAATGCGAAGCAAAAGATAAGGATAATTTATGAAATACGTAATATTTTTTTTCGGTGTTATCCGTTAATTCTTTTTTCAATGTCATTGATATACTGCTTAAACTGCTTATCAGTTTCCCTGAGGTTATTGATGGTGCGGCATGCATGCAGCACAGTAGCATGGTCTTTGTTGCCGCAGTTCAACCCTATTGTTGAGAGTGAGGACTTAGTAAACCGCTTAGCAAAATACATAGACAACTGGCGGGCCTGTACAATTTCGCGCTTTCGTGTTTTTGAGTTTATCTTTTCTACGGGAATCTTAAAATAATCGCTGATAATCTTCTGAATATAGTCGATGGATATCTCCCGCTTGTTGCTTTTCACATATTTTTCAATCATCTGCCTGGTGAGCTCCAGGTTGATCTCCTTTCTGTTGAGAGAAGCTTGTGCAATGATGCTGATCAGGGCTCCTTCCAGCTCGCGTATGTTGGAGGTGATGCTGTAGGCAATATGTTCTGTAACTTCTTCCGGAAGCTCTATGCCATCATTGTAGAGCCTCTTTTGCAGGATGGCCATGCGTGTTTCCAGGTCGGGAACCTGAAGGTCGGCAGCAAGGCCCCACTTAAAGCGTGAGAGAAGACGTGGCTCCATGTTTTTCATCTCTACTGGAGGCTTATCGGAGGTGATGATTATCTGTTTCCCTTTTTGGTGCAAGTGGTTGAAGATATGAAAGAAAACATCCTGGGTTTTTTCTTTGCCGGCCAAAAACTGGATGTCGTCCATTATCAGCACATCGATCATCTGGTAAAAGTGGACAAAATCGTTGTGATTATTATTTTTTACGGCATCGATAAACTGCTGTGTAAACTGTTCTGTGGAGACGTAGAGCACTGTTTTATCAGGGAAATTGTTCTTGACCTGCAATCCGATGGCATGACCCAGGTGTGTTTTGCCTAATCCCACATCGCTGTATATGAGCAATGGGTTAAAGGATGTGGTACCGGGTTTGCTGGCCACGGCATATCCTGCTGAGCGGGCAAGCCTGTTGCAATCGCCTTCGACAAAGGAGTCGAAAGAGTAGCTGTCTACCAGTTGCGATTGCACATTAATTTTTTTAAGGCCCGGAATGACAAAAGGATTGGGTATTTCTCTTGAGTTATCGTTGTTAATATTTACAGGCATGGCAACAGAAGGGTTTTTAACGTCGGAGCGGTTTCTTCCGGGCACTTTAATAGCATAAGGTTTATTTTGTGCCGGATAATTGCTGTCCATTATAATACTGTATTCCAGCCGGCCTGAGGCACCCAGCTCACTCTTTATCACCTTTTTAAGTAACTGGATATAATGCTCCTCAAGCCATTCATAAAAGAACTGGCTGGGCACCTGGATGGTTAGCACAGCGTTTTCTAACCGGGTAGCCTTAATGGGTTTAAACCATGTATTGTAGCTTTGTTGATTGATGTTATCTTTGATTACCGCCAGGCAATCGTTCCATACGTCAGTTGCTGTTTTTTTCATTAATTCCATATTGCCACGTCGATTGTTATTCTTATTAATCCACATTTAGCCTGTGTTACCTGTTACACCGAGGAGGTTATAAACCGGTGTATATTCTCAATAATTTTCAACAAAGGTGAATGAATATTCGTTCAAAAAAAAATTCGAAAAGACTTGACTTTTAATAAATAATTGCTTATCACTAAAAATTAATCAATCGGTAAAACCGTTTTAAAGAAAAATATAATTTTTGAGATGTTGTTGCATCTGTGTAGTATTTGGCAACTATTTCCCGATATAATAAGATGTTACGAATTTTCGAATTGAAGTAAAAAAATATTTATTCATCTTGTTATTGACAAATTTAATATTATTACATTTGTATTATCACAAATCAGTAATGCATGGTTTAACAAATATTGTTCCATTAAGATTTTTTTTATGTACCGAAACAAAACAAAGCTGCGGGTGCGATACGGAGAGACCGATAAAATGGGGTATGTTTACCATGGGAATTATGCACAATATTTTGAAATAGGACGCGAAGAGGCTATGCGTAACCTGGGTTCGGATTATGCTGCACTGGAAAAAAATGGAATATTGATGCCTGTAATTTCTTTATGGACAAAATTTTTTGCTCCTGCTTATTATGACCAGGTGCTGACCGTTGAGACGGTGATAAATACTTTTCCGAATATCCGCATGAAATTTGATTATAATATTTACAATGCATCTGAAGTGTTGGTGGCATCGGGTCAAACCACGCTGGTATTTGTTGATGAAGCCAAACGCAAGCCTGTTAAACCACCTGAGTGGTTCCTCGATTTGCTTCGGCCTTATTTTAAATAAGGCCTGTTAGTTGATTATTTGAGCATACCTTGGTTTGAGCATTATGAACCCTGCATCGCTTACAGACGAACATTCTACATAGCCTTCAGGTATTTTATTTCGAGTGGGTACATTTGTTTAAAGCGGTTATACACATTTTCCGATTGATTTTTTCTGACGGCGAAGGTGAGCTTACAGTCTGTTTTAAACGCTGTGCTTATAGGTTCGATATTCTCTTCTTTCAGAATGTACATAACCTTATTCATTAGGGGGTATTGATAGTGGAGCTGGTAGACATGTTTTAGCTGCTTTTCTGTGATGACGGCATTTTCCAGGGCGCTGGCTGCCGCATATTTATAAGCATTGATAAGCCCCCTGATGCCCAATTTTGTACCTCCAAAATATCGTACTACCACTATTAAAACGTTGATAAGCTGGTGGGAGAGGATTTGTCCGTAGATAGGTTTTCCGGCACTACCGGAAGGTTCTCCGTCATCATTCATACGGAAGAGGCCCCTGTCAAAGCCTATAGCGTATGCGTAGCAGTGATGGCGGGCATCGTAATAGCTCTTTTTAATACTTTCTGTTTTTTCTTTTACCTGCTCTTGCGTATTTACCAGGAAGGCAAAGGAATAGAACTTACTGCCTTTATCTTTAAAAAAACCTTCTCCCTCTTTAGTGATGGTATAGTAAGTGTCGTTTTCCATACAGCACACAAAATTAGCTAATTTTGCGATAGCAAAAAAAAGCGGCCCTGAGAATGCTCAGGGCCGCTTTTTAAATTCACAATGTTGTTAAATTTATTCGTTCGGGAACCAGGAATCAACCAGCACTTTATGCTCTGCATACCATTCTTTGGCTGATTTCAGCGGGTTGCCTGATTCTTTGATGTCATCCATCAGGTCATACAGTTGACGCTCTTCCAGGTTAAAGTTGCCGGCAAATTCTGCCACCTTCGGCATATCGTCAGCAAAACCTTTTCTGGAAAGGATAGCGCAAACGTCCTTAGGATAAACACCTTTAGGATCTTCCAGATATTTCAGGTCGTATTTATTCCACTTGTGGTGAGGCTTCCATCCGGTGATGACGATAGGCTCTTTTTTATTATACGCTTTTTGCAAGCTGGCTACCATAGCCGGACCACTGGAAGTGATTTGTTCATAATCTAAATTGTATTCTTTGATGGCTTTTTCTGTATTACCGTGAATTCCGGCGCCACTACCAATACCGATGATTTTGCCGTCATACTTTTCTTTCACGTCGTTGAGTTCAGTAATTGAATTTTCTTCGACGTAAGCCGGTACAACGAGTCCTGTTGTTCCGTTAGAGAACGACTCACCGAGTTTGGTAAGGTTGTCACCATACTTTTCCCAAAAGTCACCATGCGTGTGAGGTAACCAGGCATCAAAAAACAGATCAGCGTCACCTTTGGCGAGCGATGCATAAATCGGGCCCGGCGAAATAGGTGTCACCGTAACATCGTAGCCGTGCTCATCTAAGGCTACTTTTGCCAGGTGTGTAAAGGCAATACCCTCAGCCCAGTTTGGGTAGAGTATGCTGATTTCTTTAGATTCTTCTTGCTTCTTCTGTGCGGAGTCACATGCAGTCATGGTTAAAAGACCTACTCCCAAAAGAAGTACTAATGCTCTGAATAAATGAATGTTTACTTTTTTCATAATGTATCCTTTTTTTGTTTATGGATTTATTAATATAATGAATTAGCTTCCTGATTGTTTAAATTTTTATTCATCTTCTATCTTTTTAGCTGCTTCGCCCAGAGCCTGTGTAATGCGGTCGAGGATTATTGCTACTACTACAATACCCATACCGGCTTCGAAACCAAGGGCAATGTTAGCCGTCAGAATGCCTTTATATACTTCTTGTCCAAGGCCTGCGGCCCCAACCATAGAAGCAATTACAACCATCGACAGCGACAACATAATCACCTGGTTTACTCCGGCCAGAATGGTGGGCTTGGCCAGCGGTATTTGCACTTTATAAAGCAATTGCCTGTCTGAAGCACCAAACGACCATGCAGCCTCCACCACATCGGGTTGTACATTACGTATGCCGAGGCTAGTGAAACGCACACCGGGAGGTAATGCAAACACTATGGTGGCCACAACTCCGGGCACATTACCTACGCTGAAAAACAAAATAGCAGGTATCAGGTATACAAATGGGGGCATGGTCTGCATAAAGTCCAGAACCGGACGTACAGTCTCTTCCACTCTGTCGCTTTTTGCCGCCCATATCCCTATAGGGATACCTATCAGCAATGCCAAAATAGCAGAGGTGACTACCAGCGCGAAAGTTAACATGGTTTCCTCCCAGTAGCTGTATTCAAGAACGATAATATTTGTTGCTTCTTTATTGACAAAAATAAGCAGTACTAACAAAATCACAAAATAAACGATGCTTCTCACGCCAGCATCTGCGAAAGCAGATTTTTTAAACGCCCCGTACTTTTTTGTTTTTTTGTAGTACAAAGAGGAAGGGATGGCCAATGTTAATAGTGCGGCAAGAATATACCAGTAATCAAAGTTAATAACTACATGGTCGACCACAAATTTCAGTTCGTTGCGCGACAAAAACATCAGGCCGATAAAGGTAAACAGAAAGAGGAATTTTCCGGCTTTCCATCCAGCCTTCTTAAACAATCCCGCTCCTTTTGCTGAAGCATAATAAGCCAGTAACGCAATTAAAAGCGCTACAATTACTGCAGGGGGAGCCAAAAGAACTTCCTGAAACGTCTCCACCATACCGTTGACCAACCATGTAATTCCTCCAAAAAAAGTATCAAGATGTTTGGAAAGCCAGTTAATGGTGTTTTCTACTGCTGATCCTAAGTATAATAGATTCATAACTCGTATCCTTCTTTAATGATTTTTTCAATTTCTTCTTTTTCACGCCCTACAACTTCTTTAACAACGGCTGAGTGCATTGCAATGCCTTTTAGCTTGTTATCTCTATCTACTACAGCAATAGGGAAAGAACTGTCCCTAAATATCGGGATAATTTCCGACACAGGTGTTTCTGTATATACGGATGCGGAATGGTCGTGTATGACGTCTTCTACCCGTTTAGCTTCTTTTTTTCTGAGCTTTGTAGCGCCGTGGTCAGAAACAAAACCAATGAATTTACCATGGTCATCAACAACCGGTAAAGCATTTACTCCCACCTTGTTCATTTTTCTGAGTATCATTTCAACACCATCTTTTTTGGCGTCTATGAAGGTGGGGTTTTTAAACATGATCTTACCAGCTGTAACAATCTCACTTCTGTCAACATTTTCCACGAAAGCTTTGACGTAGTCATCAGCAGGATTGGTAAGAATATCCTCCGGAGTGCCAATCTGTACGATACGTCCATCCTTCATGATGGCAATACGGTCGCCCAGCTTCAGCGCCTCGTCGAGGTCGTGGGTGATAAACAGGATGGTCTTTTGAACGCGCTCCTGCAAATCGAGCAGTTCGTCCTGCATGTTTGTCCTGATAAGGGGGTCTAAGGCGCTAAAAGCCTCATCCATAAGCAGGATAGGCGGGTCGTTAGCTAGCGCTCTGGCAAGCCCTACACGCTGCTGCATTCCACCGCTGAGCTGGCCGGTCATCTGCTCTTCATACCCTTTCAGGCCTACGACTTTAATAATTTCATAGGCTTTTTTGATGCGCTCCTGCTCATCGATGCCTTGAATTTCCAGCCCGAAAGCAACATTGGAGGCTACGGTGCGGTGTGGCAACAAACCAAAGTGCTGAAACACCATACCAAACTTTTCTCTGCGAATTGCTCTGAGCTCTTCATCGCTGGCTTCCAGTATGTTTTTGTCGTCAACATAAAGCTTTCCGTCTGTGGGTTCCAGTAACCGGTTTACACAACGAATTAATGTTGACTTCCCGCTTCCCGAAAGGCCCATAACTACAAAAATCTCACCTGTTTTGACAGCGAAATCAGCTTTATTGACCCCAACGGTACAGCCGGTTTTGTCAAGGACGTCTTCTTTGGAATAGCCCTCGCTTAACAGCTTTTTGGCATCGGATTTTCTCCGGCCGAAAATCACTGATATGTTTTCTATTTTAATCTTGATATCTTCCGACATATACTGTGTGTTAGGTAATAAATATAAATTTGAATTTCTAAAGTTACTAAAAAAAATGCAGGAAGGAAAGAAAAAAATATCTTCCCTTCCTGAAAGGTTTAGTATTTTCTAGAAATAGTAACCAATGTTGATGTTGAATCGCTTGTTCCATTCAGGATCTTCAACGCCTGTTCCGAGTCCTTTACCAAAAGAACCTGTTAACCATGGTTGGTTTTTACCCATTGCGTAGTCTACATAAGTGTAGATACTTCCTGCAGTAACTAACATACCAGGTACCAAGTGCTCGGTGTCATAAAAAGACTCTTCGGCTTTATCAATGAGCGTGTAGTCAACATAAAACTGAAGGTTGGAAATAGGGCCTAATTCTACAGGTACACTGTAAGCCAGGCCAACGGCATAAATACTTGCCTCTTTGGCAACACCACCAGAGTAGAATCCATCATCACCCGGGTTCAGTCCGCTGCCGAAATATTCGTAACCGTAGGCACCCATTTGGATAACGTCAAGGTCCTCACCGTTATCACTTTTAGCATTGTAATTGTAGTTCATGTACTGCGCTTTCAGGTTAAAGCTGCCAAAATTACCCAGTACGTGGCCTGCAAATGCGGTGCCTGTTTCTAATTCATCAAGAACAGCGTTGTATATTCCACCTACCTGGGCAGAAGCACCTATCTCCCAGTCATCAGAAATATCGTATGCCAATCGTGCATTGAATTGATTTAATTCACGAAGATTAGCATTTGCAGCTACGAGATTGCCCTGATCGTCATAATAATAGCCGGTTCCCGGAACAACGTCATAAGAATAACGTCCTGAACCTGAATTGCCAAATGTGACATCACCGCCAAATTTTGGTCCTTCTGGTTCTTGCTGACGGAAATAAGCTAATGATAGCTTCATTTTGTCATTGGGTGTAACATCAAAATTGATACCCATGTCGTAGTCATCTTCAAGGCCTACATAATACTGGCCCTGGAACCACCATGAGTGAGATGCATACGTGGTAATGCCGAAAGGAACCTGAGTAACACCCAGCTCCATGTACACATTATCACTAAAAGCATACCCTAAAAATCCGTGGTGGATAAAGTGGGTTCCAAACGTTGGGTAAAAACGATACTCAAAGCTTAAGTCTACACCCGATACAGAACCATCTACATTTAAACGCCAGGTGTCCCATGTAAACTCGGGGTTAGTGGCTGTTTCGTTATAGCTTGTTGAAATAAGGTTATAACGCATGGCGCCTCCAAAGGTGAAACCATCTTCTTCCTGCGCTTTTAGGTCATTGGTCATTCCAAAGAAACCTGTTACTAATGCTAAAATTAAAATGTTTAAATTTTTCATAAATTGTTTATTTAATTGTTAGTATTCAAGAATTTAAATTTTCACTCTAAAGTACTTCTTACAAACAATGATGCTGCAAGAATGTTTAAACCAGCTTAACTTTTATAAAAAACTGATAATCAGCTTAGTTGTTGATGACTTTTAAAACAATGACTAATTAGTTTTAAAAGTTGCACCGAAATATTATCTGTGTTATACTCCTCCATTTTGCTTGTTTGGTGCTTTTTAGTTCAAAATTAATATCTTGCCTTTAAAAGCTTTTGCAAATATACATATTAAAATTGCAAAAGCAAATGTGTTCCCTTTTTTAAGTTTATTAATGATGTAATAAATTGGAAATAATAGAGATATAATATTTATCGAAATAATAAAATAAGAGTATTATATGAATGTATCATAATAATATGTATGTAATAATATTGCTTTATAAGATATATATTAGTATATATAAGTATTACCTTACCCTTTCTTAAAAAAATAATATGTTCGGCAGAAACTATTTACAATGAGTTATTTTACAATGCTTAGGAGCTCTACGCCTAAAAAATATAAAAGCCTTTATTAACACTATTAAAGCGCCTTTTCAGGATGTGTTTTATTTTATGCTCAGAAATTGATATAAGCAGCGTTTGATATGTTCGTTTCTTTAGCACCTACTCTTACGTATATATGCAATCGTATGCGGAGAAATCAGAAAATATTTTTTGATGGATGGTGATTATTAGTGTTTCTTGCTGATGACCAATATCGGCGTTGTGATGCAACTTTTAAAACCTTGAATTTGCCAGCCTGCGGATACTGCAGATTTGCATTTTCGCATGTCTTAGTCCTGAAGCAGACACGCTCAGTTTATAATCAGAGGTTAAATTAACAGCCGCTTAAAAATATTTGTCATCGCTTTCCATCTTTTTTCTTATGTTTGAAAAAAACGCATCAGTTATGAAAAGAAATATTATTACAGCAGCGTGCTTTTTAATTATGATGAGTGTCATTGCACAGGATCAGGATGTATATGATCCCGCCGCGGATCCTCAGGCAGATATTGAAGAAGCTATGGTGACAGCGCGGGAAGATGATAAGCACATCCTTTTAATGATTGGTGGAAATTGGTGCCCCTGGTGCCGGAAGCTTAACAAATTTAGGGTGGAGATCTTGTATTACGCAGATTTACAATAATTTGATCAAAATAGGCTCCCGCGTGTTAATATATAAAACACTTAAAATTAACACTTATGCAGGAGCCAACAACAAACTTAGAAAAAATTAT
>Ga0307958_1000294_pt1 | contig 28722 bp, 29 predicted proteins | sample OrgLakmetagen492_FD_201826 | JGI IMG/M metagenome (GOLD analysis project Ga0307958, IMG submission 201826) | Saline water microbial communities from Organic Lake, Antarctica - #492 | ecosystem: Environmental > Aquatic > Non-marine Saline and Alkaline > Saline | place: Antarctica: Organic Lake... | reverse complement strand
TGCCGAAGCTGTTGATAGGTTTCATTGAATTTTGAATAGTCATCATCATTACTTTTTTTCATATCATTCACTATAAGCTTCAAAAAATGTAAACCATTTTCTTTTGAGGTTTTTGCATAATATTCTTCTTTATGATTAATATTTTCAAAGTACCAATTAAAATAGGTTAGGCAAGTTTTTTTAAGGAAAGGAAGAAGCTCTTCATTTTTATTGAAGTGTTCAAATAGTCGAATTTTATCTTGAAAACCTAAAAAACCGCCACCACCAGCATACAATACTTTAGGATCTTTGTTTCTTTTCTTTTCGAGCATTGTGTCTATTGCATTTAATGCTTTTTCATATTGATTGTCAATTATATATAAGTTATACAAAGAATACAACGCCCAATTATTGTAATAGTCGCCTCGTTGCCAATAACGAGAATAGGAGGCCGCGTCTCTCAAATAAATAGCATCTTCAATGGCCTTGTCTATTTCCCGCATATGGTAGTAAAACCAAATTCGGTTCAAATAGAAATCACCCTCTTCAACTATATCGTACTTTTCTTCAGTAATGACATTGTCGAAAATCTTGTTGAAATCAGTATTAAATTCATCAAAATAAAGTTCATTTTTATTTCTTTTTTCTAAGCTATCCATCTCTAATGAAAATACGTCGTGGTAAGTTCCAAAACCTCCCATAAGGTTTACTTTCATATCTAGTCGTTCCCAAATCAGTTTGTAATTTAATGAATCTGTTTTCAGTTGCTCTGTAATTACTTTTATCCGTGCAGGATAACCTTCCTGTGGACTAGGTTGAGACCATCCTGAAAAGGAAAGAATAAGAAAAGGGATCAGTATGTAATGTTTCATCAGAAGGCTTTCTTTTATTGTACGCTTCATTATTTTTGGTTCAATTTTACTCCAGCAAACTTCAAGACATGAACTGCTGGTTTTCATATTGTTATTTAATCTATTATCTTATGAATTAAATTCAAATTTAGCTATAATTCTGTTGATACCATCTTCAGTTACTATGACTTTTCCAAGATTGTTTTTGAGCAATTTTCAATTAATAAGATCACTAACATACTACCAGTATTTACATTTAGTGTTTTTATCCAAAGAATCTAGTCATAAACAATCACACAATCTGTAAGCGGAAAACTCTGTAACTTTTGTTACCAAATACTGCTGAAAGAAAGATCACCTTTGGAAAGGGAAAAGTTTCTAAGCTTTTTCAAAAAAACAACACAAATGAGAATATCATTAAAAGTAATTATTAGCATACTATTCTTTCTACAGTATAATTTTGCTATATCACTGGTAGATAGTATTCGTGTGAAACAACATATAGAAACACTTTCTTCAGATGATATGGAAGGTAGACTAGTTGGGTCAAAAGGAGAGAGAATGGCTGCTGAATATATCATTAAGTATTTCAAAGAACTAAATCTTATTCCTCTTCAAAATAAAGAATTTGAACACGCTTTTTCATTTAATTATAACCAAAATCCACATGGTGCAAGTAAAAATAGTGACACCATATCAGGTATTAATGTTGTAGCGTATATAGACAATGGCGAAAAACACACCTTTGTAATAGGTGCACATTATGACCACTTGGGTTATAATGAATACAATATGTCTACCGATGCAAAAGGAAAAGGAATGATTCACAATGGAGCAGACGATAATGCTTCGGGAGTTTCTGCTGTTTTAGAATTAGCCAATAGCTACAGTAATAACAACATTACAGAGCCTGTAAATTTTATATTCGCTTGCTTTTCTGGTGAAGAATTGGGATTAATGGGTTCAAAGTCTTTGGCTGAAACAATAAAAAAGGAATATCCAAATGTCTCTTTTATGATAAATTTTGACATGATTGGCAGAATGGATGTAGCCAATACACTCAATATTGGAGGCATAGGCACTTCTCCTACATTTAATGATATTGTTTACGAAAATAAACCTGCTGAATTTAAGGTGAAGATTGATTCTAGCGGTGTTGGTCCTTCCGACCACACTTCATTCTATTTACAAGAAATACCCGTATTGTTTTTTTTTACGGGTTTACATACGGACTATCATAAACCTAGTGATGATGCTCATAAAATAAATTATGAAAAAACGACTGCTATAATTGAATATGCAAAGTCAATTATAGACACCCTTTCAACTAATCCTAATTTAGTTTTCAATGAAACAAAATTTAAAGCAGAGAAAAAGAGTGCCAAATTTAAAGTTTCACTTGGGATTTTCCCAGACTATTATGACTACGGGGATGGCCTTCATATTGAAGAAATTATAGAAAATAGACCAGCACATAAATATGGTTTGCAAAAAGGAGACATCATTACTAAAATAGATGAATTTAAGATAACTGAAATCTATTCTTATATGGAGGCCTTATCCAAACTTGAAGCAAATAAAATGTATAAACTCATTTACATCAGAAACAATAAAACAAAGTCAATCACCATCAAATTCTAAACAATGAACGTATTAAACAAACTAATCGCAGCAGTATTTATGTTAGCATTTTGGGTTTCAACAAATGCTCAAGATGCTCCTTTTGAAATCACGCTTGAACCAATGAACATAACAGGTTTAGGAGGTATTCAATCTTACGCTTATGGTCAAGCAAATGATAAATGGCTTATTGTAGGAGGTCGCTTAGACGGTTTACACAGGCGTCAACCTTGGGCTGCATTTGATATTGCAGGCCACAACAACCAGCTTATTGTGGTAGATCCAGTTTCACAACAAAAATGGTCTGCTCCTTTAACTTCCTTACCAACTTCTATTCAAGAGCAATTGAGCTCTACTAATATGGAATTTTATCAAGAAGGTGATTATTTGTATTTCTTAGGCGGTTATGGCTATAGTCCAACCGCTGCAGACCATACTACTTTTGACAAATTAACAGCCATTAAAGTTTCTGACGTAATAAATGCTGTAATAAATAATACTAGTTTTTCAAGTTATTTTAGGCAAATAACAGATGCCCAATTTCAAGTAACTGGTGGTCAATTAAAAAAAATAAACAACACCTATTTTTTACTAGGTGGACAAAAATTTATTGGTAGATACAATCCTATGGGGCCAAATAACGGACCTGGATTTATTCAAGAATACACAGATGCAATAAGAAAATTTACGCTTACCGATGATGGCACTGCAATCACAATTAATCACTTAACACCACATAGCGATGCTGCAAATTTACACAGAAGAGACTATAATGCAGAGCCACAGATTTTACCAAATGGAGATGAAGGAATAACCATGTTTTCAGGAGTTTTTCAAACAACAGTAAATTTACCTTTTCTAAATTCGGTAAGTGTAGATTCAAACACGTACACTGTAAACAATTCATTTCAACAATATTACAACCATTATCATTGTCCCGTTTTACCTATATACTCAGAGACTAGCAATGAAATGCACAATGTATTTTTTGGCGGAATTGCACAATTTTATGATAGTTCTGGTACTTTAGTACAAGATGACAACGTACCTTTTGTAAATACAATAGCACGAGTAACAAGAGATAATAATGGCAATTTAGCTGAATACAAATTGCCCATAGAAATGCCTTCGCTTTTAGGTGCGGGTGCAGAGTTTATACAAAATCTAAACTTTCCACGTTTTAGCAATAATGTTTTTAAATTAGATAGCGTTACCGAAGACAGTACTTTGATTGGATATATTTTTGGAGGGATAAGTAGTTCTCAACCTAATATATTTTTTATAAATGACGGTACGCAAAGCAACGCAAATTGTCAAATATTTAAAGTTTTTATACAACAATCAACTGCATTATCTATAGATGAATTTAATCAATCTAGTACAAGTAATCTAAATTTAAAAATATATCCAAATCCCAATAGTGGTGTTTTAAATATTTCGTTTAATTTAATTGAAAATGAAAATGTTACGATATCTATTTATGACTTAAAAGTAGCTATTATGGATAAAATTGATTTAAAAAATACAACTATAGGAACTAATCGTTTCCAAAAAGAAATAGACAAACTAGAAAAAGGAAGTGTGTATTTTATTTCAGTTGAAACTCCAACCACAAAGGCAACTCATAAGCTAATTGTATCGAAAAGATAATGATAGTGGGGAACAACATATAAAATTGGGAAATAGTATAAAAGTCATTCCTTTCGGCTCAAATCAAGTTTTTTACTCTATTGAAAATTTGGATTCTATTTCCTAAAGATGAAAGAATACCTGGCGATTCTTTAAGATTTAGTGATAATTGAATAGGAGTTGATTTTGAGTACACTTGATCAAAATCCCACATCGGTTTGTAGTATACAAATAGTTTATATGTTGCTCGAATTTGAGGGTGTCAGTTTTGCGATAAAAGGCAACTTTTGTAGTTTTTTAAATTCTATTCACAAGTGTAAAGTATTCTACTCGTCTTGTGTCTACATTCTAAACGTGCTGGTCAATGAGGATAACATTTCCATCTGGGTCAGTTATCATTAGGCTTGCAGGGCCAGAAGTTTTTTCATCTGCTTCGGTATTCAATACAATGTTTTTGCTTTTCAAATGCTTTTGAATTTCCCGAACGTCCTCAAACTTTTCAATGTTTTGGGCATTTTCATCCCAACCGGGATTAAAAGTTAAAATGTTATTTTCAAACATGCCTTGGAAAAGCCCGATTGGTGCATTTCCATTTTTCATAATCAGATAATTCATTTTAAGATCGCCTCCAAATACGGTGAAGCCAAGATTTTCATAGAATGTTTTTGAAGCATTAATATCCTTAACATTAAGACTTACAGAGAATGCACCTAATTTCATAATTTTTGTGTTTTTTGTGTGATTAAATATTGATTTTATAGTTGGTCATAAAACCGATAATATTACATATAGCAATTTTACGTTTTCATTGCTCTGGTGCGTTATTTTGATTTTTCGTACGCTTCTTTAATCCATACTTTTAATTCAGTATCAACTTCATTCTTATTTGACAATCTCACTCTATGTGAACACATAGTTCCAAAGGGTCCTGAATTTTCAAGTCTTTCAGTATTTGGTTTGTCTTTTAATTTAAAACCTAAATCTATTCTTGTTTTGGTCGCAGGTTTAATTAGAACAAATTGTCGTTTTCGAATAATACTTACGCTTCCTTTTTTGGGAGTTATGGTAATGTCAGAACCCAATGATTTGATATGCTTTACCAACTCTTCATAAATTGGAATCAAATTTTCTTTTCCCTCGTATTGAGCATCCACAAGGTTCTTGGTAGAATTGGGTTTTTGTTTAGCTAGTGTTACAATTGAATTGGCAAATCCGTGTGTAACATTGTGTTCTTCCTTTAAATAGGCAACCCCTTCAGAATGTTTTGTGAACGATTTTTCTTTTAAGATCTTTTTCCATTCGTCTAGTGACTTACCTGTTTTTTCAGGCATATTGTCTATCATTGTTTGTAAGGCTTTTTCCATAAATGTACTCGTTAACAAGTTTTTGAGATTGACAATGCGGTCTGTTTTAAAAATAGGCTTTTAAATAGTAATCAATTTTGTTAGCGTTGTAAAAACGAATACAAGCCTTTCCATGGGTTCGTTTATTTAATTTCGCCTTCTTGTTTAAAATCACCTCAAGTTTTAAAATTGAAAAACAAATGTGCTGTTTCTGACTCGCAAAAGCTCCTTCTACTTGAATTTCACTTTTTTATCGATTTCACATACTAGGTTACAACAATTTGTAAATGAATAGTTTCGCGTTTCAGCCTCTAAGATAGTAAAAATAAAAATACGTAGAGAAAGTATGAAATTATTTTCGGGGTGGCCTGCTATATGTAGGTTGAGTAAGAGCAGAACCAATGCTTCGAGATTACAGAACGATTTGAAAATGGACAAGTGGTGGGATTGCGCATTTTATGTCCTATCAGGAATAGGGTGGTAAGGACAGAATATTGTTCTATACTAAATTCGTACAAGAGCATTTATTTGTAGTCTTTGTTTAAAGTAGGATATAGCTTCAACCAGTGAAAAGAGCGGTTGGTGTGATGAAGGTTGAACTGCCATATACGGGTCGAAGCTTTAAAAACAGTCCAGCGGACTGTTTTAGCGAATGAGCCAGCTGGCGCTTGGAAATGTTCGGCGGTGTGAGACCTGTCTGCCGGAAGGCAGTGGTGAAGTGGCGGTTATATAACCGTCACCCGTCTACTTGAATAGGTGCAGGCTTTTTATTCGCTATCCTCTTTTGAATATTCTAATATATCTCCAGGTTGACAGTCCAATGCTTCGCAAACTAATTCGAGAGTACTAAACCTAATCGCTTTGACTTTTCCAGTTTTAAGTTTAGAAAGATTTGCTAATGTAATTTCAACAGTTTCAGATAATTCGTTTAATGACATTTTTCGTTTTGCCATCATCACATCAAGGTTTACAATAATAGACATAGTTTATACGGTTTCTTCAAGTTCTTCTTGATATTCAACTCCTTTTGAAAAAATAGTAGCAATAACATAAATTACAGCAGACATTAAAATAAATGCTTGACTGTCCGCCCAGAATTGGCTTAAATTGTCAATTACAAATCCATTATGCTGTAAATCTTTAGCTAATTTTTTTGCAATAAAACTTAACAGACCAATTGAAAGTGTGTAGTAACTAATTTTATAAATCAGTCTTGAAACAAAATTGTTGAATGGTTCTGAAATATTAATTTTTGTCACTAATACAATTACAATGTAGAAAAGAACAGCTTTCAAAATCGCAATGGTTAAGATAAACCCATACATTCCGAAAAAAGCTAATTTGCTACTTTCATACATTTCGTGTAAGTCCAATTTTTGATATAGATTTTGGACAAATTCTGGTTTGAATAGACTGATAATAAAATTCACTATCAAACCTCCTGCATCAATGCAAAGACCAATGAAAATTATCCAAGAAACAATTTTCAGTCCTTTAAACACAAAGTTTTTTGTTTTTAATCTTGCTTTCATTTTTTAAAAATTATTTTAATAAAAAGCAAATATAGATTAATATTTATTGATAAACAATAAATTTTATTCGATAATAGATAAATTAATTCTTAAAGTATTTTTGATGTTTATGGTGTATAGATAAAATTGTTGGGTTTGATGGTTTTCGAGGATTTGAAAATTCTGGTCGAGGTTTGTTCACCTTGCAACTAAGGGTCTCTCGTATAAGAATAGTAGGGCGGAAAACAGGCACTTCCATTCGGTTGGACACAAGCCGAATTTTAAAATTTGGAGACCTCGCAAATGCACATTATTCATTGGGTTAAGCACACATTACTCTATTATTTTTATACGTTGTGTGTGCCCAGTATGGGCATCTTTTAATTTATTGAAAGATAAATAATTAATTAATCTGGAGGGTGCAAGTCCCTTATGCGCTGGAGTAACCCTTCGGCTTCGCTCAGGACAGGCTTCTGGAAGCATTAGTAAGTCGCAAGGGTGGTAACCGTGAGGTTACATCTGAAGCCCGCCTGGGAGGGTACGGTGGTGTGAGACCTGCCTGCTGGTCAGGCAGGGGCGCACTCTGCTAGTTAATTCTGGCAGAGCCGTCTACTCGACCGTAGCCAGTTTTTATTCAAATATATTTCTGTCTAATTTTAGAAAATGAGTTATATCATCAATTGCATCCTCAGACTTTCCTTTAATCAATTTGCTTTTACTTTTTAATCCACCTTTTAAAACCTCTTTGATAATATTTATTTCAATCTTATCATAGATTCTAGCTATATGACCAAAACATTCAATACCGCATCCTTTTATCCAATCAGAATCACTTTGAGTAAATTCAAGAGATTTTTTCATCGATAAATTGTAATCTCCACTTTTTTGTACAATTGATAAAAGTCCCATTATTTGGTCAGATTCTTTTTCTGATTTTAATAATTTTAAAGTCTCTTTATTGTCAAACTTAGGTGGCTCTTCGTATTTCAATTTTTGTTTTTTTTTAATTGGCTACAACGGTCTTGCATAACATAAGTGGCGACTTAAAATGTGCAAGTTTTTCGGTTAAGGTTTTACAACAATAAAAATACACAAACCTTTCGTTTCAGAACAAACCTCGCCATTTTTGTTGTGCGCTGTTAGCTCTAGTTTTTTTCTTTCAGTTCGTTTAAGTCCATTTCAATTTGTTTCAAAATATCTGTGATTTGAGTTGATTTTATTTCTGTGGGTTGTCCATAAGTTAAAGATGAATTAAACGGCAAAATCAAGTTGTCATCTTTTGGCATTGCTTTTCCCATTCCAACCATAAAAGCTGGTACATATTTTATATTTGGTCTGCTTTGTAATACATAGGCAACACCTGGTTTTAAAGGTTGTTGTTGTTCAGGCTCACCTCTTGTTCCTTCTGGAAAAATAATAAGTGAATAACCATCATCAATTGCTTTTATCATTTTATTAATCGGGTCATTTTCTGGGTTTTCCTTATCTCGTTTTCTTTGAATCAATAATGTATTTACAAAATAATTCGTCAATATTCCTTTTAACCTTGTCTTGCCGAAATGGTCTGCTGCCGCAACAGGTTTTACTTTATCAATTATTTTACTTGGCAAAGAAGCCAATATTGTCATTGTATCTAAATGGCTATTATGGTTTGCTACAATTATAAATTGCTTTTCTGACTTCAGAAAATGTGCATTATCAAACTTTACTCCAATTATAATTTTCAGAAACCATCTAATAAAAAATCTGTAAGTAATGTTTAAAACTAATTTTTGCATTTAGTAAGCTATGTAATAAACAATATGAAAGAAAACTGGCGCTGTGTATGCCAAAGAATCTATTCTGTCAAGAACTCCTCCGTGTCCCGGGATTGTTGTAGCCATATCCTTAACTCCAATATCTCTTTTGATTGAAGACATTACAACATCACCAAAGAAACCTGAAATGGCAATCATAAAACTCACAAAAACTACTTGATTTACATTCAAAGGGGTTAAAAAGCCTAAGAAGTAACCAATAATTGTGGTACTTATTACTCCGCCAATAAAGCCTTCCCAAGTTTTATTTGGGCTAACTCTAGGAATGATTTTATGTTTTCCAAATATTTTCCCCCAAGTAAACTGCATAACATCATTAATTTCAGTTAAAAAAACCAAAAACAACAACAGCCCTCGACCGCCACTCGCAAATCCTTTAATTTCGGGTAAAGAAAGTAAATATGCCATATGACTTATACCAAAGACTGTCAACATTAAAATCCAATGAAGTACAGACATAGATTTGGTGATTCCAACCGTATCTCCTTTTAAAACAAGTCTTAACGGAAGAAATAAAAACATTACAATTGGAATAAAAATTATATAAGCTCCATACCAACCTATATATGCTAAATAATACTGTATTGGTATGGACAAAAAAGCCCAAAAAATTGCTCTACGGTCTGTTTGTCTAAATCCTAAAACAGAATACAATTCTCTAAAGGCAATAAAGGAAAGTAAGGCAATTGCAAAGTATGAAATTGTTGTATTTATGAGTGTTGCACATATAAATACTATTGCCATAACCCACCAAGACTTTGTTCTGTTTTTGAGTTCTTTTAAATTTGCTTTTGGCTTGATTTTTCCAATAACAAAAAATAAAAGAGAAGCAAATGTTAATAGTCCAAAAATTAGAATAACAATTAAAAGCAAATCATTATTTTTCAATATATCAAGTCTCAGGATGTCTTTCATTATTTAAGAGATTTTTTTATTCTGATAAATGTGCTTATTATTAACAATGAGGTTATTACTGAAAAGATGTATATTGAGTATTCGTTAAAGTTAATTGAGAAATAGCTTAAAATTCCATAAACTCCTAAAATCAAAGTTCTATCACTTTTGCCCATAGGTCCTTCATATCGTCTTACGTTAGAGACAACTTTCCCAAGAATACCCGCAAATTCATTTATTATACTTAAGCAAATAAAGACTACAATTAAATAGAAAATTTCTTTTTCGAATTTTAACAAAGGGAAAAACACAAATAAGTCTGAAACTAAGTCTCCAATTTCATTTAAGACTTCACCTTTTTTCGATTGTTGATTGTATGTTCTAGCCATCATACCGTCAAGAGCGTTGAGTGCCATTCTTAAAAATAAACCAATAGGAAGAATTAAAAATAAGGTAATATTTATATCAGCAAACCAAAATCCTATCCCAATGACAAATGATAATAAAATCGAACTTATTGTAATTTGATTAGCAGTAATTCCTTGTTTGTGCATTAAAGCAAGAATAGGCTTTAACAGCTCCTGAAATTTTGGCTTAATATTATAAACTGAAATCATTTATCTTGTAGGTTTCTTTTAAATTAGAGCTAACTTCTATATAACAACAAACATACATCACTTTTTCAATATTTCAGAAAAATAGCTTATTTTAAATGATATGTCGAGTTGGCTAATTTAAAAAAACTACCACAGTCTTTAAATACTCATATTGAAATCTCTCCTTTCATAAAACAAATCGCTTGTCCAGAAATAAATACTCTATTTTCTTTTATTTCGCACACCAAATCCCCACCACGTTTGGAAATTTGCTTGGCTTTGAATTGTGACTTTTTCAATTTTTTAGCCCAAAATGGAACAAGGCTAGTGTGAGCAGAACCAGTAACTGGGTCTTCATTAATGCCAAGTTGTGGAGTGAAAAATCGGGAAACAAAATCTACTTGGTTCCCTTTTGCACTAGCAATGACTCCTCTGCAGGCGGTAGTTGCTATTTTAGCTAAATTCGGAATCAATTGCTGCACTTCATCTTCATCTTGAAAAACTAACAAAACATCCTCTTTTCCTTTCCAAGCTTCTTTTGGCTTTTTGTTGAACAGGCTTTGGTAGTTCGCAACATCTCCTTTTTCTAGGCTATCTACTGGAAAATTCAATTCGATTGATTTCTCTTTTTTGTGTATTTCAAGTAATCCGCTTTTAGTTGAAAAACGAATGCTGTCTTCAGGATGCTTCAATTCTTCAAATAAGACAAAAGCAGCGGCCAAAGTAGCATGACCACAAAGATTGACTTCAGCAACAGGGGTAAACCAACGCAATTCAAATACATCTTGGTTTTTCACAAAAAAAGCAGTTTCTGAGAGATTGTTTTCAGTAGCAATATGTTGTAAAGTTTCATCATCTAACCAATTGGGTAAAGGGATTACCGCTGCAGGATTTCCACCAAAAACTTTATCAGTAAATGCATCAATCTGAAAAATATCAAGTTTCATTTTATTTAAATTTGAAATGAAAGTTATTAAAAATTTGAATATTCAAGATAGAAAAAGATATCAAACTTGTCATAAAGTTGGGTAGTAAATAAAAATGAAGACTTTACTTTGTTCAAAAAAATGTCATTGTTACAAGCTTTAGTTCTTTTTTCTGCTGTTTCTTTTCTTATGTATGGTTTTCGTTCCCTTACTACAGAAGCCATGAAAAAAGAATTTGAACGCTATGGTTTAGCAAAATTCCGAATTTTGACAGGAAGTCTCGAAATGATAGGAGCTGTAGGATTAATTATAGGATTGTTTTTTCATCCCTTACTCATTATTGCTGCATCTGGCTTAAGCCTTTTAATGCTTTTGGGTTTTGGAACCCGTTTAGTGATTAAAGACCCTTTTTTGCAATGCGTACCTTCCTTCATTTTTTTATTAGTGAATGGCTATATTCTGTATTTGAGTTTAATCCATGCTTAAAATTAGTGGAATTCTTTATTAAAATTAAATCTAAATAAGCATAAATTAGTATATTTGCCAAAAATTTTACGCATGAAAAATTCGGTATACTTTTTACTTTTATTTGTAATTCTTTTTTCTTGTAAAAGCGAAAACAATTCAAAAGAAGATGAATCTACATCAAAAGAAATCAACGTTTACACCCACCGTCATTACGAATCTGACCAAGCTTTATTCAAAACTTTTGAAGAGCAGTCGGGAATCAAGGTTAATGTAATTAATGCTAGCGCAGATGAACTTATCCAAAAGATGGTATTGGAAGGGGAACAGTCTCCTGCAGATGTTTTAATCACCGTTGATGCTGGAAGGTTACATCGAGCAAAAGAAAAGGATTTATTGCAACCCATCTCAAATGCTACAATAGATTCTATTTTACCTTCTTATTTAAAAGATGTAGACAATCATTGGTTTGCTTTAACCAAACGTGCTCGTGTACTCGTGTATGCCAAAGATAGAGTAGATCCTTTGGAATTGTCTTCTTACGAAAATTTGGCAGATCCAAAATGGGAAAATAGAATTGTAGTTAGAAGTTCTTCAAACATCTATAACCAATCTTTAATGGCATCAATTATTGCAAATGATGGTGAAGAAAATGCCAAAAAATGGGCTGCTGCCGTAGTCAATAATATGGCAAGAAGTCCCAAAGGAAATGACCGTGACCAAGTGAAAGCTGTAGCTGCTGGAGAAGCAGACATAGCTATTGTAAACACCTATTATATTGGTAAAATGTTGAATTCTGAAGACCAAACCGAATTGGATGCAGCTCAAAAAGTAGCTGTTTTCTTTCCTAACCAAAACGGAAGAGGAACACATGTAAACGTAAGTGGAATTGGTGTGGCAAAACATGCTCCTAACAAGAAAGCTGCTGAGCAATTTATAGAATACTTATTGAGTGAAGAAGCACAACAAATCTTTGCCTCTTCTAATTACGAATATCCTGTACATCCAAATGTAGAAAATGCTCCAATTTTAAAATCCTGGGGAAGCTTTAAAGAAGATAACCTAAACTTAAGTAAACTTGGTGAACTCAATAAAAAGGCAGTAATCTTATTTGATGAAGCAGGCTGGAAATAAGCATATCAATTCATTTTTAAATTCGTTTTACAAATTTAAGCGCGATATAAACAGGTGGTCTTTTGCCACCTTGTTTATTTTATTGCTAATAGCAGTTCCTGTCTTTACCATAGGAATCGAGTTGTTTGATGGCCCAGGAGAAAGTTGGTCTCATATTACAGCATACTTACTCCCAAGCTATTTAAAAAATTCATTGTATTTAGCCATCTTGTGTAGCATCACCACCATTTTGTTTGGTGTGAGTTCTGCTTGGCTGGTGACCCGGTATGAATTTCCGTTAAGGAAAATAGTAGAATTTTTACTCATTATCCCATTAGCCATTCCCAGCTACATCGTGGCTTATGCCTATGCTGGATTTTTTGACTATGGTGGAGTTTATGCTGATTTTATGTTGTGGTTTGGAGTAGCCAAAGCCAAGATAGACCTCATGAATGTTTTTGGGCTAGCTTTTGTGTTGAGCGTCTCCTTATTTCCGTATGTATATGTAAGTTCACGCGCTTTTTTTCTGAATCAAGCTGTCAATTTACTAGAAGCCTCTAGGTTACTTGGAGTAAGTGAACGCAAATCTTTTCTGAAATTAATTCTGCCTTTAGCTAGACCAGCCGTAGTCGCAGGATTAGTGTTGGTGATTATGGAAGTCCTGAACGATTACGGTGCTGCTCAATATTTTGGGGTAAACACATTTACAACTGGAATATTTAGGTCTTGGTTTGCTTTAGAAGAACCAGAAACCGCCATTTATTTATCTGCCTTACTACTTATTTTGGTATTTGGTCTTATTTTATTTGAAAAATGGCACCGGAGAAAAATTCAATATTCTTCTGTAAAATCTGCCAATTCTAAAACCAATTCCCGAATTGTATTGCCCAAATTTCAGCAGTATTTAATTTCCATAGTAGTCCTTATTCCTGTTGTTTTAGGCTTTTTTATTCCTGTATTGCAATTGCTTATTTGGGCATATAAAACGGCAGATAGTTTTATGAATCAATCTCTTTTATGGCTGTCTTTTCAAAGTTTTGGAATTGCATTTATCACTGCTTTTTTTACTGTTTTCTTTGCACTAGTCTTATTGTATTTTTCCAAATGGAATAAAATAGTTGCTGTTCAACATGCTGCTAAATTAGGAGTTTTGGGCTATGCCATACCTGGTGCAGTGGTTGCCATTGGGGTGATGATTCCCACTTTGTTTATAGATAAATACCTAATTGAAAAAGGATTAATCACTCAATTCTTAATCAACGGAACACTCATTGCCTTGGTGTATGCCTATGTAGTTCGGTTTTTAGCAGTTGCTTATCAGCCTTTGGAATCTTCTTCGCTTAAAGTAAGTAATTCCATTCCAGATTCTTCAAAAATTTTGGGCATGGGTAACTTCAAAACCTTTTTAAAAATTGAATTTCCATTGATACGGGCTGGCATGTTAAGCGCATTTATTTTAGTTTTTATAGACACTTTAAAAGAATTACCTTTAACCTTGATATTGAAACCTTACCACATCAACACACTTGCCGTAAAAGCATACCAATTTGCAAGTGATGAAATGGTAATGCATGCGGCTATTCCATCGCTTTTTATTATATTAACAGCTTTAATTCCCGTAATTTTCCTGAATAAATTACTTTTGAAAAATGAATAAAATTCTTGAGATAAATAAGCTTACCAAAAGTTTTGATGGCGGTAAAAACAAAGCCATCAACGAAGTTGATTTTTACGTAAATCAAGGTGATATTTGTGCAGTAGTAGGAGAGAGTGGAAGTGGCAAAACCACATTAATCCGTTTAATTGCGGGCTTAGAAAATCCAGACCAAGGGAATATTGTCATTAGTGGAAAAGAGGTTTCTTCCATTAAAAAGGTACTCGTTCCCGAAAAGCGAAACGTAGGGATGGTTTTTCAAGAATATGCATTATTTCCTCATCTTAACGTACTTGAAAATATTCTGTATGGCTTGTCCAAACGCAAAGACAAAAAGCAAAGAGCAGAACAAGTTTTGGAATTGGTAGGACTGACTACTTATAAGGAACGGTATGCACACGAATTGTCTGGTGGGCAACAACAGCGAGTTGCTTTGGCTCGTGCTTTGGCTCCTGAGCCATCTTTGTTAATTTTAGATGAGCCTTTTAGTAATTTAGATGCCATGATGCGGAATCAGTTGCGAAACGAAGTCTTCAACATTATTAAAAAAACAGGGGTAACCGCAATTTTTGTCACTCACGATACCCAAGATGCTTTAGCAGTTGCAGATGAAATATTGATTTTACAGAACGGAAAATTGGTTCAAAAAGATGAGGCTTCACGATTGTATCATAAACCACAATCCATTTATGTGGCTTCTTTGTTTGGCAACACGGTTCAATTGAATAAAGGTTTAAAGAAAGCTTTTCAATGTCCATTAAAAGAAGATTGTTGCCATGCCATTCGGAATGAAAATTTGGCTATTAATGTTGCTGATTGCGAATATGTTACTACTGCAAAAATTATAAAACGCACTTTCATGGGAACACATTCACAGCTTTTATTGAAGCTGGACAATGGTGAAAACTTAAGTGTAGTTACCAATGAAGCCGTTTTTGGAGATGAACTAAAAATAGGCTTCAATGCTAAAGATATTTTAGCTTTCGATGAGTAGTTTTTGGTTTTTTCCTACCTTTCCACTTGAAATTTAACCCGATGAGATTACGTTTTTTTCTAATTGTTTTTGTGTTCAGTTTTCAGTTGAATGCCATCGCTCAGTCTACCCAAGTTCAAGTTGTAGATTTTAAAGTGGCAAATGCTTCAATCGAATTGCTGCCTCAGGAAAAAATGCTAACAGGACAAATGGAATATAGCTTCCTGATAAAAGCAGAAACCGATTCCATTTTCTTAGATGCAAAAAATATGCAAGCCGAATTGCTGAAATCTTCTTTTAGAAATGCTGAACTTACAACTACCAGCAATCACATTATATTCAAAGGGAAATTCAAAAAAAATAAATCCTACACAGTCACCTTTTCATTTCAAGCTAAACCCAAACAAACCATGTACTTTTTGGGCTTTGATTTTGAACAAGAATTACATCAAATATGGACACAAGGTCAAGGTAAATATACTTCGCATTGGTTGCCGAGCTTAGATGATATGAATGATAAAATCATTTTTAACCTTAGCATTGAAGCCCCAGATTATCTGAATGTAATTGCTAACGGAAAGCAAATTGAAGTAGATAAAAAAGAATCAACTAAACTCTGGAAATACCAGATGCAAAACCCCATGAGCAGCTACTTAGTTGCTTTAGCAGCTGGAAATTACGAATATAAAACCTTAGAGTCTTCATCCGGTGTACCCATTTACAATTACTATCAACCAGCAGATTCTGCCCTTGTTGAACCTACTTATAGACACACCCAACTCATTTTTGATTTTTTTGAAAAGGAAATAGGAGTTGCTTACCCATGGCAAAATTACAAACAGGTTCCAGTTCGGGATTTCTTATATGCGGGAATGGAAAATACTAGCCTTACCATTTTTTCAAATCAGTTTTTTGTCGATTCTATTGGGTATACAGATTTCAATTATGTAAATGTAAATGCGCATGAAATGGCGCACCATTGGTTTGGCGATTTAGTGACCGAAACAGAGGGCAAGCATCATTGGTTGCAAGAAGGTTTTGCTACTTATTATGCTTTGTTGGCAGAACGAGAGATTTTTGGAGAAGATTATTTTTATTACAAACTCTATACTTCTGCAGAGGAATTGAAGGAGTTAAGCGACCAAGGAAAAGGGCAAGCTGTTTTGAATCCGAAGGCGAGCTCTTTAACTTTTTATCAAAAAGGAGCATGGGCATTGCATATTTTAAGGGAAAGAGTAGGAGATGAGCCGTTCAAACAAGCAGTAAAAAATTACCTGGAAAAATATGCTTTTCAAAATGTAAAAACGGAATATTTTCTAGATGAAATTGCAGCAGTTTCAACCCTAGACGTAAATGAATTCAAAAAAGATTGGTTGCTGCAAACTGCTTTTCAAGCTGAAGATGCATTAGCTTCCTTAAAGCAATCATTATTTATCCAAGAGCTTTTAGGTATAATTTCTTTAAGAGAGCAGGATTTGGACAGCAAATTAGACATTTTCAAACAAAAATTGAATCAACTGCCGAGTCCTTATGTTGTAGAAGAAATAGCCTTACAATTAGCCGCTGAAATGGAACACCCCAAGGCAGTAAAACTGATAAAAGAAATCTTAACTTCAAATTATTTATTAGCTCAACAACGCTTGGCCGCTGAGGTTCCTGAAATTCCTGTTCAATTTCAAAACGAATTTGAAGCTTTACTTTTCCAGCAAAAATCCTACACTTTAGTTGAAAAATTACTTTTTAACCTATGGGTGAGTTTTCCTGAAAAACGGAAGTCCTATTTAGAAAAAACAAAAGGGATACAAGGTTTCAAAGACCAAAACGTAGAGCTACTTTGGAAGTTTTTGAGTATGGTCACTCCAACTCACGAACCAGAAAAGGCAATGGATTATTTTTTAGAGTTGAATGCATTTACCTCCCCAAAATACAGTTTCAAAATAAGAGAAAACAGCTTCAATTATTTGTATCAGGTAGACCGACTTACAGATGAAGCTTTTTTAAATTTGTTAGATGCTTGTTTTCACCATCAATGGAGGTTCAAAAGTTTTTCTCGCAATATGCTAGCGGATTTGCTAAAACAAGAAAAACATCAATTTCAAATTTTAGGATTAGAGAAATCTTTAAATAAAGCAGAAAAAGAATTAGTTAAGCAATATATTTCAGAATGAAAAAGGCACTTGTAATCTCAGGCGGTGGAAGCAAAGGAGCCTATGCTGGTGGTGTTGCCGAATTTCTGATGAAGCATCAGAAAAATGAGTACGACTTATTTGTGGGTGCTTCAACGGGAAGCCTTTTAATTCCTCAGCTTGCTTTAGGAAATATAGATTTATTAAAAATAATTTACACCAACGTTCGCCAAAGAGATATCTTCAGTTTAAATCCTTTTGTGACTAGGAAAAAGGGTAATCGCGAATATGTGACCATCAACTTTTTGAATACGGTCTTGCAATTCATTAAAAAACGAAGAACCTTTGGGGAAAGTAAAAACTTACGGAAGACCATTCAGAAGAACTTTACATTAGAAGAATTTACAAGGCTTAAAAAATCAAAAAAGGAAATTGTAGTTACGGTATCTAATTTGACTAAGAATAAAATTGAATACAAATCTATTCAGGAATTTGGGTATGATGACTTTTTAGATTGGATTTGGATTTCCTGTAATTTGGTTCCGTTTATGAGCTTGGTTACCAAAAACAATTGTGAATATGCGGATGGCGGTTTCGGAAGTATGGTTCCCATTAGAGAAGCAATTAACCGCGGAGCTACTGAAATTGATGCAATTATTCTAGAATCTGAAGCACTTGAACATGAAAAGGTATTGGGGAAAAACCCCTTTTCACTAATGTTGAACTTATACGGATTTATGTTAGATCAAGTGGAAAGGCATGACATCAGGGAAGGGAAACTAGCAGCTGTGTATCAAAATGTTCGGTTAAACCTTTATTATACCCCCACCTCACTCACAGAAAACTCACTGATTTTCGATAAAAAATTAATGGCAGATTGGTGGAATCAAGGTTTTGAATATGCCAGCAACAAATTTAAAGAACAACAAAAGCAATCTGAGTTGAGGGATAAGTAGTTCGCTGCCGAACATTTCCAGATTTTTTAATATTGAATAATCATCTTCAGAATAATCTTTTACATTTAATATATAAACTATTCATGATGAGAAAAAACCTATACCTTGTTTTACTTTTTTTGGCTCTAAGCTCTTGTAAAATTAGTGGTAGTTTTAGGGGATTGTATAGTTACTTTAAAAAAGAATTTAAGATGCAACCTGACCTATATGTCTTTCCAAATGACGGCATGAATTATTGTACAGAAACAGAAAAATATATTGATAAGGTACTCGTTTTAAACGGCTTACAACTAAAAGAATGTATACAGAATAATGAAAAAAGTATAGTTTATTACTGGAAGCCATCTTGCGGCTCTGAAATTTGTATACCTATTTATGCGGTAGACCAGTATTGTCAAGAAAACGGTATTGCATTATATGTGGTTTCAGAATATTACCATAATGAAAAAATGGCAAAAGAAAGCTATGCTAACTACCCTATTATAGGTATTGATACCGAATATTATAGAACTAATTTTACCAGTAAATACATACCTAAATTTTACTCTGATTTAGGAGTTGAAAACATCACAGGTAACTTTTTTCTTTTTAAAAATTCAAAACTAGTTAAACAAGCAACTGGTTTAGGTTTTCAAGACTTAAAATATCAGTAGTTGACTTGTGTAGGATTACTTTTTCCTATGATTAAAAATCATATAAGTAGATTATGATATGTGATACATATTAATTTTACTTTTATAGGCTAGCTATAATCATAAAATACAATGAAAAGAATACTTTTTGTATGTTCAGCAAATAAACAAAGATCCAAAACAGCATCCGATTATTTTTCTGAGAAATTGATAGACTTTGAATTTGATTCAGCAGGAACGAATCAAAAAATTTGTAATAAAGAAGGTACACAAGCTTTAACTCCTGAACTAATGAAATGGGCTGACTTAGTTATAGTAATGGAAGAAAAACATAGAAGGCTAATTGTTGAAAATGGAGGTTCTGAGTTTGGAAAAAAAATAAAGGTTTTGGCAATTCCAGATAGATTCAAATATTTTCAAAAAGAATTAATCGATTTACTTGAACAGAAAGCAATGCCTTTGATAATTAATATCTAATCAAACAGTGACAAACAATATACTTTGAAATACATAAATCTGAAATTATATCTTACAGCAATACTGATTAATATATTACCTTTAATTTTTGGAACATTAAGTTGCTCAGGAGAAAGCTGTATGGTCATTTTTATTACTTTAGGATACTGGATTGCTTGCATAATTTCCTACACGCCTTACATACTAATAAACACAAGGGTAATACAATCAAAAATTGAAAAAGGATTTGTTTTTTTTCTGCCAACCATAATTTTAACGATCATTTCATTTATTACTGAATCAACAATATTCGGTAAAAATTTAATGCTGTTATTATTAATAATTTTACCAAACATTATAATTCAAAGTATACTTTTAACCTATTATTTAAATAAAGAAAAAGGCAATATTCCAGCTATATACGAGAGAATTAAAAAATGGAACTCATCATAGAAAAGTTAATAAAGAACAGATGTTGAATGATTTATAAACATCAGGTTCAATATCAAATGTTAGAATGCTAAAGCTAACAATGGATACAATCTTGAGCTTAAATTATTAGTAAAAATATTAATTGATTTACATTCTCTCAAAAGCATTTACTTATGTTGGCTTGAAATTCGTTGAATTTCTGAGCACTTTTAGTCATATAAAGGGTGTCGGGATAAGCTCATATTAAAATAAGATTCATAAAAATACATTATATTAGCGTTATGAATCTAAAAGCATCTATTGAAAATAAAATGTCAGATTTTTTATCATTATGCAAAGCGCATAATGTAAAGAATTTATACGCTTTTGGTTCTTCAATTACCGAAGATTTTAATGAAGAAACGAGTGATATAGATCTATTGATAGAAATTGATAATAATGACCCAATAGAGCGTGGTGAAAATTTAATGAGTATTTGGGATAAATTCGAAGATTTTTTTCAAAGAAAAGTAGACTTGTTAACAAGTACTTCTATTAAGAATCCTATTCTAAAAAAAAGTATTGATTCAACTAAAATTTTAATCTATGACGGAAAAGAGCAAAAAATATCTATCTGATATTTTAAGAGCTATCGTATTGATAGAAGATTTTACGGTTGACATTTCTGATTTTAAGGCATATCAAGAAGATTTAAAAACTCAAAGTGCAGTAGAACGGCAATTAGCAATTATTGGTGAAGCGCTAAATCAACTAAAAAAGGAAGAACCAAACCTTGAAGTTGAAAATGATAAGCAAATAATTGGATTTAGAAACAGGTTGGTTCATTCATATGATAGTATAGATAATTCAATTGTTTGGGCAATTTTAAATCGTCATATTAAAAAACTAAAAAAAGAAATTCAAAAAGCGAATAAATGACCTAACATGAACAAAAAGCTCAAAATATCACTGTTTAATTAACAGAATTGATGTTTTGAGCTTTTTTTTGAAAATTTGTCTTACAAGTATTTGAATTTTTCATACAACTCTACTTGCATAAATATTTTTTAAGATTCCAAAAAAATAACAACACAGACTAATAGATGGAGGCATTGGTAAGTACTATATCGTTCCTTCTTCTATTCGGACTAATTTCACTTCCAATTCTTCTTTTTCTAGTAATTAAAAAAAGTTATCGATTGAAGTTTCACTTTGTAACATACCTCATATCAGCAGTCATTTTGACAGCTGTAATCATGTGGATATTTGCTTGGTGGTCTGACTATTCTAACCAACTTTTATTGAGTCATTATGGATATGACTTTAATGCTATAAATGAAACAGAACGATTTCAGAATATTGCTGAAGAAAATTTTGAACGGGTGAAAGAGTTTGAAATAGGATATTTTGGAATCGGTTGGACTTCAAAAGCAATAATTTCATTTGCTTTTTACTTCCCTTACTTGTTGACAATTTACCCCATCGGACAATATTTGATGAAATTGAAATTCAGTAAAGGCAATAAATAACAACTTACCTCCAAACATTTCCAATTTCATTTTTAAGAAAAGCCAAGCCTGTATCACTTGGACATTCCTTGTCCAATAAATAAGTCAGGATTTCTTCTCTTAGCTTGTTGGCATCCGTAACTTGATCCTTCATCCCAATTTGTCTAATTAGGGTAATGGTGGCATTTTTAGAAGCTTTAAGTACATTCCAACATTTGTTGCTCACATATATTTGTTGAGCAAGATTATGTTCAAATTCTTGTTCTATGGTTCTAATGAGTAAATTTTCATAATCATGTTTGTTATCAGAAAAAGGCTTTATTCTCGGAACTAAATTCCCTGGTGCAATTCGCTCTAGAAATAAGCATAACCTTTCATAAGCTTGCAAACGTATAGGCAATGCATTTTTTTTCAACTCAGCGCTTATTTCAAATCGTTTCAATTGTTCAAAATGTGCAGTATGTGTTTTGAAAAAGTAGTATGCAATTCCAGCTACTACAACGCTAGGTAATAAATAAGCTAAATAATCTAATATGTTTTCGGCTCCCATTTTTCAATTCAAATTTAAGATTTCAAATATACATATATAATGTAGCTTTAGACGAAACACTTTTTAGAATATCGGCAATACTCACTCAAAATTTCCTAATTTTGGAATTCGTATAAAAAACAGAGATAGTGCAAGATTATTTAGCTCAACTTAATGATGCCCAAAGAGAAGCCGTACTCCAAAAAGACGGCCCAATGATTGTGATTGCTGGAGCAGGTTCTGGAAAAACAAGAGTGCTCACCTTTAGAATTGCCTATTTAATGAGCCAAGGTGTAGACCCATTCAACATATTGTCCCTCACCTTTACCAATAAAGCAGCACGGGAAATGAAATCCAGAATTGCTTCTATTGTAGGAAACAGTGAAGCAAAAAATTTATGGATGGGAACTTTTCACTCCGTATTTGCAAAGATTCTACGGTTTGAAGGAGATAAACTGGGTTTCCCTAGCAACTTTACTATTTATGATACCCAAGATTCGCAACGACTTTTAAGAAACATCATAAAAGATTTGCATCTGGATAAAGATGTTTATAAATATAAACAAGTACAATCCCGTATTTCATCTTACAAAAATTCGCTTATTACGGTAAAAGCATATATGCGGGACCCTGAACTTCAGGAAGCAGACGCCATGGCTAAACGACCTAGGATGGGGGAAATTTACAAACAATATGTAGACCGCTGTTTTAAGGCAGGTGCTATGGATTTTGATGACTTGCTCTTAAGAACCAACGAGCTGCTTACCCGTTTCCCGGATGTATTGGCAAAATACCAAAACCGTTTCAGGTATATTTTAGTAGATGAGTATCAAGATACCAATCATTCTCAATACCTGATTGTCCGTGCGTTGAGCGACCGGTTTCAGAATATATGTGTAGTTGGTGACGATGCGCAGAGTATTTATGCTTTCAGAGGAGCCAATATCAATAATATTTTGAATTTTCAAAATGACTATTCAGATGTGAAAAAATTCCGATTAGAACAAAATTACCGCTCTACTAAAAACATTGTAGAAGCAGCCAATTCCATTATTGAAAAAAATAAAACTAGACTAGAAAAAGTAGTTTGGACAGCCAATGATGATGGACCTAAAATTCATGTTAATCGATTGATAAATGATGCTGAGGAAGGTCGATTTGTGGCTAGTTCTATTTTTGAAAATAGAATGCAAAATGGCCTTCAAAATAAAGACTTTGCTATTTTATATAGGACCAATGCACAAAGTAGAGCAATTGAAGACGCACTAAGAAAAAAAGAAATTCCCTACCGAATTTACGGTGGCCTTTCTTTTTACCAAAGAAAAGAAATTAAAGATGTCTTGTCTTATTTAAGGTTAATTATCAATCCTAAAGATGAAGAAGCTTTTGTAAGAGTTGTCAATTATCCTGCTCGTGGAATAGGACAAACTACCTTAGACAAACTTAATCTAGCTGCCAACCACTACAAGCGTTCTATGTTCGAAATAGTGGAACATATTGATAAATTAAACTTGAACATCAATAGAGGAACTCAAACTAAATTGACCAATTTTGTAAATATGCTGAAGAGTTTCCAAGTTTCAGCACAAACTCAAGATGCGTTTCAAATTGCCGAATTGGTGGTTAAGAAAACCGGTTTAATTCAGGAATTTAAAAAAGATGGAACTCCCGAAGGTATTGCCAGACTAGAAAATATTGAAGAACTCTTAAATGGAATTCAAGATTTTGTTGAAGGACAAAAAGAATTAGCAGACGCTAATGCTTCTCTAGCAGAATTTCTAGAAGATGTAGCATTAGCAACAGATTTAGATAATGATAAAGGAGACCATAATCGAGTTGCTTTAATGACCATTCACTTAGCAAAAGGCTTAGAGTTTCCTCATGTTTATATAGTAGGTTTAGAAGAAGATTTGTTTCCTTCTGCCATGAGCATGAATACCCGCTCTGAATTAGAGGAAGAACGGCGTCTTTTTTATGTAGCATTAACAAGAGCAGAAAAACAGGCCTACCTTACCTATGTAGTTTCCAGATACAGATGGGGTAAATTGAACGATGCAGAGCCAAGCCGATTTATAGAGGAATTAGATGACAAGTATCTAGATTTTATGATTCCAGAAGACAATTATCAATTTCGGTCTTTCTTGAATCCAGATATTTTTGATGATGAAGAGGATAAGTCAAAGCTCAGAAAAGATAAACCCAAAGGCGATACTCCTCCTGCCTCAAAAGGAGAATCAAAATCTACGCGTAGATTAAGAAAAGTCAAACCAGATAACCATATTGAAGTTTCTACTACAAGAGAGATCATTTCTTTAGTAGAAGGACAAAAAGTAGAACACCAGCGTTTTGGAAAAGGAACCGTTGTGGAATTATCAGGAATAGGACAAAATAAAAAGGCAAGCATAAACTTTGAAGCAGGTGGTGTAAAAAGCCTTCTGTTGAAATTCGCTAAATTGAAAATATTAAACGCTTAGATTATGATTACCATAAATAAATTGTTGGTCCTTTTGTTTTCTGTTTTTAGTGTAGGACTTCTAATATATAGTTTTTTTCTTCCAAATGATTCTGAAGTATATAGGTTAATTGGTTTTTATGACTTTGCTCTTTGTGTTTACTTTCTATATGATTTTTTTAAACAGCTATTTTCAGAAGAAAACAAATGGAGGTATTTCTACACAGTTGGTTGGTTAGATTTAGTTTCATCCATCCCAGTTGTATCCCAATTTAGAATGTTGAGGTTTGTACGGATTTTCAGGGTTTTTAAAATGATAAAATCCATTCGGAAATTAATTAAGTTTTTCGCTCATAACAAAAAAGACTCCATATTTGGTTTCATTGTGTTTCTGGTTGTTGTTTCCATTATTCTTACCTCTACAGCAGTACTTCATTTTGAACATGAAGTAGGGAATATCAAAACTGCAGAAGATGCATTGTGGTGGACATTCATTACAATTACAACTGTAGGTTATGGTGATTATTACCCAGTAACTGGTTTTGGAAAATTGTCGGCTACTCTTCTAATTGCTACTGGAATTGGTTTTTTTGGTGCAGTAATCTCTTTTGTTACCGATAAAGTAAACAGTATAAAGACAAATCCTTAACTTAGCTTTTAAAAATTATTTGTTATGGCAGAATTAGTAAAATTATACGAAGAAAACCCCTCCGAAAAAGTCTTGGCGAAAATCACCAAAGTCTTAAAAAATGGAGGCTTGATAATCTATCCAACAGATACCGTCTATGGTTTAGGATGCGATATTAATAACAATGAGGCTTTATCTAAAATAGCTAAAATCAGAGGAGTTAAACTTGAAAAAGCAAATTTCTCTTTTATTTGCGAAGATTTGAGTAATTTATCTGAATATGTAGCGCAAATTGACTCACAAACTTTTAAGATTCTTAAACGAAATTTACCTGGACCTTACACTTTTATCCTTCCAGGAAATAACAATCTTCCTTCTGTTTTTAAAAAGAAAAAGACCGTAGGAATTCGGGTGCCAGACAATGCAATTCCTAGAGCAATTGTAAAGCATTTAGGAAACCCAATAGTCTCTACATCTATTAGAGATGAAGATGACGTCATAGAATATACCACAGACCCAGAGCTTATCGCAGAAAAATGGGATAAGCTAGTAGACTTAGTTATAGATGGTGGATTCGGAGGAAATATTGCCTCCACAGTAATTGATCTTACCACAGAGCAACCTACCTTAATCAGAGAAGGCAAAGGAAGCATAGATATTTAAACAAACAAAGTCCTAGTTTTATTTGAACTAGGGCTTTGTTTGTTTAGTTTTTTTGTTTTTCTCTAGTAGCTACTTAGCATTACTGGCATCACCAACATGGTAACCCGTTCACCTTCTTCTAATCCATCAACGGGAGTAAGTATTCCAGCTCTATTAGGTAAACTCATTTCCAACTGAACAGTACTTGCGCTCAAGTTTCCTAACATTTCCGACAAAAAGCGAGAATTAAAACCAATTTCTAAATCATCACCTTGATAATCACAGGTAAGTCTTTCTTCAGCTTTATTAGAATAATCAATATCTTCAGCAGAAATCTTCAATTCTGCACCAGCAATTTTCATTCGTATTTGGAAGGTAGATTTATTTGAAAAAATGGAAACCCTACGCACTGAATTTAGAAATTGTTGCCTGTCTATAATTAATTTGTTCGGATTATCCTTTGGAATAACCGCTTCATAATTAGGGTATTTTCCGTCTATGAGTCTGCAAGTCAATATGTAATTATTAAAAGTGAATTTAGCATTCGCATCTGTATATTCTACTAGAACATCAGATTCATCACCAGCTAAACTGTTTTTCAATATATTTAAAGGTTTTTTTGGCATAATAAATTGTGCCTCATCTTCAACCGTAATATCTTCTCTAGAATACTTAACCAATTTATGAGCATCTGTACCAACAAATTTTAAACCTTCATTTGTAAACTGAAAAAAGATTCCATTCATCACAGGACGCAATTCATCATTACCAGTTGCAAAAAGCGTTTTATTTATTGCAGTTGCTAAAACATCACCCGTGATTACACTTTTGGAAGCATCTTCAAGTTCTATAGGGTTTGGAAAATCTTCAGCATCAGCATACGCAAGCGAATATTTACCATAGTCAGAACTAATTTCAATAGTTGAATTTTCAAGAACTAAAAAAGTAAGCGGTTGTTCTGGAAAAGCCTTTATGATATCTAGCAAAAGCTTTGCAGGAACAGCAATAGATCCGTCCTCTTCAGATTCAATAGCAACTACAGCAGACATGGTTGTTTCTAAATCTGATGCAGAAATATGTAACTCATTACCTTTTAGTTGAAATAAAAAATGATCCAAAATCTGCATTGTATTATTATTGTTGATTATACCTCCAAGTGTCTGGAGCTTTTTCAACATTTCTGTACTTGAAACAATAAATTTCATGCTATTATTTATGAGATTATTAATTTAAACCTAGATTTTCTATATATAGTGCGAAAGTAAGTAATATTTGTATTATTTTTTGAATAACCAAAGAAATAATTATTTAAAAACATCCAAGCAGTTTCATCCCTTGTATGATAGTTGAATTTACACAAAAACGATTTACACCCACCTAAATCCTCTCTTTACTCTTCTATTATTTATTTTGAATTACAGAATAGTGCTAGAGTTGTTTTCAGTTCACATCAAGGCGAAGCTTAATTCAGAGTTCATTGGAAGCGGTTTTGCTAAAAAGACTTATTAATTTTGGATAAATATTATAGTATTAGCGTTTAAAAACATCGGCACATTCTAATATACGCAGATTTGCTCATTTATTTTGCGGCATAGGCATCTGGCTTTCAGGTTGCTGCAAAATACTATTATTTATCTTCATATTTATCAAAAAAATATTTGTTTACTAACCAAAAAAGGTTGTATTTTTGCGCCCCGCAAACGTAGAGGTAAAGCGTAGTTATTCTGAAATAGGTTTAGTTTAAAAAAAGAGTAAATTTTTTTTCATTTTTCTTTTCAGAATCAAATTTAGTTGTACATTTGCACCCGCTTAGAAATAAGACATAAGTTCATAAGAGGTAGGTTTAGATTTATTTTTTTATCTGCTACGATAAAGGTTTGTTTTTAGGAGCAAATTTTTTTTAAAAAAAGTTCTATGATATTTTGAATTGACAGCACAATTTAGGAAACTAAGTTGTATATATTAAATAAGGCGTTAAGATTATTTAGCGCATGTTCCCTGAGAAGATTTCTTAATTTATGGTTATTATTACAAAGATTATAACGATGAAGAGTTTGATCCTGGCTCAGGATGAACGCTAGCGGCAGGCTTAACACATGCAAGTCGAGGGGTAACATTGGTGCTTGCACCAGATGACGACCGGCGGACGGGTGCGTAACGCGTATACAATTTACCTTATACATGGGAATAGCCCAGAGAAATTTGGATTAATGCCCTATGGTATTATAGAGAGGCATCTTTTTATAATTAAAGATTTATCGGTATAAGATGAGTATGCGTCCTATTAGTTAGATGGTGAGGTAACGGCTTACCATGGCGATGATAGGTAGGGGTCCTGAGAGGGAGGTCCCCCACACTGGTACTGAGACACGGACCAGACTCCTACGGGAGGCAGCAGTGAGGAATATTGGACAATGGAAGCAATTCTGATCCAGCCATGCCGCGTGCAGGAAGACTGCCCTATGGGTTGTAAACTGCTTTTATACAGGAAGAAAAAAGTTCACGTGTGGACTATTGACGGTACTGTATGAATAAGGATCGGCTAACTCCGTGCCAGCAGCCGCGGTAATACGGAGGATCCGAGCGTTATCCGGAATCATTGGGTTTAAAGGGTCCGTAGGCGGGATAATCAGTCAGTGGTGAAAGTTTGTGGCTCAACCATAAAATTGCCATTGATACTGTTATTCTTGAGTTATTGTGAAGTGGTTAGAATGAGTAGTGTAGCGGTGAAATGCATAGATATTACTCAGAATACCGATTGCGAAGGCAGATCACTAACAATTAACTGACGCTGATGGACGAAAGCGTAGGTAGCGAACAGGATTAGATACCCTGGTAGTCTACGCCGTAAACGATGGTTACTAGCTGTTCGGCTCAATTGCGAGCTGAGTGGCTAAGCGAAAGTGATAAGTAACCCACCTGGGGAGTACGTTCGCAAGAATGAAACTCAAAGGAATTGACGGGGGCCCGCACAAGCGGTGGAGCATGTGGTTTAATTCGATGATACGCGA
>Ga0307958_1000266_pt1 | contig 30680 bp, 37 predicted proteins | sample OrgLakmetagen492_FD_201826 | JGI IMG/M metagenome (GOLD analysis project Ga0307958, IMG submission 201826) | Saline water microbial communities from Organic Lake, Antarctica - #492 | ecosystem: Environmental > Aquatic > Non-marine Saline and Alkaline > Saline | place: Antarctica: Organic Lake... | reverse complement strand
ATGCACTCTCTTTCTGTGTACGACGGGTGGTGACGCTCGACCATCCTGGATCCGAGTAACGCATTTTTTTCTGTTGCGCGTGGATTACCATATTCTTCCATCTTTTTCTTCCTCCTGCTATAAATGCCAGGCCCTTCCCTTTGAGAATAACAATGTATGGTGATGCCACACTCTTTATGCCTGTGTTGTCGTGCTCTATTTTTACGGTCAAAACTCCACATCCTCCGTGTACCACAGATAAGAGCCGAGTCCGCTGGCATAGAGCCATCACAATACCGAAATGATACGTCGCGTCCATCGCGACCGCACTCGTCCATGGCATTGTTGAACGCTTCGAACGTCTTGAACCTGCGCCACGCTATCGCTATGTTGTTCTGATTGACCGCTTTGTCGACCGTCAATTCCCGTATTCACGCGTTGTGACTCGCCATGCGCTGCTTCTTGTCCTCGTCGATAAACGATAGAACGGTGCTGAACGATCGCACCGGCGAAATATACATAAAAACGACGAACGACATGATTTGTACTACATCCGCAGATGAATCTCGTTGCGAGAGAGTCGGATCTTCGACTTCCGATCCGCGATTTTTTCGACCGGAATAGGCAATTGTTTGAGAACATCGTAACGTGCCAAGAAGAAGCAGCAGCAATGGACGCCCACGAACTCATGCAGGCGTCTCTTAGAGCGGAACTTTTGAAACACGGGGGTGCGCTTGACGATCACGTCCTCGCACACGAAATAGCCAATTCTTTTGGAGCGTTTCACTTTGCGGATCGTATCTGTACAGACCATGGGTTCGACTCGGTCGTCAAACTCCACGGCGTTATAACGGCATGTTTCGTCCGGAACATGTGCGAATTCGGGGACGGACTCGCGTTGGGTAGAGCCATCGAAATGAGGGTCGCCAAAATGATTAGGGCAAATCCGTCACTGAGTGCCATCCCGACTGCATTCATACCTGGAACGGATTTGCTCAAATTCTTCGAGTCACGTTTTTCGATGTTGGACTTGACTTTCTGTGGAATCTGGTGACTATGGCATTACGGACGACATAAAAACGTTTCGCGATGACTATAATTTACCTTGATTGATGGACGCCATCATGGACACGGGCGCCATCATGGACACGGGCGCCATCATGGACACGGGCGCCATCATGGACACGGGCGCCATCATGGACACGGGCGCCATCATGGACACGGGCGCCATCATGGACACGGAAAATTTAGAGACGAAAACGGACGTCGATGGCGACGAGGACGAGGACGAAAACTGCGGTCTTTCGTCGAAGATGCCGTGGATGGTCGTTGTACGTCTGATAGCGGAAGACCCAGAACCGCTTCACACCCTCAAAATCCGTTGTCGTGCGCTGTTGAATTTGGCCCTCGTCAATCGTCACATTTTCCGAGATGTTTATGAGTACGGACTTTCCCTTTTCGCGGAGAAGCACATTAGTGAGACCGTGAATCGCTCGATGTTCGAGTTAGTGTCTCTGGACATGGCTCTGGCCACCGACGACCAGGTCAAACAAGTGTATAGACAGGTTTTTCCACGGACCGATGCCCGGAACATGAACGCATTGGGGGCGACGTCTATACGTATTGCGGTACAATCCGCACAGAGCACGATGTTCAACGCACCTGTCGTGGAGTTGGTCAAGATGCAGGTCGCGGTCGAAGACATGCGAATCATCACGAAGGACCTCGCCAAGGAATTATTCGCACTCACGAAAGACGACCTCAACCTTGCGACGATCCGTATGCGACATACCGTCAAGACTTACGTCGATGCCAAGGAGGTCGCACTGTATAAGCACGGGAACTCGACCAATCTGACGAGAGCGCTCGAATCCGCGAAAGAATTGAGTGCACTTCGCCGTGCGAGGTCTCGCGAGTTGTGGAACCGACAGTCCGAGTTGAACTTGCAGTGCAAATTTGCACTCTACAACGGGTGTTATGAGGTGGCGCGAGCCATCGGGTTCGGCCAAAAAATATCGAGTGACCGAGGATCATCGTCCGATATTACACCTTCCTCTTTTTTATCTGCCGCTGCTTCGACCACCTCTTTCCCGACATCTTCATATTCATCGACTTCGACATCCACTTCGACATCCTTCATAGACGAGAACGCAGGTCAACAGTTGCGGAAGATGGGGGACATCGTGGCGCATGAGTTGAGTCAGGACAAAGACTGGAAAAGAGCTTTGTACGGGTATGTGTACAGAAACAGCCTGCGCAAGAAAACGGAGTTGATGCGCATGATCGAATCGCGCATAGAGGGCATGAGGACCAGGGCGCGTGACGTCTTCCATCATTTCCCGAAAGTGTGCGCCAGTCATTCGAAAGACCGCCTCGACCTCAAAACGGTAGCCATGAAATACATCGTGTGCAATTACAGTACGCCGCCACCAAGGTCGTCGACAAAATGAAGGGAGGTGATTCCGATCACATGGTTTTTACATCCCGCCGTTCATCTTCCGTTCGATGGACATGCGCATCATGTGCATGATGTCGTCAAACACCTGTGTGTCGGAGCCCAGGTCGCGCAACGTGTTCTTGCAGGCCGACACGCAATTCGTGAACTGGAGGTAGCAGGCGTGCACGCCGTTCGACGTGACCGAATTGTTCGAACCACCGTCGTCCTCCAATATGTCCTCGAAGTCGTCGTATATCTGGAAAGCGATACCGGTCAGGTCGCTCACCGACATGTACCTGGAGAGGTCTCTGTCGCTGAGAGGAAGACTGGCGCACACCAAAACGGCGCCGATGATCGATATCTGAAAAAAGCTGGACGTCTTGCGAGACATCATCTTTTTGAGCGCGTCGGGTTCGTGCGTGACGACTCGCTGTAAGTCCATCATCTGCCCACCACTGGCGCCTTCGAAGCTCATGCAGGTCGACACCTTTTCGACGAGGGTGATCAGGTTTTCTGGGCAACCCAGGCCAAAGGGCTTGAGCTCGTTGTAAGACCAGGTGTAAAGACGCGTCGACATTGTCAGGAGGTGCGCCGTGGTCAGGATGGCGACGGCTTCATCGTACTTGACGTGCATGCAGGGCCGACCTCGTCTGACCTTGGCGTCGTCCATACACGGCAGGTCGTCGATGATCAGGGACGACGAGTGGAGCAGCTCCGACACGAGGCACGTTAGTTCTACCTTCGTGCGCGCCTGTTCACTGAGATTCATGCCCTCCACCTGCTTGTCGATGATCGACAGCGCGATGATAGAGCGGATGCGTTTCCCGCCGCTCATGGCGTACTCGACGAACTGGCGATAAGGTTTCTCTGTCTTCTCTTCGATCAGCACCTTGATCAGTCCCTCGACCCGTCTCTTGTACTCTGTGTAGCACTCCGTCATTCTCGACTTATACATCTAGACCATACAATATTGACCGCCCGTCTGACGCACGGTGGTATGAACTGGTATGTGGTGGCAAGTATTGACGAAAATAGGAAACTCGATTGAGGTGAACGACGTTATAGTCCGGCAGTTGAATTGTGTTACAGTTCAATTGCCGGAGATAGCGTCGATGGCGAAGAAGGTGCGGATAAACTCAAAAGAGGGTTCGACGTACTCACTGGTACATACACCGACGTCGTGTTGCGGGGCGTCCTCGAACGTGCCGGTGGAAACGACGGTGATCGATAGTCCGAACACGTGGCGGGAGGGTCTCTCCTGCTCGAAGAACTCCACGACCGTTTGAAGTTACGTCTATTGGCCTGGTGCGGGGCCCGTGGATGGGACTACTATAACGACGTGATCGTGACAAGCGACGGACTGACCGCGACCTCGCTCCCCAAGAGCGTCAGCTCTCCCACCTCCCTTCTGATGTGGCCAGAAGTGCAAAAACTGGGTCATACAATAAGCCGCTCTCGAGGCAGTTTATTGCGTCGTTCCAGAGTAGAGCATAATTATAAGGCTCGCAAAAGAGATGGCCGGGGACCACTGCTCGGGATCGCGGACGCGATCGAGGGTGGCGTGGAAGGCCGGATTGCCACCTCTCACTTTGTCCAAAGGGATGGGACAGTTGTAAGGGAAACCCTCTGGACTGTAGTTGAGGTCCATTATGAAAGACACCGCCACGCCGCTCGCCGCGTCGTCGTGAGCAGGACACGCGTCGGGCCAACTCACTCGCCAAAAGAATGATATAAGGAATAGACATATCTTTGTATCGTTTTCAACCACGATAATGTCTGCCACCAGGTTCGACAGAGCCCCGAATGCCGGAAAGGGTTCGCCTCTGTACAAAGGATTCATGGACACCCTGAAACACAGCTCAACGCCCGTCTTGCGACAGCTGTACACCATCTTGTGCGACAACAGGGAGTTGAAGCTGACGTTCAACGTGAACACGAATCGAGACGACGAACTACACTACATCGTCACCGTGCACTGCCACTTCGACCATGTCTTGATCAGGCTGGCGAGCACTCCTCTGCGTTTACCCCGCGGATTACACATCGTGTGGATACCAGGCCAGTCCATCGAGCACGTCGCAGGTTTTCTACCCAAGTTCGAAAACGACGAAAGGGCAGCAGCCGCGTCTGATACGAAAGTGCCCCAGTTCGGAGATCATTGCACCCGGCTCAACATCTCGTTGAAGTACAGCGGCAGCCTTGGACTGTTCCTGGTGTACACCCTGTCGAACGGCGAAGTTCGCTTTACGGCGTTCAGCAAGAACAGCGCCGACGGCACCAGCCGTTACGTAGCCGCCAACCTATCGAAGATGGAAGACCTGGTGCGTGCGCAACCGAATCTACCTCACGAGATGTTGACAAGAGGCATGGCCGTCTTTTGCGCGGAGATGATGTACGAAGACGATCAGACGCACGGCTCACGTCTACAGAGAGGAACCGCCCCCGTAGAGATGGTGGTCACCTTGGCGTTCCGGTCCTTCCGAGTCGCCAGGGAGTTGGAGATGCAGCAGCTGTGCCCCGTCCACCCCGATTGGAAGTACCACACCATGCACCTCGGCCTGCCCGTCGACCTCGGGTACAGCGTCCCCATGCACGACTCCGACGCGGTGCGCGACTTGTTTGTTGCTCTCAGCTCGCGACGAGATAGGATGAGGTTCGGAGAGCTCGACGCACTACTCGATCGGTACCGCGTGTCAGCCCCCCCGGGATCGACGGTCCTCCCCGTAAATCACGGCGACCTGCTCGGGCAGGTCCTGGAAGGACTGGTCATCGTCGCGGAAAGCCCGACAAACGGAGACGTGTTGCACATCCTGAAGTACAAGTTTGCCAGTTACACCGTGCGCACCTTGGCGCTGCGCTCTCTGTTCGAGACGTTCGACAAAATGGATGCGTACGAACATACGTCTCTGCTCTCCAAATGCGCTCGTTCGTTTTGCGAACGTTGGTGCACGACCCCTGACGGCAGGCGCCATTGGTATAAGGCCGTCATGTCGATCGGACGAGCCCGTATCAGAGGTGAATTACAGCGCGAGCTGAAGAGGGAGGAGGAAGAGGAAGAAGAAGAAGAAGAGAACGATAAGAGGAACACACGATGTGTCGTCGGAGAGCACATCCTGGCGATGGACCTCTACGAAAAATATCCCGACCGCTTCGCTCGCTTCCAAGAAGACCTGAACGAAGAGAGCTTGCTGGCCAGATGGCCCGACACTGGCGCCGTCACCACCAGTCGATTCGAAAAAACATTGACCGCGATTATCATCGTCGGACCTATCGGGTCGGGCAAGTCGACTTTCATGAAGCAACTGGTGGATCACCTTGTACGATCGGGGACGCGCGCGTGTGCCATAGACGGAGATGAAGTCGGCGGAAATTACACCCAACAATTGGGCCAACAGAGAGGACCTGTCACGCTGTTCTTCGTGTTACAGGCCCTGCTGCGTGGAGATGTACCCGTGATCTCTTGTGGCGGAGGCGTGCTGTTCGACAACAAGGACGGCTCGTTCGCGCTGACCAAGGCCGCGGCCAGGTTGGGCTTCGGTCTGAGTGTGTGTCTGGTGGTGGCCACGTGCGCCCACATCACCGCCCCGAAGGATTTTGACTCCGTGAGAGCATTGTACGAAGATCCCGGGCCCGTCAGAGACTGTGTAGCGTACAGGATCAGAGAAAAAATATGGTCCTCTCTAAACCCGGAACTCATCGTGTCCAAGAGCCAGGCGAACTACCGCTTTTACTCCAAGCTCTCGGAGCTGTCCGACGTCGAGTTCACCGACCGTTCTGACATGTCCGAGATCGCAGGCGCGATCGCCGCCGATCGAGAAGCGGTCGATATCCCGTTTCGGGTGCCCGGTCAACTCCGGTACGTCACCCTGGTCAAGGGGGCCAAGACATCTTCTCACGTCACCCTGGAGTACGGGAACGTCAACGTGAGCGACCTCGACGTCCGACCCATGGACGAAGACGTCCAAGGCTGGGTGGTGAATGCGTCGGTGGTTTACCCCGATTCCGAAACCGATAACAAGAAAATGCCGCGGCAAAAGAAACGCGCGGATGTCGTGAAACGCGCGGATGTCGTGAAACGCGCGGATGTCGTGAAACGCGCGGATGTCGTGAAACGCGCGGATGTCGTGCGCTTCGTGTGGGTACCGTCCCTGTTTCCATCTGCGCACGTCACCCAGACCCCCGGTCCTTTCCGACCCTCCCAGATGAAAGACCTCGCCCTCGCCATGTCAGAGGGACGAACGAGCGTGGACCTGCCCGTGGGCGAAGAAGACGACGACGCAGGTCATTCGCTCAGTGTCCGTTTACCGGACCGGGACACTTGCCCCTCCACGTCCGTAAAATTAGTGGTCGGTCCTTACTGGATCGTATCAACATGTCGATGACGAACGCTGAGTATCCGCAGCTACAGCTTACAGGAACCTGGACAGTTGCCCATCCTCGTCCGTGAAACTCGTGATCGGTCCTTACTGATCGTATCGACATTTCCCGATGACGAGGGTTATAGTCCGGCAGTTGAATTGTGTTACAGTGCCATTTTTTCTTTCCATACTTTGAACCACCTGATCGTCGATATGTATCCCATCGACCGCGTGAAAATGGCATGTCTTCTCGCGTAGCCGACCGCTTCAATCCCAGCCGTACTCCTCACCGATCAAAGGAAGTCTACCATCAGAGGAAAGGCCGTGGACGCGCACCATCTCTGGTAAGAAAGGCAACAGCGCCGGAACGGTCAGGTAAGACACGAGGACGTGGCGTACGAAAGCCAACTGCACATCAGTCATCTGAACTCTGGGTGCGTCCGCGATGGTCTCTTCGTCGGTCTCGTCTCGGTCTAGTATGACGAGATACCTCATTTCGCTCTTGCCGATAGAGTGCTGTATATATTCAATGCCGCGTTGCTCTGCCACCGTGCGAACATCCAAGGGTTTCTGCAAGATGCTCGCCAGATAGGCTAAAGAGATGGTAGAGGTAGGTTGAAGCATCGTACAACGTTTGTTTTTCCATTCAAATTTCAATCGTTTATGTCGTCAAAAGTAAAGGAGGCGTATGCCTTGTCCGCTATCAAGTATGTTGCTTTTCTTTTTCTCATTTTCTGCAAATCGACTCTTCAAATACGACTCTGGACAAAGCGATTTCAGATCTGGGCCCTACAAGTACGTGAGCAGGACGACGCCGGCGGGGACGCCTAGGCGATCGAAGTTGGGGTTCCAGCCGATGGACTTGCACGATTTCAAGACGTACTGGTCCCAAGACCTCAGCAACACCGACCATCCGACCAATTTCGTGCGAGGTCGTGTGGCTGGACGCGGACGATACTGTCAAAAGGTGGTCGCACAAGGACGTCGTCGCGGAGTTGGACACTCTCTTGTACTGGAGGGAAGTGTTCTGGCGGTTCGGGGGGTAGAAATCGGGTGGCTTGTGTACGGAAGAACGAAAGACGGGCTGTACGTGAGTTTAGAGGCCAATTGCGAGTACACCGGATTCGACATAGGAGGGGGGCTCCGCTTTTACGTGTCTAAGGACTCCCCAAAGGTGTGGTTGCAAGCCTTTACGGATAAACAACGGAGGGAGATGGAAGCGGCGGGCGTGGCAAGAACTGTGCCGGATGCGGAGATCGTCGACTTACCTACCTGAAGACGCGCCTCAGTCACTCTTTGTAGTTTGTTATCAATCATCACGAAGAATGGAACACTGTCCCTCTTCGAAATCACACGTGTCGGATAGATGCCCAATCTGTCTTTGGGCTAGCGTCCGACCGTAATAAAGGAAGCTCTCGAACATTGGATGGAATGCTACGTGAAAGAGAACACACGTGAAAGGTGTGGGTGGCGACGATCACGATCACGAATACGTCGATGATATCGGTGGCGTCGTTCGTCCTGGCGTGTGGGGCGTATGTTATTTTGCGCGACTCGCGTCGATCTGATGTCATGTGTGATCTGGTCTCTCGCATCTCGCCGAGGTCTAGGGTACGTCGCGGAGATCTGAAGAGCGCACTTGACAAGACGCGATGCGACACTCTCCCGCCGTCGATCGTCCACTCCTTCTTCAGCGTGTGTTGCGTGTGCTGCGCCTTCGCGCTAGAGGGCACCCTCCCCGACGACGACGACGTACCCTACTTCTTGTGGGAGTCGGTTCTAGCCCACGTCGCGTTGTCCGTGTCTCTCGGATACTTCGTGATGGACGTCATTGTCGTGTGCAGGACGCGCATTTCCGGAGCCGTCGTGATCGCGCACCACCTCGTCTGCGCGGCCACGATGGCATCGGCACTCGTCACGGGTTACGGTCACTTTCACATATGCTGGCTGCTGCTCACGGAAATCACGACGCCCTTCGTCGACGTCCGTTGGCTCCTCGACAAGACTGGAAAAAAAGATAGCCCGCTGTATTTTTATAACGGAGTGGCACTCACGGCGACATGGGTGCTCGCACGCGTCCTCCTGTTCCCGCCCTATTTCGCTTTCATCTTCCGGACTTGGGAAGAAACGGACGGGGGCGTGTGCACGGTCTTACGCTCAATGTTCGTCGTCGTGCCGACGTTCTTGTTCGCGTTGAACCTGAACTGGTTTTGGTCCGTATCGCGAGGCATGTACAAGCTCGTCGTCATCAAGAAGGCGAGCAGCAACGCGACATGACATGACTTCGTACTGCGCCGTTATAGCGTCCCTGGTGCGCTTCGGAAAGTAACTCGCTCGAAAGGGGAGCATCATCGCGTCTATGTCCCGCGCACGTAAACGCGTCGTCCTCTTCGTCTTCTGAGGAAGAGGAGGTGGTGAAGGGCACCGGAGGAACGACACCACGACGTCGCAGAACTCGTCGATCCCTGTATCCGCATAGGGAGAGTGACCGCCTTCACCGATGATTTCGACACGTAGATCCGGGAAAGCACGTGACAACGCGTCTCCCTGGTGACTCGGTATCAGATGGTCGTGCGCCCCATGTATCATGCACGTAGGGAACAGCGCGTCTTGTAGCATCTCGACCAGCAGACCCAACACCGGATCCTTCCACCTGCTTCCCGTCACCCCCAACTCGATGAACTTGGCCACGTAGATATGAGCGTACACGCTTTCGTCGCACAACAATTCGAAGTAGTAATGCGCGAACGTGGACTTCGGATCTGAGGTGGCGGTGGCGGCATCGCGAAAGATAGCGCGGTCGATCCATCTATGGACGACGTTTTTCAAGACCATCCTAGAAATGACGGCACATATAGATTGAGGGAGGAGGGCTTTGAAGAACAGTGCCCAATAGTTTCCCCATTCGCCGATTACCGGATACAACCCTGCCGCGTTGATCAGGACCAACTTTTTCACGTGGTGCGAGTAGCGCGAGGCGTAGTGCACACACACGAATCCACCGAACGAGTGCCCCATAAGCACGACCCTCTCCCCGACCACGTCTTTTACGTACGCATCGATGACCCTCACATACTGGTCCAGTACGTCCGTCGCAGACAAGTGCAAACTTCTCTTACAACCGTGGTCGCCGAGCACGTCACTGCGCCCGAACCCCGGCATGTCGATGGCATGCACCCCGACGTCGGGACACCTGTCGGCTATGCGTCTCATCGCGAGGGCGAATCCGGCGGCGCTGGACGAAGTGCCGTGCACGTACAATATGATTTCGTTCGTCGGTACGCGTTCCACCATCTGCACCGTCTTCAGCGCCCGGACGCGCACACGGTGTTCCGACACCCGGAAGTGATGGACTTCGCTGCGTATCTCGACTTTGGCACCAGGGCGCGACCCGTCGTTCAGGAGCTCGATGTATTTTTTCTCTAGTTCGTCTAGGCGGACGTTGTTGTCGTTATTTTTTCGCCGGTCGCGTCTTCGAATCGCGTCCACGACATACACGACAAGCGTCCAGAAACTTACAGCGATGACGAAATATATAGCGACGGAAAAGGTGCTCTCCGCCATTTTATCACGTACATAGAATAATTGGCGACGTAGAATGTTTATGTCACATCCCTAATTCCGTCAACAAAGTCTGCTTTTCGACGATCGGCACGCCCAGGTGTCTCGCCTGGGCAGTCTTCGTCGTGTGCTGCGTACCCAACTCCCCGTCTGGAACAACGACAGATGTTGTTTTATTGTTGACGGTCCCGGTGACGCGGCCTCCGCGCGCGCCGATCACTTTTTCCACCTCCTTGTCGCGAAACCCGCTGAACACGAAAACTTTGCCATCCAGGTCGTTCGTTCCGGAATCGGACTTCGAATCGGAATTCGAAACGGTCGAAACGGACGTGCAAGGGATGGCGTTGTCGGCCTGGAAACGACGGAAAGCGTCGAACCCTCTCAAAAAAGCCCTGGCGGTTGTCTCTTGGACGCCCTCTACGGTCACCAACTCTTCGACGCTTGGTGTTTCCGTGTTAGATGGACTCAATAGTCCAGGGAACGCGTCCGTTATCAGTTTGAGCTTGCGGTCCCCGAAACCCTGGCCGAACGCGTTACTGGCGCGCATGACCTTCAGACAATCCGCGCCACCCATCGCCCGATCGAGCGAAGATCGCAGATTCGCGCCGGTCGTTATTCCGACGCCGGATCCGAGTTCTTCCGCCGTCGCCCTGATCAGTTTGCCCGGCGTGTCGATTCCCGCTTCGTATAGTTTCTGTACCGTGCTCTCTCGTGCACCTTCTACGCCCATCTTTTCGGCAAAGTGCGTCAACACACGGACTCGCAACTCTTTGTTCACTCCGTTTCCATTCCCAATTCCGCGTTCAATCAACCGCAGATCCTTTCCCGAAGGCGTCCACTCATACGCGACATACTTGGCCGTTTCCGAGTCTTCGGAGTCCGGCATCTGGGGTAGACCCGACGCCGAAGCTTGCACGACCTGGAGTATATGCGGTATAACGTCTCCGCTGCGTGTCACGAGAACGCGCGCGCCGGGTCCCAGTCCGTGCATCTTGACGAACTCGGCGTTGAAGCCGGTCGCGCGTCGGATGTTGGCGCCGCTCAGACTGACGGATTTTTCGAATTCGACGACCGGCTTGAGTAAACCGTCTTTTGACACGGACCACGTGACATGCGACACCTCCGCTTCTGCGAGATTCACATCCGCACGGTGCTTGAACGCGATCGCGTTCGTATAATTGATGTTGGCGTTGGACCGCCTCCTCTCTGGAACACGGTCGGCCTGCGCCACTACGACGCCGTCCACCTCGTAGGGCGAGTCCCGGCGTCGACTCTCGAGGTGCGTTCGGAGCGTGTCGGGCGTCAAGTGCGAATCTGGGACGACGACGTGATTAACCGAAGCCGCGCTTCCGAACTCGTCCAGGAGGGTGTCGAGTTGACGCGCGGACGACATGCTTCCGGGCTCGAGCACCTCATATGCCACGAACCGGACGTGACGTAAGACGGTGGCGTCGGGCGTCTTGGCGTTCACGACACCGGCCACTAGGTTCCTCGCATTCGCGCCCCTGCCGCGTAAGACGCTCTCGAAATCCCGTTTGGTCACGATCAGTTCTCCCCGCACCACCGAAAGACGACCGGATGTACTCGGCTTCAATATGGAAGAGATATCGATGCTCTGCAAAAGATCGGACACGTCTTGACCCTCTCTCCCGTCTCCTCTCGTGTACAATCGCGGTGTAGAAGACGACAGTAACAATAGAGCGGACACGCCGTCCAGTTTGTCCGACAGCACGTACGGACCAGGGTACTTCTTCTTCCAGGACGCGAGCCTCTTGTCGTCTTCGCCGTATTTTATCTTGTCGAGGCTACCCATCACGAACGGCAATCGCGCTTTTTTATTCGCATCGTCGGAAATGGGATGACCGACGCTCCGTCCGTCGCACAGGGGGTGCTTCGGTGCCAATTTACAAAGTCGTTCGATACGGCTATCGTACTCTTCATCGGACGGAGGAGACACATCGTCGACGGCAGGATTAAAATAGGCCCGGTTCGCTGCCGTTATCCATTTCACCAACCGGTCTATTTCGTCTCTTTTTTTCTCTCGTGGCTTGTCGTTCTTGTCCATGGTCTGTGTCATCGTCCCATTTTTACGTGGGTTTATGTGCTGTCAGATGAAGTAGCGGTGCATGCACAGCAGGAACGCGGCGTGGACGTCCGGGTCGCGCGAGTCGTACACCTGTTGCAGAGTCGTCGTAGTCGCGTGCTGGTTTCCACAGCTCAATCCCGATTTCCGGAACTGCACGCCGACGAACCTCATCAGCCCTCTCAACGTCGATGGAGACACGCTCTCGAGGACGGCGTCATAAATTCGGTCTATAGCCTTGTCGCCTTGTTCCTTCGAGGTTCCCCAGAACTTCGATCGACGTAACGTTCGCACGAACGCCCGCGTATCTTCGGCGGAAGGCGACGCCAACCACTTGCCTCTCCGACATCCGTTCTTCGTCGTGGTCGTGGTTTCGGGGGAGCACGAAAACGCACGAGGGGTCGTGGACATAATAACGACAGGTACATCTACACAAGAAAAAGAATATGTGGATTTCAGAGCGTTCGTACGGTATAATAGCAATCGACATACAAATTATATCTGTTTCGCGCCAATCACCGCTCGGTTTTCGTCATGATGCACGTCGTTCGACATACGGTGGTGGTATTACCTGTTTTTGTGGTAGTATTCGTCTTCGATCTCTTTCTTCAGTTTGTACGTGGATTGGACTTTGCTCAACCTACACTTTCGGTGTGCACCCTCTTCCGGAGCGTCGACCACGTTGACTCTGAACTTGAACTTATCACAGAGGGATCGATTGATGTTGTCTAGGAACTTGAGGACGGTTTTTGGATCGACGTCACGCAGCTCGATGTCGTTGTCGTACACCCCCATTCCGTTGAAAATTGCGGTGATGACTTCGTCTCCCACTGCGCGCGTCACCCCCCCTACGACGGGGATGTTCACGAGGCCCCTGGCGACTTTTCCCGCCATCAATACCGACAGCTTCCCGAGCGCCGACATCCCGGAGTACTTTGCGATCCCTTGTCCGAACTTACGTGCAGAGGACTTCAGATCACGTGCGTTCGCGTTCGTGTTCGCCCCTCCTGACATATCGTTGGTACTACCGAGCACCGTCAACGCGTTCGATAATGCCGCGTTGACGTCGGTTATCTTTCTGTTCCTGTAAGACTCGTCGGTACATAGTCTGTTCGTTTTGATGATTTCGTTTTTGCCGTTGCCTTCATTTTTTCCGTCCTTTTCCTTCTTTCTCTCACTCTCGTATTCTTTGCATTTAGTGCGCAAAAACTCGTCGACGACCGACGTGTACACCGCGTACATTTGGCGGGGATTGCACTTTTGACTTTTGCTGTTGTTCGAGCTAGCGTTGCCGTTCGACCCACCGTTGTTTTTTTTGGCGTTACCCGGTCGCAAAATCCGCATGACCGCGTCGTCCACTACCACGCACGTGGTATTATCGTGAGCGGAATTATTGAAGCTCAAAAAAGTGGAACCCAATTGACCATCCAGTAATTCTCGCACACCTTCAGGAACCGCCGAACCTTCGCTAGCATAGCGGACGAGGATGATTTCCATCATCATCAACTCGAAGATGTACACTTTACCCTTTTCGTCGACCATGCTATCAGCGTCGACGGACCCGTATTTTTTTGTCAGAGACTCTCCCACAGCTCCGATCAGGACTTCGTTGTTGGATGGGTCGGACCCTAGACCTATGCCCAACGTGTCCATGAAGGCTGCGACAAACGCCGCGTCCGGACTGACATCGTCACCGTCACCCGCCACCATTTTTCTTTTCGTGGGCCTCGATGGAGCCTTGGTCGACTTGGCAGCATTGCTAGACTTCGGTTTGGGACGAGGACGAGACGTAGACGTGGATGGCTTCGTCATTTCCTGTTATATACATTAAATGTCGGAAAAAAAATAATATGGGACACTGTCGACAATTCAGGTTTTCTTTTCGTACTCCGTCTCGGCCCACGTCAGGTCGTCGACGAGGGTCTGGCGTTCGGTCTTTTCGCAGCAGTCCCGGATCGCCATCTGACAAAAGGCACGAAGCGCGGAGTACAACTTACCGCGTTCGCCAACGTCGGTATAGGTTCGATCTATGTATCTCGAGATGGCCTCGACTTGGCAAGGAAACCACGCTGATATAGAATCCAAACGTCTGCCGTACATTGCCAGGTCGTCCTCGATAGCCGAATGAAAGGCCACGATGGGGCACAGGATGTCGTATCGCGTCAGTTCATCGACCGGATAGGTGAGTACACCCAACGATCGAGGCGCGACATGCTGGAAACACTCAGCAGCAGGCACATCAACGGGAACAGTAGGTACGGCGTACACGCCGGACATGTCAGAAGTACCAGGTATTGTATGTACCGCAGGTTCGGCGTTCGTGCACGTCTTTTACTCTGCTCTGCTCTCGGTGCGTCGATATTTTTTTATTCACACCAAAAAAAAGATTTTTATTGTTTTGTACAAATCTCTAGAGGGACGGTGGCAGCTTCGCGCAGTCTGGAGCTGATATGCGAACTCTGCGTGCGTAGATCGGTTCCGACGGGGATACGCAACAAAGAGTCGACCAACGCGCGCAAACACCCCAGACCTCCGTCCTGACATTCGTCCCAGGCGGGTATTTCGATCGCGTTGCTCTCTTCTCCACGGACGATCTTTTTCAGGTCGTCGTCTACCAACAACACGCGGTCCATGGAGACACCGAGGCGGTGAAGAGGTTTTACGGTGTCCCACCAGTTTCTTGCTTGTACTTGCTCCTCATATTGTCCTTCCTCTTGTCCTTCTTGTTCTTCTGCTGTATTTGACGATGCATCTTCACGTTGTTTTACACCGCCTCGCGCCTCTTCGCACTGATCCCTTGTGAACACGCCTCCCGCAAATAACGATCGTACCGTCTGTGGAATAAAACGTGACACACCCGGAGCTCTCCAGATGTCGGGTTCGTTCTTTTTTCCTCTCGCGAGCCTCCAGAGCGACCTCTTGACGTGCGCCTTTTTGGATCGGGCGTCCATCGTTCTCGTCGACGGCTGCCGATCGGTGGCCAACACGACAGCCACTTTTTGTCCCAGTCTCAGCAAATTGGCGGGGTGTTCTTTCCACAACGACTTTCTTCCCGAAAAAACATCCGAGCACACTTTTCGGACTGCGGGTGTCACGTTCTTCTTCGTGGCGGACGAAAACACGCCCAATCGATACTTCGACAACAGCAGGAGCAAGAGGGACAGACCGAGACGCGTCGTGCACACTCGAGCGCCGTTCTCGTCGAAAGAAGTATTGGTCTTCGTCACGAGTACTCCGTTCAGGTCGAACAAAATGAGGGGTTTGTCCGTGAACTCCATCTGTTCACGATCCACCGGCAAGATGAGTAAACGTCCCACACTTTACTCTTTACTCTTTACTCTTTATGCGCCATCCCCCGAAAAAAATCGACGAACATGTGCCGGTTATACGACTCACATACCACACAAAAACCGCCATGCCAGACAAGTGTAAGATTTGCGGAAACCCACCCATCACCCCGAGACACTCCTATTGTGTCAAATGCCATCCCGACAACAACAACAGTAGCCACGGAAACAGCAGTGGCAAGCCGGCGAAAGCGACGGATTCGTCGACAAAAACCAAAGCGACTACATCGCCGACGAGTACCGTGACCAAGTCCTGTAAATCGTGCTCGAAGCCCGCGATGTCCAACCGACACTCGTATTGCGTCAAATGCCATCCCGACAACAACAAAGACAAAGACAAGAACAATAGCGGAGGCGGTGGCAAAGTGAGCGCAACGGCAGCGAAATCGACAGGGACAGTCTCGTCCGTCTCTACCAAAACGTGCGCCACGTGCGGTAAGGCGCCCACCATCTCAAACAGGCACAAATACTGCACAGGATGCCATCCTGACAACAACATCAAGAAGAGTACGAGTGGTGGGAAAGGAGGAGCAGCTGCCACGATGGCACCGGCTTCGTCATCTAGCGTATCCGATAAGACGTGCGCCACGTGCGGCAGGGCTCCCACCATCTCAAACAGGCACAAATACTGCACAGGCTGCCACCCCGACAACAACAACAACAACAACAACAAAGCAGCCACGTCACGGCCAAAGGCGCCTTCAACTCCGTCCACAACGCACAAAACCATCATTCGGCGCCGATCGCACGACTCTTCGGTTCAGTGCCACGCCATCTGCAGTTCGAATGGAGAGATATGCCACAACCCTTTAGCGGCGAAGGGTGGTCGCTTTTGCGCGTACCACGCGGACAACCGCCCCAAGTACGCCATCACCACAGTGAGGTGAGAGACGTTTTTTTCTTTTCCCTCATTCCTTTCATTGCCACCCGTGCTTCTTCAGCGCCACCTGGAACGCCTCCCTGGCCTCCTGCTCGTTGTAATCACGTTCCTGGCACTGCTGTTCTAGACGGCCATCTATCGACAGCAGTTCCTTCACCATGATCAGGACGGTGGTGATAGACAGCACCGGCTTTCACGCGTACTCGCCGTCGCTGAGCGTCAGAAACTCGGTACATATAGATCCACCATACGTGACGTGTCCCGTCCACCTCTCGAAGCGGGGGCGAACCACACGAACGAACGGTGGAGCGAATGGGTAGTCGTTGGGAAATGACACATGTAACTCTATCTCTCTCACCCCCTGCGCCTTCATGTCTTGGAACAACATGGTGTCGCTCGCGAAGTTCCCGACGAACACGCTCCAACGGTTGTAAGACTGTTCGTTCACTTCCACGCGGATCGAATGATCCGTGACCTCTTCGCAAAAGAACTCCGAGGCCCTCTTGATGTCGGCCAACAACCTTTTGGAATTGACGTGGCTCGGGACGAAGTCCAATAACCAGCGTTTTCCCCTCCATGCGCCCGATTCGACCGTTTCTACGACGTCGTCGCCCGACGTACGAGGTAGGATGCAGGTGAGACACAGGTCTCGCGGTTCATCCACTACGTAGATGTTGTGCGTTTTGGCGTACTTTTTGGGATGCTTGAGCGAATAAGCACACACAAAGCCGTCGGAGTAATATTTGGCGAAAGAGAACGAGGGCGAACAATAGAAGCCATCTCCGAACGATCTCCCGTTCTGTACCGTCTTCATCGTCTTTGCGCCGTTCCGAATCAAGGAATACAGCATGGTCTTCGCCGTTCCGTGAAATACGGTCAGATTTGCGCCCTCGTCATGATCGGGATCGGGATCGGGATCGATATTGAGGGACTTGACTCGGTATACCACTACGCCGTCCTCCAACTTTCTGGGATAGATGAAGAGGTTGTTGAAATTGAGCGTGAAACACATGAAACGGTGTAGGACGCGACCGTCTTTCTGATGCCGGATGAAGTCGGCGTCGTTTTTGTGGATTTTCAGGGCGGGTAAGTACCCACCCACGTCGACGACGCTGTTGTGTGTGGTGATTCGTTTCAGCAATTCACGGGTGGTCTCGATTTCGGGAAACGCGGGATGGTAAAAAGAGGAATTGACGTAAGCATGCGCCGCTGTGAACACCATGAAGTTGAGGAGGTCCGGGTTGCGGAAATACATGTCGGTCACGAAGTTGTGAGCCGCCAAGAGCTCGTAGTCGACCTCCATGAACTTCTTCTGCTCCGCGACGAGGACCGTGGTGTCGTCATTCGAACACTCCATAATCGTGGATTATACTCCTGCTCTACTGCTGCGTCATACGTTCGACTTATACCGAGAAACGCAAGTATATACGGAATTGGCCAACCCTAAGTCGGGAAAGTGAAAATGTTTAGGGTTGGCCAGTTCCGTATATTTCGCTGAAAAAGGTATAGAGAGAAATTACCGTTTTCAATATTCAATATAAAATGTGATACGACTACAATGGAAAGGCTAATAGCGTACTTTTACAGTCGATTTCAATAAGGAATTGGACACCTGGTCAAACTAGAACGTTTGACGCGCAAACAATATCAATAGCAACCTGTTCGTTGCAACAGGACGTCATTTTGGTAGAGTGGTTTACACTTTCCCCACACGGTTTCCAATCTCAAACCGTAGTGAGACACGGCCTCAGAGACCGGGGTTCGATTCCCAGCAACTCCACTTTTCGCTTTTGATTTGTCAAAGCCACTGGGACCACCACAGTATACGCGAACATTGCCAATGACGGGTCGAATGCACACAGGTGGTCAAGGTACGACCTAATCCGCGTGGCACATGTGTGTGCTTGCCGTTGAACCTTTAGAGTCCGTGATTGTACAGTTTGTGTCGACAAGTAATCATTGACATGTTTGCACTCCACGGCAAACATCCTGTCTTGATCCTTGTTGTAAAACAGAGCGTCTCCGTACTGCCTGCCTAAACCATCGTCTATGTTGTACTCCACAGCAACCAGCACTCCAAGCGTTTTGCTTGCCACCACGCCAAGCAATAGGCTCATCTCTTTCCAACAGATCTCCTCGCTACGGATCAGCTGATGCAACCGTTGGTTGCAAGTGTTGTGATGGTTCTCCAGGTGTTTGCGGCACTTTCGCAATGAACGGGTCAAGATCATATGCCGCAATAAACTGTTGGTCATCGCGTTTCTTCGTCTGTATGTATTCAATTCAATTCAATGTGGTACTGTTGGTGCGTGGATGCGAACCGTGGATGCAACGGCGCAAAAAGCACCCGTTCACTGTTATACTGCTGTTGACGTCCGTGGAAAATATGACTTGGAATCCTGACAGGCACGCGTCACTAAGGATGTAATGCCCATCGACCTTTTTTGGTCTTTATAATCGTAATCCTTATATCGCTTGTCTGTGAAATACACAAATGTACGGTGCAGACCGACGACTCGACTGCGACCGGCTGTTTCACATCCGCTCGACTGGCACGCTTTTTATTTCGCGCGTGTCGAAGTTGTCAGGCTGCTCCGCGTCTTTAGAACGCGTCAAGAACGCGTGATCGCGGTCTCGGGATTTGGAGTACGCGTCTAGTCCCTCGAAAGCCACGTCCCACACCCTGGACAAGGGAGAAGAAGAGAAGTCGACGTAAGCCGCGTGCACCTGTCGCGCACTCTCTTTCGGATCCATTTTTCCGTAGCCGCAACATAACGCAGGGCACACGAGAGTGGGAGGCGCCACATTATCCACTCCTCCTCCTCTTCCTCCTCTTTCGCCGCTACATCCATACATCTGGGAGTAAATGTGCTTGGAAAACGCTCCGAGCGCGGCGTAAAACGCGTGGTACGCGTTGTGCGTCCCGGATACGTCGTGCGGAAGAAACATGGTCGGAGCAGCGACGAGACAAGTGCCACTCCCCCATTCTCTGCGCGTTACCGTGAGAGCGGATCCGACGCGGAGGTACGGCCTGCCCAGGTGTGTTACGAATCCGAGTTCCCGTATGAGTTCGCGCAACCTCGTTTCGCACCCCGGAAGCACGGTCCGGCTCAGGGCGTAGTCCACGCCACCGTCCATGAATCCCATGCTGTTTCCGGGAGACACGAAAGCGTGGCCTTCGGTGGGCACCAGCGTGATGTCTCCGTTGTGTGTACGCACCTGGCGCACACGGAGCGGAAGCTCATTGGCCTCTTTTTTTTCGAAATCGACGTCGTTTTCAACGGAGGACGACCTTTCCGTACTGCTTTCGTTTCGGTTCTCGTTCTCGTTACAATCGCCGCCATCGAATAGGCGCGCGACCTCGTCCAAAAACTCCGTTCCCCGATACTCGACGAACAGGATGTCGAAAAGGTGCTCTTTTCTGGTCGTGGAGTGAGATCGGTGTCGATCGGCGTCCATCGCGACCTAGGCTACGGTGGTGAAAACGTTTTAGTACTGTAATTCATTAGCGCCGCTTTGCCTTATAGTTAGGGTTGGCCAGTTCCGTATATATAAAGTATTGCGCGTGTCTGTGTGTTCATACAGAACAAAAAAGACAAAGGGATGATCTTGACCGAAGACTCCCCGCGGGACAGCCGGTTCCGATTTCCGAACCGCGACGTATCGCTCTTCCCGCACCAACAGGCCATGTTGCACCACTGCTCCGGAGAGATCGAAGATAGACACAAACACAGATGCGGGATTATGAACGACCCTCCCGGGTCGGGAAAGACGTTCGTCGTGATGGCGACCGCATACACCACCTCGTTCAGGAACTCGAGACATATGGCGACGGAGACGGACGAGACGACGCTATCGAAGATGTACGCCGAAGAGTGTCGCGCCAGACGTGTATGGACAAGCTCCGAGACCACAAAGAATTCGTGACCAAGCTTTCCGCACGGTTACGCGAGAATGACGTCTGCTCGATCTGCATGGAACAAGTCGGTACCATTTCGGTGGTAGGAGACGCGTCCGACGTGGATGCGATACAGCATGGTCAAGACGGCCAAAACGAAACGGATAAGACAAACGGAGCGACTGCGGCGGTGGTAGGGTGCTGCTTCAACCGATTTTGTCTGACTTGTTTGCAGGAGTGGCGCCAATACAAAGAAGTATGCCCTATGTGCCGTGTCCCACTCCGTATCGAAGACACACACGTTGTGGTCGACGAACATTTCAAACTCGCTATGCGGCATAAGATTGAACAACGCCTCGAACACGACAGGAAAATCATGAATGACGAGATCCAGAGGCAAACGCGCTATCTACAGGACTTCGTAGACCTCATGAACGACCCGAGCACGCGACAGAGACAGCAACTAATGACCGCACGCGGTTCGATGTACAGACATACCCGTGCGGAGCGTTCGAAAACAGTCAACGGAAACAAAGTCGCGGACATCGTGGACGTCGTCAGACAGAGGTGGTCGTCGGACCAAGAGTCGCCTCCGAAAGTGATCGTGTTTTCGGACAACACGTCCATATTCGGTGCATTGGCGAAAGAATTGGACGGTCTGGGGGTGTCGCATTCCGAGCTAGACGGCGGTTCGATACGCGACATGGACTCCATCATATCGAGGTACAAATGCGGGGACCTGTCTGTCATAATGGTGAACTCATCCATGTTCGATTGCGGCATGAACCTGGAAAACACCACGGATATCGTGTTCGTGCACAAGGTCAAAAATGCCGCCAAGTACGATCAGGTCATAGGCCGCGCACAACGCTACGGTAGACGGAATCGCCGCATGGTGTGGCAGCTTTACCACCAGAACGAGATCCTCGCTGACCTCGGTGACACCGAATAGTCGGACGATCATGGCCCGTGGGAATAGGCCCGAATGGTAACGTTTGTTCAGTACTTCCAAACCTTTGGCCAGCTGGATAGCTCGGACCAGTCGGACTAGTTGTGATGACACCCGACGGTTGTTGCTGTTGTCGTTGTTCGAGCAGACGTCGCATGAAAACTCTGTCCGCTGCCAACCCTAACGTCTCGACGAACCAATTCAGCAGCTCCTCCGACGAGAACCGTGTCAAGTACGTGCTCGTATCGTCCAGTAGCTTCCGCGACTTTTCAGATACGCGCGTCTCGTCTTGTAATTTGTCGGTAGAGCCGTCGATCTGACGCGCCAGCTCGTCATTCGTCATGCCCAACATCGAGGCCATATCCGTCAGATTCAAGCTCATGTCCGTAGTCGGACCATCACCTCGACACATACTATCGATCGACGTCATTCCTCGACTCTATCGACCTGAACATCACGGCCCGTGTGACTCCCTCAATTTTTTTACACCGTCCTTATAATAATAGATAGATGACGAATACCTCGACCTCGCGTTTCGCGCGTAACAAGAAAAAAGAGGCCGACGCCTTAGAGACCAAAGCGGCTGCAGATGCCCTCAAAGAGCAACGAACAAATCTCCGCGACAAACACTGCGCGCGTCTCGAACGCGCGCCATCGGAATACACTTACGTCGTCACGGGAAGCTGTCGTCCTAAGCGGGGGACCGAAGCGCACAAACTCCGACGACAAAGTCGCGACGCCAAAGCGAGAGCCGCCGGCAAATATAAGGCGACGGTCGACGCCTTCAGTCCCGAGGCGAACAAGAAAGAACTCGAGATGGTGGTCGCGTATCTTAAGACGGAAGTCAACCCGGAGCTCGATCCTAATATGTTTAACTACGCCTCCGTGGCGCCCATGTTCGACATGATGATCGACCGGGCCTACCGAGAGGACGCGCCGAACCCTCTCGAGAGGTTCGCCATGATCATCAGCGACCTGGAGCGCCAGTCCAAGAAGGACCCCCTCAACGTCATTCACTTCGAGTCGACGCCCAGGTACGTCGTGTTCACGCTCTTGCTGTCGTACCTGCAGAGCGTGCGCCTGCCTCCTCGTACTCCGGCTACGTTGACCCGGTTTCATCCGTTTTTCCCTTCGAGAACGAACGAGCCAAAAAAATCGACGGACCGTGATCGATCGTCGACTCGCACGACCAAAAACCAGACCAAACCCCAGACCGAAAAAAGGTGATGACGAGGATGCTATCAGCCGAGGTGATGTGCGATTTGATGTGCTTCATGTTGCCCGCGACGTGTGTATTCGCTGTTTGCTTGGCGGACTCGACCACTGCATTCCGACGCACCGTGTATACGTTCCTTTCCGTCATTGTCGTCGTCTTGCTCTTCGCCGGAACACCGACGAGGGGCGACGGCGACGACGGTTACGCAGGTGATCTCGGAGGCGCCCTGTTTTCGGTGTCTTCGATCCAGGACAAACTAGAGACGGTGTCTCGTTGGGAAACATCTCAGGCCGTGCCACTAGTATACGGCCTCCTGGATTTCTGGTGCGTCAACGTGGTACTAATCAGCGCGTTCTATACCGCGCACAGATGCGCTTCGGATGCGAAAGCGGCGATTGTGTGCACGTTGTTCGTGGCGCTGATGTTCAGCTTCGCGAAAATGACGGCCGACGCGCTGGAAGACGCGTACACGTCCGATTTCGTACGGAATAACGTCGTCGGGAGCCTGACGTGCGACGCCGGATTCGTCACGAGGACCGTCCGGGAATACATGCTCCCCACAGAGCTATCGGACATGTGCGTGTCGGACGAGGCTTGGGTACACTCCCTGATCCAACGCGCGATACACCGTCTCCCAGGGCTGGCCGTTGGCGTTGCGGTCGTCACGATCACCACCAAGTCGATGTGGAACGCGGTCTGAGATTGAAAATCGAAACAAAAAGTTAAACGATCTCTCTTTTTTTCCGGAGATGAAAGAACGATCGTCCGACGTGCCTCATTGACTTCTCGCGTCCGTCCTATATCTGTATGCTCCGTCGTACATGTGGGGTATAGACGGGTGCATCGGATGGACCGACCCACCTTCGTAATACACCGCCGACACACTGTGTAATTCTCCGTGATTTTCGAGCTGGATGTTATTTTTTATAGACGGATAATCATTTTCTTTACGGCCACGATACGTCGATCTCGCCGCCGTCGTTTGAAGCGAAGGTAGCGACGACAACGGCGGGGATGGATGTGTGGGTATCGATCCGCCATTAAATGCAACGCCGCAAAGTGGAACGGAGGGTTTCGCCGTCACCAATCTCCGTAGCACCAGACCCAGGACACAACACGTCGCGATTATGACGGAGTACGTGTCGACGTATCTCAGGACTTTCAGTCGGGTCTTCGCGTAGTTGGCGCACTTGAGTTCGGCGAAGGGCTGAACGATTTCGTCGAGTTTGAAGTCCGGGTAGTCGTCGTACTGGGGCTCTCTCCTCTTTTGCAACATCTCCGCTTCGACGAACCACGGCATGTGTCTGACCGGATAGATCACGTGTGCTACAACCGGCACGCTCACCGAAAGGGTCAACGTCACCAAGAGGACTAGCGGCACGTACGCCACCATTTTGGACATTGTGTGCGTGTGTATTGGTTCGACAGCCTTCGATCCGGATCGGCATCAATTTTTATCGGACCGGAAAAAATCGACCCTCGCGATGCGACAACATGACGGCGAGCAACCAAAGAAATGTCAATCATCCCTGTCTTGTATTCGCTGCTGTACCTCCCGTCGGCAGTAGCGGGAGGCACCGGTGGAATGCCCCCACCTCTGTTATGCGTATGTACTCGAGACGTGTTCGGCGGATGCACGCGCATCACCGAAAGCGGCATCGTCAAAGATCCATACAGCGGGTACGTGCTCAACCTGGGATGTGCAGACGGCACGACACTCGGCTACATCTTGCGCAACCTCTCTCTGTTCGCTTGTCCCATGACGGAAGATTGTTACTCGCTGTGTAACGTGTTCAAAGAGAAGGACTTGGTCCGCCATTACGACACACGTAACAATTCGTTCGCTTGCGGCATATTCGAAAAGAAAGCGGTCGTATTGGCCAACGCCAACGACATCAGGCTCAGACGAAAGACGAGTCGGTCTTGCGGTATCAAGAATTGGTTCGTGACGGTGTCGTCTATCGTGCTATGCCTCTGGTACAGTAAATGGATTCGTCGTACCACGATGTTCGGGGCACGTCTCGGTTCGCGCGTGTTGGCACCCCTCGTCGCCGCTTTCATCGCGAGCATTCAGAAGGTGGCCGTGAATGTCTTTAATGTCTTTTCCACCAGAAAAAAAGACGAAAGTAAAAAGGGCGTCGACGAACTGAAAACAGAAGATCGCGCAGAGAAAACAGACGACGACGAAGAAGAAGAAGTAGAGGAAGAAGGAGACGATGAGTATGTAGCCTCTGATGAAAATATTGAGTCCGACTCTCACTCAGATTCCGATATCGATGTCGATGTCGAAACGACGGAAGAGGAATGTTTAGGGTACTGTCTCCAGGAACTCGCGGATCTAGGCATCCCCCGAGACCTAGGTCGACTGCGAAAAAGAGCCTGAGAGCCTGTTGCGACGTGTACCCTGATTTTGTATTTTATTTTTACTCATCAGTTCTGTTTGGGGGTTTGGGACAACATAAAAAAAAACAATTGCGATTGCGATTGCGACTCGATTCGAATCGAATCAAGTAAGATGTCGATGGCGCTCAGGGATTGCATGCACTCCAACATCCGGCGCTTCGAACAGTCGGCACTGTGCGATCTCCACGCGAACGCGCTTCGGGTCAAACACCCCGAGCTCTCCCCCCCGAGGATGAGGATCATAGCAGACTGGATATTGGACGTCCACGACGAGTACCACCTGTCTGACCAATCGTACTACTTGGCCATCAACATCCTGTATCGCTTTTTGACGGATCCGAACATCGAGTCGTTCCGTACGTTAGACGTCCAGGTGCTAGCGAGTGTGGTGAGCACGCTCGCCTCGAAAGTGGAGGACGTCACCTCCATCGACCTAGAACAATACGTCATGATCTCGACCTTCGGCGTCGATCGCGCCCTCCGTTTGGAACTACAGGTTCTCCGAAGCCTGAATTGGAGCGTATCTGCTCCCACTCCGCTGACGTTTCTAGAAACGTACCTATCCGTCGCGAAAACCAGCTCGCTTTCGAATCAGAAGAAACAAGGCAAACGCACCCATGATAGTAGGCGGCAGGGCGCTAGCGACGGTATAATCCATAACCTGGTGTGTTTCCACTTAGAAGCGGCGCAACAAGAAATGGACACGTCGATCAAATACACGCCCTCTCTCCAATGCGTGTCGGCCGTCTTTTTGGTTTACAAGGCTCACGCGTCGTGTGACGTCTGCGACGCACTCCTGGCTTACGCGGGATACGGCCAAAGGAGCGAGGTAGAAGAGTGCGCGTCCAAGTTGATCGAGGCGGTCGATGTCGCGATACGCGTCGTCCCCTCCGGTTCGCTAACGAAGAGCACCGTTTACAAGCGCTATTCGCGCGCCCAAAGAATGAACGTGGCGTCTCTGTGCCCACTCCGTCTGGACGAAGACGACGTGTCAGTCGACGACGAACATGACAAAGCAAAGCGCGCGAGACGAGGGTGATTGATCAATCGCACGTCTCACATGAGCGCGTCTCACGTACAGAAGAAATTGACGTGCGTCGTCTCGATGAGACTGAATACACTTGAAAGTAAAATTGAGTGAAAGATGAGACATCTATAGAAATTATGGAACAGCGGGAAGACGACCGAGTATCGCGTCTAGTTTGGCATCGATCCTCGAAAACATTTCTTCCGTCATTTTCTTCGTCGTCCCTCCGTATCCGTCAGAGACGACGGATCGAGCATCGTCCGTACTCTTCTTCTTCTTCTTCGTCATCGTCTACGATCTCCACGGGTATACGGAAGCGACGTCCAGCCTCCTCGGCCGTGCAGCCCTCTTCGTTGAGCATGCACTCGACCGCCCACTCGGCCAGGTGGGACTGGACGCCTCCCGGGGTTCGCTGGTGGGCCAGTGTGATGTCCTCGAACGACTTGCTTTCATCCGCGATCTCTTCCCTGAGCCGGGCGTCTTCCTCCGGAGTCCAGCGCGTGCCGCTCATGCACGTCTCGGGGTTGTTGCGGAGCTCTTCGCGGCGGTCCTTCCAAGACGACATGTTCGATCTATTATATTATATTTTGACGCTCGTTTCAAAAACAAGCATCGCACGCCTTTATACCATGTACTATATTAGGGTTGGCCAGTTCCGTATATTTTCCTGAACGGTGTAAGGATAACTCCAGTCAGGGAATATATACGGAACTGATCAACCCTAATATACTTGAGCATGTTGCTGTCATTTCTTTCTATTTGTAAGTAGTCGACGGTTTATCACTTCGTCTAATCTATCTGCTTCAACAAGAAATTGAAAACTTTCTGATGAATCAGATTCTGTCTCATTGTTCCGACCTCTTTTTTTGGGAGTTCTTCTGTGAATGAGCAGAGAAAAAAGGAAGACTGATTTCGGTTTCAGATTCCTAACGAGATACTGCCTTATTGAAATGCACTATAAATTATCGAAGCGTCACGTATGCTAATAGCCGACCGTACCATTGAAACATCGACCATGTTCGAAGACTCTAAACATTTTTTAGGAAAAATACTCGGAATCATGATTTTCGTTTTCGTCGAAAGGTAGCGATCGCTCTTTTCGCGGCCACAGCATGCGAAGGGACGATGGGAGCGGGATAATTCACGTGGGGATACAACAGACGTACATCTGGATCTTCCCATGTGCGGACGTGACGAGGGTCGACGCTCCGCAATTCAGGGACCCATCTCTTGACGTACTCCGCGGAAGGATCGAACCTCGCCTGTTGCAAGTAAGGGTTGAAGACGCGAAAGTACGGAGCTGCATCCGCGCCTACGCCCGCGCTCCACTGCCATCCCGCCGAATTCTGAACAGGGTCGTAGTCGACCAGGCGCGTGGCGAAATGACGCTCACCGTCGCGCCAGTCCAAGAGGAGGTCTTTGGTCAGGTACATAGCGACCACCATGCGGCCACGATTGTGCATGAAGCCCGTCGTCTCGAGTTGGCGCATCGCCGCGTCGACCAAAGGCGTGCCGGTGCACCCTTCCGTCCACTCTTTCCATCCGACGTAGGCGTCGGGCCTCGAATTCGAACTCTGACTCTGACTCGAGCCCGTCGAAAGCGAGAGCGAGAAGGCCTGATTGAGGTTGTCTTCGACGTCGGAATTGGGGTGAACTCTAACCATGCCACGCAAAACATGCGGAAAGTTCCAGGTCAGGTGGTAATAAAACTCTCGGAAGAAGAGCTCTCGGACAAGCGCGTGGTCGAGGCCGTACGCATCGTGCATCGCCCAATACGCCTCACGGACGCTGACACATCCGAACTTGAGGTACGCGCTCAGGCGCGTGGTACTAGTGCCTTGCACGTCGCGACCGAGGTCATCGCGCGACGAGGCATAGTCCGCAAAAGACCCCCCACGAACGCGCTCCAAAATCCGCAAAGCGAAATCACGCCCTCCTTCGAGTGACGTACTTTTCCGTTCTTGTCGTTCTAGAACGACGTCAGGTCCAGGATCGGGACGGGAGATTCTCCCGTGCATGCGCGTCCTGTTGGCGTAGAACGGTCCGAACACCTTGTATGTCCCTCCCGCTTTTGTCTTGACGGTCGTGTCTTCGACGCTCAAAAGCGTATAATCCTCCGTGGATATAACTTCTGTTGTACCATGCGTTATGCGACATAGTCCTGCGCGCAATTCTAGATCACGATGTACCGCATATGGTGTAAGATCACGATTGAAAAATACCGCCTTCAGTCTCGACGTCGCTACCACGCCTCCGATGCGTTTCATGGCGTTCACGATGGTGTCCGCTTCCGTTCCGTCTCCAGGGCGATGATGGAGCCTGGTCAATCCCAACAGCCGCACCCTCTCATTCAAACGCACGTCTTTCGAGAGGGTGGTACTCAGGTGCTCTATCGCGTGTTCTAGGTCGTCCAAACATTGGTTCATGAAGGCGAACGCCTTGGAGCTGTGGTACGGGTTTGTTCGAGGGTCGGCTTGGGTGGCGTGATTGTAAATGAACAACGGAATAATCGTGGTGGATGTCGTAGAGGATGCGACAGCTGCGACACACTCTCTAAAAGCGGTGTTGTCGACGATCCGCAAGTCCCTACGAAATACAAAGACCGTATAATACATAGTATAGTAGACCATCTCACTAAAAAAATGAACAATCAGATGCGCCTTCGGTTCCTTGCCGCGGCGACGAACCCAAACATATTTCTAACCGACGAAGCCACCGAAGATAGGATTCCAGTGGGTTGTGGCGGCGGAGGTGGGTGTGGATATACGGGAATTCTGAATGTTTCGAGCGGTTCTCCCAGTTCTTCGTCGATATTTCGGTAAGGATCATCTTGACGCCGTCGTTCTCGCTCTAGATTTACATCTCTCTGGCGCCGAAAGCGATTTTCGGCGTCCCGTTGTGATTGGACCACCGTATCCAAAGGAAGTCGCCACTCATTTACGCCTGTTCTCTCGGTTGATCGTGGGGCAGATGGCACCGCAGGTGTGGGTATCGGCGGTGGTGGGATGGGTCTATGTATCTGTGGCGGATGTGGTCTTGGTCTCTGTGTCGGCTGACGCGGAGGTGGCTGTGGTATCGGTCTCTGTGTCTGCTGTGTTTGCCGTCTCTCTGTTGGCTGACGCGGTGGTGGTTGTGGTCGCTGTCGTGTGACTGGTGGAGACTGAACCAATGGACGGTATGTATTACCGCGACAATCTTTCTTTTGGAAGGCCTTTCGACAAATCGGGCAAGACAGGTTGTTACGTCCTTGGCTCGACGAACGATCGGCCCACTGTAATATACAGGATACGTGAAAGGCGTGGCCACACGCGGGTAACATGCATGCGTTGTTACCTCCAGTCGGTGGGATGTCCTCCATGCATATGCAGCATGTCGTTGTCGTTATCATCTCATCCCTCACGTACTACATAGACTTCGTACTTCGTAGCTATCCTTTTGGACACCATTCAATTTTTTTCGTTCTCCGTCATTTCCTCTTGGACCACCTCATCCCTATTTTTATGTTTTCTAGAAGAGAGGTACTCCATCGCAAACAGCATCATAGTGATCCCCGCCCAAGCCATTACGACCGCGTTCAAAGTGGCGTCTTTAGGACCCTCTTTGTACGCCCAATCAAAACGGAGCATGTTGGTGAACATGACGAAGGTCAAGAGGGCGATCAGGCCGGATGCGACGACATCGCGATACGAAAACTTGGACAAAAAACCCACGTCGTCGAAAAACTTGGTCACGGCACGGAGAATGGTTATTCCGATCAGGGTGTCGATGATGATGGATATGATGAACCGGAGGAACGTGGGCTGCACCAACGACCTGAACAGCCACGCCGCCCTGACGTAAAACTCGGTGTAGGACACGCGCACGACGCGGTCACCTATACTGAACGACTCCTTGGCGAACATGATATCTAATACGTATGCTATGATATTGCCCGCAACATAAGTAGACACGAACGCGCTCAAGGGCACGCTCCAACCCAAGAGAGAAACGCCCGCCAGGTTCAGGAGACCCGCGGACCCTCCCGATACCACCGACGTCACCATGCCCCTCAACCTCTCGTTGTCGAAATGCCCCACGGTATTGGCTCCATTATGAGAAGAAAGGGTCGGAGCCATGTGACTCGTTGCGAATGAGCTGTAGGTGGTGTGTAATGTTATTATAATCCAAAAGATATATATAACGATGACGAAACGTTATATCACTTCCGCTACCTTTTCACCCGCTTCGTTCGAAACAGTGATCGAATACCACAACTCGAAAGCTGCGTCCGAATTGTCGCGGTTCCAGATCGAAGATCTCGAAAAACGACATACTCAGTCCAACGGAGCGACGTTTGCACGACAAATAGACTCGTCCGTTCCCGTGTTAGGTAAGCCGTGTACGCGCATCGAGTCAGGTCTCTTTTACCCGCCTCCCCCATCACATTGCCAGTACAAACATAAAGACTGACTAGACGATTTAGGCCGTGTCTCGTTAGGAATTGACACTGAAATCAGTCTTCCTTTTTTTCTCTGCTCATCACAGAAGCACTCTCAAAAAAGA
>Ga0307958_1000223_pt1 | contig 33987 bp, 44 predicted proteins | sample OrgLakmetagen492_FD_201826 | JGI IMG/M metagenome (GOLD analysis project Ga0307958, IMG submission 201826) | Saline water microbial communities from Organic Lake, Antarctica - #492 | ecosystem: Environmental > Aquatic > Non-marine Saline and Alkaline > Saline | place: Antarctica: Organic Lake... | reverse complement strand
GGCGATGCGGCACATGCCGCCGCTGTTGCGCACCTATCTGGCGATGGGCGGCTGGGTCAGCGATCACGCGGTGATCGACCCCGATCTGGACACGCTGCACGTCTTCACCGGCGTCGAGGTGGGCGCGATCCCCGACCGGCGCAAGCGGGCCTTGCGGACGCTGGCGGGCTGAGCGGTCTTGACGATTTCGGGGCGGCGGGATAGCGCAGCACCATGGCACGCGCACCCCTTCTGCAACTCAACGACATATCGCTCACCTTCGGCGGCGCGCCGCTGTTTCACGACCTGTCGCTGGTCGTGCAGCCCGGCGACCGGGTGGCGCTGGTAGGGCGCAACGGGTCCGGCAAGTCGACGCTGATGAAGGTGATGGCCGGGCTGGTGGAGCCCGATCGCGGCGACCGCGTCGTCACCCCCGGCACGACCGTCGGCTACATGGAACAGGAGCCCGACATGGCCGGTTTCGCCACGCTGGGCGATTTCGCCATGAGCGAGCTTGACGCCGGCGAGCTCTACCGCGTCGAGATGGCCGGCGAGGGTCTGAAATTTGATCCCGCGCGGCCCGTCGAGACCGCCTCGGGCGGCGAGCGGCGGCGCGCGGCGCTGGCCAAGCTGATGGCCGAATCCCCCGAGCTGATGCTGCTCGATGAGCCGACCAACCATCTCGACATCGAGGCGATCGGCTGGCTGGAGGATCAGTTGAAAAACACCCGCAAGGGGTTCGTGCTGATCAGCCACGACCGCGCCTTTCTGCGTGAGCTTAGCCGCGCAACCCTATGGATCGACAGGGGAATGACCCGCCGTCAGGAGCGCGGATTCACGCATTTCGAGGAATGGCGCGACAAGGTCTGGGAAGAAGAGGACCAGCAGCGCCACAAGCTCGATCGCAAGATCAAGGCCGAGGCGCGCTGGGCCGTCGAAGGCATCAGCGCAAGGCGCAAGCGCAATCAGGGCCGGGTGCGTAACCTGCAGGAATTGCGGGCCGAACGCGCCTCGCAGGTCCGCCGTCAGGGCACGGCTGCAATGGCGCTGGACAGCGGCCCGTCCTCGGGGCGCAAGGTGATCGAAGCCGACGGGATTTCAAAGCGTTACGGCGACCTCCTCATCCTGCGCGAGTTCAGCGTGCGGATCCTGCGCGGCGAGCGTGTGGCCTTTGTCGGCCCCAACGGCGTGGGCAAGACGACGCTGCTGAAGATGCTGATGGGCGAGACCCCGCCCGATACCGGCACCGTGACGCATGGCACGAACCTCGTGCCGGCCATCTTCGATCAGGCGCGCGCGCGGCTCGCCCCCGACATGACGCTGTGGGACAGCCTTACCGGCGATCCCGACATGCGCGTGTCGGGGCAGGCCGATCAGGTGATGGTGCGCGGCCAGCCGCGCCACGTGATGGGTTATCTCAAGGATTTCCTCTTTGACGAGCGGCAGGTCCGTGCGCCCGTCAGGTCGCTGTCGGGGGGCGAGAAGGCGCGGCTTTTGCTGGCCAAGCTGATGGCGCGCGAAAGCAATCTTCTGGTGCTCGACGAGCCGACCAACGATCTCGATATCGAGACGCTGGACCTGTTGCAGGAACTGCTCGACGACTATGACGGCACGGTCCTTCTTGTCAGTCACGACCGCGATTTTCTGGACCGCGTCGCGACCACGACCATCGCGATGGAAGGCGACGGCACCGCCACCGCCTATGCCGGGGGCTGGACCGATTACCGCAGCCAGCGCGGCGTCGACACCGCGCCCAGCCATCCGGCCAACGCCCCGCGGACCAGCGGCGCCAAGCCCCGCCCCGCGCCGCAAAAGCTCAGCTTCAAGCAAAAGCACCGGCTGGAGGAACTGCCCCGGGAGATCGCGCGGCTGGAGGCCGAGATCGCCAAGCTGGAAGACTTGCTCGCCGACGCCGATCTCTTCACCCGCGAGCCGGTGAAATTCCGCAAGGCCACAGAGGCGCTGACCGCCCGGCAGACCTCGTTGGCCAAGGCCGAGGAAGAGTGGCTGTCGCTGGCCGAAAAGGCCGAGGCCGAGGGCTGATTTCGCTGTGGCCCGGCGGTGTCCGCGATTAGGGTGCCAGGCATGAGTTCGGAGAATCGCAGCGTTCGGGATCGCATCAGGCTTCTCTACGAGGGGCGCAGCAAGCGCGCGACCCGGTTCCGCTACGCGCTTCTGGCGTTCGACGCGGTCAGCATCGCGTTCTTCATCGCTACCGCGACATTGCCGCTGACGCCCGCGCTTATCGCGGCCGATGCGGTGATCGCGGTGTTGATCCTCGGCGATTTCATCTGCCGTCTGTGGATCGCCGAGGCCAAGCTGCGGCACCTGCGCCAGATCTACGTGCTGGTCGATCTGGCGGTGCTGGCCTCGCTGATCGCCGCGCCGTTTCTGGGGCAGCAATTCGCGGCGCTGCGGTTGCTCCGGGCGCTGCGGCTGGTGCATTCCTATCACCTGCTGAAGGATCTGCGGCGCGATGTGCGGTTCTTCCGGCTGCACGAGGACGCGATCACCGCGGCGGTCAATCTGCTGGTGTTCATCTTCACGATGACCGCGCTGGTGCTGGTGCTGCGCGGCGGCGACGAGCCGGGGCTGAACACCTATGTGGATGCGCTTTATTTCACGGTGTCCTCGCTGACCACCACCGGGTACGGCGATATCGCGATGACCACCAATACCGGGCGGCTGCTGGCGGTGGCGATCATGGTGGTCGGGGTGGGGCTGTTCCTGCGGCTGGCGCGGGCGATCTTCATGCCGGCCAAGGTGCGCCACAAATGCCCCGAATGCGGCCTGTTGAAGCACGACCCCGACGCGATCCACTGCAAGCATTGCGGTCTGGAGTTGAATATCGAGACCGAAGGCAGCGATTGAGGATTTGCCACGGTCGCGCGGTTTTTCGAGCCGTTTGGCCGTGTCCGCCATGGCGGGGCACGGGGTGAAAGGGCAGGGGGCGAGCATGCAGGACGGCCATCTCGGGTCCATATTGGCTGCGATTGGGATCTTTGTTGGGATCGTCAGTGCGACGATAGGGATGGCGATCCTCGGTGTGCCATGGTGGGGATACAGCGCTTTCTTCGTGTGGGGATTGCTTTGGCTTGTCGCAGGCTTGGGCTTGTCGGATGAGGCCAGCCGCAAGTTTCTCGCCGGCACGCTGCGCAAATCCACCTTCACGCAGATCTATACCACGCTGGCGCGGCGCAATGTCATGGGAATCTGGAACAGGCTCTGCGACCCCGCGCCGAAGGACGCATCGCTTCCCGCCTTCTTCCGCGCCGCGCTGACATGGAGGCTGCACGATGTCGCGCTGCGGCTGGCCGTGGCCTATCCGCTCCTGCTGCTTGTCGGGCAGTGGGTGGCGACCGGGGCCGAAGTGCGCGTCGGAAGCTTTGCCATCCTGCCCGCGGCTGATTTCTGGCCGGAGCGCGCGGTCGTGCTTCTGATCGCCTTGATCTTGACAGGCAGTGTTGTCGGCCGGAAGCGGGCCTCAGCAAGCCAGCGACCAACCGTGAAAAAGGTCGCCATCAACCTGCTTTTCATCGCAGTCTTAGCCGCAGTGGCAGTGGCAGTGGCAGTCGCGGGCTCAGTCGCATTAGCATTCGCAGTTGCAGCCGCAGCCGCATTCGCAGGCGCAGGCGCATTCGCAGTCGCATTCGCTTTCGCATTACCATTCGCATTCGCATTCACATTCGCGTCCGAAGGGGCATGCGCAGGCGCATGCGACGTCGCAGGCACAGTTGCATTAGCATTCGCAGCCGGAGTTTTAGCCGCAGTTCTGGTACTGGACAGGCGCGGCAAACAGCGCCTTGCCCAGCTCTTGCCGACAGGTGTCTTGAGCTGCGCCGTTGTGATTGCCGCCATTACCCTTGACTGGTCCGAGGTGTCCGAAGACCGCCGCAGCCTGTTCCTGTTCTTCGCCGTCTTGCCGTTGATCAACGCGTTGTTCGACGTGGCCTCTTACGCACTCACGCTGTCGCTGATCCGGCGGGGGCTGCGCTCTGGTTTGCCGTTCCTGTGGGGGCTGGCGGATCTGGGGCTGGCCAGTGTTTTGTTGCTGGGGCTGGGGGCCACGCTGGTGGCCGTCATTCATGGGCTGAACCTCGCAGCAGGGGTGCCGTTCCTCGATCTGCCCGCGCTGTTCGACGGCGTGCAGGACGATCCGGGCGCGTATGTCTGGCTTTACCTGATGCTGTTCTCGACGCTGCTGCCGACGCTGCTGCACGGCGCGCTCAGCCTGCTGGGGTTGCAGGGGATCTGGCCGCTTGGCCTGCGCCGCCCCGTCGCCGGTTGGGTCGCCGCCGCGCCCGCCAGCCCGCTGCATGCGATCCGCGCGAGCCTCGGGCTGAGCCTGATATGGGCGCTGCCGCTGCTGGGGCTGGCGGGCGTGCTGTGGGGGATCTGGCATTACGCGCAACCGCTGCTGGTGGACGGCTTGCAGCTATACCTCAAAGGGTTGCTCTGGATCGCCACGCATCCGGTCGGGGCGATCTGAACGCGAGACCTGCCGCCATGACGGGCCGCGCCCCTGACCCCGGGTCACATTTTCGCAAAACGGTTGATGATCGGTGCAGGTTCTTTATGGTTCGCGGACAGTGCCCCGAAAGCGGGCACCAGAAACGCGACAACAGGGAGTTCATTCATGAAAGCGACAACCGGACTATTGGCCGCGGCGCTGCTGGCCTCGACCAGCATGGCCGCCTATTCCGAGACGCTGAGATGGGCGCGCGCGGGGGATTCGCTGACGCTCGACCCGCATGCCCAGAACGAGGGGCCGACGCATACCCTGTCGCACCAGATCTACGAGCCGCTGATCATCCGCGACATGGAGGGGCAGTTTCAGGCGGCACTGGCCACCGACTGGGCCCCCAAGGAAGACGACCCCAACGTCTGGGTGTTCACCCTGCGCGAGGGCGTGACCTATCACGACGGGGCCGATTTCACCGCCGAGGACGTGGTGTTCTCGATCAACCGGGCGAAATCCGACAATTCCAACATGAAGGAGCTTTTGTCGTCGATCGTCGAGGTGCGCGCCGTGGGTGAGCACACGGTCGAGTTCGAGACCGACGGGCCCAACCCGATCCTGCCGGCGAACCTGACCAACCTGTTCATGATGGACAAGGGCTGGACCGAGGCCAACGACTCTGTCGAGGTGCAGGATGTCGAGGGCGGCGAGACCACGTTTGCTGCCAGCAATGCCAACGGCACCGGAGCGTTCAAGCTGATCAGCCGCGAGGCCGATGTGCGCACCGTGCTGGAGCGCAACGCGGATTACTGGGGCATGGACGACTTCCCCATGGATGTGAGCGAGATCATCTTCACCCCGATCCAGAACGCCTCGACCCGCGTGGCGGCGCTGCTCTCGGGCGAGGTGCATTTCATTCAGGACGTGCCGGTGCAGGATCTGGAGCGTGTCGAGAACACCGATGGCCTGACCGTCAAGACCGCGCCGCAGAACCGGACCATCTTTTTCGGCATGAACCTGGGGGCCGACGATCTCGACACCGACAATGTCGAGGGCGCAAACCCGCTGGCCGATGTGCGGGTGCGCCGGGCGATGAACATGGCGATCAACCGCGAGGCCATCCAGCAGGTCGTCATGCGCGGCCAGAGCGAGCCGGCGGGCATGATCGCGCCGCCCTTCGTCAATGGCTGGACTGAAGCGATGGACGGCTCTGTCGGCACCGATGTCGCCGCCGCCAACGCCCTGATGGAAGAGGCGGGCTATGGCGACGGCTTCTCGATCCAGCTCGACTGCCCGAACGATCGCTACGTCAATGACGAGTCGATCTGTCAGGCGGTGGTCGGCATGATGGGCCAGATCGGCGTGACCGTGAACCTCGACGCCAAGCCCAAGGCGCAGCATTTCCCGCTGATCACCAACGCGACCACCGATTTCTACATGCTGGGCTGGGGGGTGCCGACCTACGATTCGGAATACATCTTCAATTTCCTCGTGCACACGCGGGGCGATCAGCGCGGCAGCTGGAACAATACCGGCTATGCCAACCCCGAGATCGACGAGAAGATCGTCGCCCTCGCCTCGGAAACCGATCTGGAGGCGCGCAACGCGATGATCGCCGAGATCTGGGAGGAGGTGCAGGATCAGGTGCTCTATCTGCCGGTCCACCACCAGGTGCTGAACTGGGGCATGAGCGAGGCGGTCGGCACCGAGGTCAGCCCCGAGGATGACCCGAAGATGAAGTTCTTCACCATGAACTGATGGACCGATGGACTGCGCCGGGCGGCGGCACCGCCGCCCGGTCACCTTCGCGCCCCTGACAGGGTGCGGCCTTGCTGAACGGGGGCCACCGCATGCTCGCCTATATCATCCGTCGTGTCCTGCAATCGGTGCTGGTCCTGCTGATCGTCGGGCTGGTCGCGTTCTCGATGTTCAGTTTCATCGGCGATCCGATCGACAACATGCTGGGGCAGGAACGCACGCAGGCGGATGTCGAGCGGCTGCGCGAACGGCTCGGCCTCAACCAGCCCTTTCCGGTGCAATATCTGAAGTTTCTCGGCGAGGCGCTGCAGGGCAATTTCGGGATGAGCTACCGGCAGGGCCGCCCGGTCTCCGAGATCCTGATCGAACGCGCGCCGGCGACGCTGGAGCTGGCTTTCATGTCGGGGCTGATGGCTCTGGCGGGGGGGATCGGCCTTGGCGTGTTCACCGCGATCCGGCGCAACGGGGTGTCGGCCAATATCATCATGTCGGCCTCGCTGATCGGGGTGTCGCTGCCCACCTTCCTGATCGGGATCCTGCTGATCTATCTCTTCGCGGTGGAGCTGAAATGGCTGCCGAGTTTCGGACGCGGCGAGGTCGTGGCGATCGGCGGCTGGACCACGGGGTTCTTGACCGAGTCGGGGCGCAAGGCCCTGATCCTGCCATCGATCACGCTGGGGCTGTACCAGATGACGCTGATCATGCGGCTGGTGCGCACCGAGATGCTGGAAGTCCTGCGGCAGGATTACATCCGGTTCGCGCGGGCGCGCGGGCTGCGCGAGAAATCGGTGAATTTCCGCCATGCGCTGAAGAACACGATGGTTCCGGTGATCACCGTGACGGGGCTGCAACTCGGGTCGATCATCGCCTTCGCCATCATTACCGAGACCGTGTTTCAATGGCCCGGGGTGGGGCTGTTGTTCATCAACGCGGTGCAGTTCGTCGATATCCCGGTGATGGCCGCCTACCTCATGCTGATCTCGGTGATGTTCGTGGGCATCAACCTGATCGTCGATCTGCTGTATTTCGCCATCGATCCGCGCCTGCGTCTGGACCAGAAAGGGTGAGGCCGACATGACCGACATGGACACGCAGATCCCACAAACCGATGCGGTGCCTGCGGCCCCCTCTCGCCTGCAGCGCGCGTGGGACTCGGATTTCCTTTACGCGTTCCGGCGGTCGCCCGTGGCCATGGTCGCCATGCTGACGGTCACGCTGATGGTGCTGGCCGCCCTGCTGTCGCCGCTCATCGCGCCGCATAACCCGTTCGATCCGGCGACGCTGAACCTGATGAACGGCTTCACCCCCCCGATGACCGAGAACCAGTTCACCGGTCAGAGCTTCTTTCTGGGCACCGACGATCAGGGCCGCGACGTGTTCTCGACCATCCTTTACGGTTTGCGCATCTCGCTGTTCGTCGGGTTCGCGGCGGTGCTTCTGGCGATGGTGCTGGGCGTCACGCTCGGTCTGCTGGCGGGCTATCTGGGCGGCTGGACCGAGACGGTGATCATGCGCGCCGCCGATGTGCAGCTGACCTTTCCCGCGATCCTCGTGGCCATGCTGATCTTCGGGATCGCCAAGGGCATCACGCCGCCCGAGTACCGCAACGAGGTGGCGATCTGGGTGCTGATCCTGGCCATCGGCCTGTCGGACTGGGTGCAGTTCGCCCGCGTGGTGCGCGGTGCGACGCTGGTCGAGAAGAACCGCGAATACGTGCAGGCAGCAAAGCTGATCGGACGCCGTCCCGGGGCGATCATGCTGCGCCACATCCTGCCCAACGTGCTGAACCCGGTGCTGGTGATCGCCACGATTTCGCTGGCGCTGGCGATCATCGCCGAGGCGACGCTGTCGTTTCTGGGTGTCGGCGCGCCGCCCACGCAACCCAGCCTCGGCACGCTGATCCGCATCGGGCAAGGATTCCTGTTCTCGGGCGAATGGTGGATCCTGCTGTTCCCGGCGCTGACGCTTCTGACACTGGCGCTGTCGGTCAACCTTCTGGGGGACTGGCTGCGCGACGCATTGAACCCGAGGTTGAAATGAGCACACCCGTCCTGTCGGTCCGCGATCTGGTGGTCGAGATCCCGACGCGCCGCGGCGTGCTGCGTCCCGTCGATCAGGTGAGCTGGGATATCGCCGCCGGCGAGATCCTCGGCGTGGTGGGCGAATCCGGTGCGGGCAAGTCGATGACCGGCAATGCGGTGATCGGGCTTCTGGACCCGCCCGCGCGGATCACCGGCGGGCAGATCCTGCTGTCGGGGCAGCGCATCGACGATCTGCCGCGCGACCGGCTGCGCAAGCTGCGCGGCAACAAGATCGGGATGATCTTTCAGGACCCGCTGACATCGCTGAACCCGCTTCTGACCATCGGCGACCAGTTGACCGAGACCATCCTCGAGCATCTCGATGTCAGCCCGACCGAGGCCCGCAAGCGCGCCATCGCCGCGCTGGACGAGGTCGGCATCCCCGCCGCGGCACAGCGCATCGGCAGCTACCCGTTCGAGTTTTCCGGCGGCATGCGCCAGCGGGTTGTGATCGCGCTTGCGCTGTGTGCCGAGCCCGATCTGGTGATCGCCGACGAGCCGACGACCGCGCTCGACGTCTCGGTGCAGGCCCAGATCGTGGCGCTGCTCAAGCGGCTCTGCCGGGACCGGGGCGTCGCGGTGATGCTGGTCACCCATGACATGGGGGTGATCGCCGAGGCCGCCGATCGCGTGGCGGTGATGTATGCCGGGCGTCTGGCCGAGATCGGCCCGGTGCGCGAGGTGCTCACCGCGCCCCGTCACCCCTATACCGAGGGCCTCATGGCCTCCACCCCGCTGGCAAGTCAGGGCCGGGCGCGGCTGCGGCAGATCCCCGGCGCCATGCCCCGGCTCGAGGCGCTGCCCGAGGGCTGCGCCTTTCATCCGCGCTGTCCCTACGCGCAGGAGAAGTGCCGCCACGCGCCCGGTCCCGATATCGCCTCCTGTGACGGGCACGCCGCCTGCTGGTTTCCGTTGACCAATGCCGCGCCGTTGCAGGAGGCCGGGGCATGAGCGCGCTGATCTCCGTTCGCAACCTCACCCGCGTGTTCGACGTCTCGAAACCCTGGCTCAACCGGGTGATCGAACGCCTGCCCAGGGCGCTGCTCACCGCCGTCTCGGACGTGTCCTTCGAGGTCGAGGAACGCTCCGTCTACGCGCTGGTCGGCGAAAGCGGATCGGGCAAGTCCACCATCGGCAAGATCGTGGTCGGCCTCGTGCCGCCCTCCGAAGGCACGGTCGAGGTGCGCGGCGTCGATCTGTCGAACTCCGCCGACCGGCAGGCGATCGCGGCGGTGCGCGCCGATATCCAGATGATCTTTCAGGACCCGTTCGCCTCGCTCAACCCGCGCTGGCGGGTGCGCGACATCATCGAGGAGCCGGTCAGCGTGCTGGGGGGCGATACCACCGGGCTGGCCGAAAAGCTGCTCGAACAGGTGGGGCTGTCGGCGTCCGATGTGGGCAAGTTCCCGCATGAGTTTTCGGGCGGCCAACGTCAGCGGATCTGCATCGCGCGCGCGCTCGCCTCCGAACCCAAGGTGATCGTCTGCGACGAGCCGACCTCGGCGCTGGACGTGTCGGTGCAGGCGCAGGTGCTCAACCTGATGAGCGACCTGCGCGAGGAATACGGCCTGACTTATCTGTTCATCAGCCACGATCTGACCGTGGTGCAGCACATGGCCGACGTGATCGGCGTGCTTTATCTCGGCCGTCTGGTCGAGGAGGCGCCGCGCGATACGCTGTTCGAGACCCCGAAACATCCCTACACGCAGATGCTGTTCGAGGCCGCGCCCCGCATGGACGGGTTCGGGCGCGATATCGACGTGCCCCAGGGCGAAATCCCCGACGCCATCAACCCGCCGCCCGGTTGCGCCTTTCATCCCCGCTGTCCGATCGCGGTCGGGCGCTGCCGCGAGGAACGTCCTGAAATGCGGAAAATCGGCCGGACGCGCGTGGCCTGCCATCTGGCCGAGTGATCGCGGCTGGATGCGGCCCCTGGTCGGGCTTCAGTGTTTTTTCACCTCTTGGCCCTAATGATGCGATGAAACGGCACGCAACGGAAAAGGCTAGGCCATGGGTGCACCACCGGCACGGATAGATGCCTCTGCGCGACGGGGGGCGTCGGCGCATCTCAGCCGCGCGCAGAAGGCCGCGATCATCGTGCGCTTCATGCTGAACGAGGGGACGGATGTCCCGCTGACCGACCTGCCCGAGGATCTGCAGGCGCGGCTGACCACGCAGATGGGGTCGATGCGCTATGTCGATCGCGGCACGCTGGCCGATGTGGTCGCCGAATTCGCGCAGGAGCTCGAGGGCATGGGGCTGACCTTTCCGCGCGGCGTGGCCGGCGCGCTCTCGGCGCTGGACGGGCGGATCAGCCCGCAAACCGCGATGCGCCTGCGCAAGGAGGCGGGCGTGCGCCAATACGGTGATCCCTGGACGCTGGTCAAGACTGCCGAGCCGCGCGCGCTGCTGCCGATCCTCGAGGGCGAAAGCCCGGAAGTGGCGGCGGTGGTCCTGTCGAAACTCGAGGTCGCGCGCGCCGCCGAGCTTCTGGGCCGCCTGCCCGGACCCGTGGCGCGGCGCATCACCTACGCGATCTCGCAGACCGGGTCGGTCAGCCCCGCGGCGGTGGATCGCATCGGGCTGGCGCTGGCCGCGCAACTCCACGATGTGCCCGAAAGCGCCTTTGCCGGAGATGCCGTCGAACGCGTGGGCGCGATCCTGAACTCGTCCACCAGCCTGACGCGCGACGACGTGATGGAGGGGCTGGAAGAAACCGATCAGGACTTCGCGGCGCTCGTGCGGCGTGCGATCTTCACCTTCGAGCATATCCCGGAGCGGATCGATCCGACCGACATTCCCCGGATCGCCCGCGAGGTGGAGCAGCCGGTGCTGGTCAGGGCCCTGGCCGGCGCACTGGCGGGTGATCTCGCCCCGGCGGCCGAGTTCGTGCTCGACAACATGGGCGCGCGCATGGCCGACGCGTTGCGCGAGGAAATCACCGAAAAAGGCCCTGTGCGGACGCGCGACGCCGAGGCGGCGATGACGGAGGTGGTCAACGCGATCAGACGGCTGGAGGCCTCCGAAGAGATCACGCTGCGCGAGAGGATGGACGAAACCGAAGAGGGATAGCACCCTCGACCCGGCCGGGCCGCGCCGCCAAGTGGCGCGATGACCCGGCCTCGGTGTTTTTCGGCGGTATCGCCCGCCAACGCTGGTGGCTCAGCTTGCAAGCCCGTCTCGACCGGCGGCCACACGCCCTGCCGACAGGGGCCCGGACACGCGCCGCAAGGCGCGTCATGAAAACTGCGTGGCGCAGCCACTCCGCTGGATCAAACCCGGGTCAGCTGTCCTGATCGGCGAGAAACCTCTCGGCGTCCAGTGCCGCCATGCAGCCCATGCCGGCGCTGGTCACGGCCTGACGGTAGAGGTGATCGGTCAGGTCGCCCGCGGCGAAAAGGCCGGGTATCGAGGTCCGCGTGCTGCCCGCCTCGACCTGCACGTAATCGCCGTGATGCATCTCGACCTTGCCCTTCACCAGTTCCGAGGCCGGCGCGTGGCCGATGGCGATGAACACGCCCTTGCAGGGGATTTCGGTGATCTCGCCGGTCTCGACATGCCTCACCCGCGCGCCCTCGACACCCTTGGGCATGTCGGTGCCGGTGACCTCGTCGAGCGTGTGAAACCACAGCGTTTCGATCTTGGGATGCCTGAACAGGCGGTCCTGCAGGATCTTTTCGGCGCGCAGCTCGTCGCGGCGATGGACCAGCGTGACCTTGGACGCGAAATTCGTCAGGAACAACGCCTCTTCGACGGCGGTGTTGCCACCGCCGACCACCACGATCTCCTGACCGCGGTAGAAGAAACCGTCGCAGGTGGCGCAGGCCGAGACACCGAATCCCTTGAACGCCTCCTCGGATGGCAGCCCAAGCCATTTGGCGCGCGCGCCCGTGGCGAGGATCACCGAATCGGCGGTGTAGACGCGGCCGCTGTCGCCGGTGGCGGTGAACGGGCGGGCATCCACATCGAGATCGGTGATGATGTCGCCGATCACCTCACAGCCCATGGCCTTGGCATGTGCTTCCATCCGCACCATCAGGTCGGGCCCCTGCACCTCGGTGTCGCCGGGCCAGTTCTCCACTTCGGTCGTCGTGGTCAACTGTCCGCCCGGCTCGATCCCCTGCACCAGAACGGGGTCGAGCATCGCACGGGCGGCATAGACCGCGGCGGTATAGCCGGCGGGGCCGGACCCGATGATCAGGCATTTGGTATGGCGGGGGTGTGTCATGCGTGCCTCCGGCGTTTTGTTTCAGCGCACAGATAGGCGACATTGCCCGGATAAGAAAGCTGATCGACCGATTATTTGGTTTGGCCGCGAGACGCCCGGGCGCCTCGGGGCGGCCGGATCGCGTTCATGCCGCGCCCGATCCGGCCGCCGACCTCCTCGATCGCGGCCTTGCCCATGATGGCACAGCCCTGTCGCGGCGTGTCAGAGGGACCTCGAGCGCCCGAGCGCGTAAACGGCCACAGCCGCCAGCGCATAGGCACCGTTCACCGTCAGAACGAAGCCCCACGGCGCGCCGGCGCCCCAGATGTAGACCGCCGACAGCGATGCGAGCGCGTTCAGAACCAGAAAGCCCGCGATCCATGCCGTGACCTGCGACAGGCGCGCAAAGATCGGGATCAACGCCATGGCGAACACGATCGACCAGAACTGGCGCCCGGCTGACAGGATCAACGGCATGGGGTCGGCCCCCGCCATGGCCATTATGGCCAGCGAGTTGGCGATGCAGCCAATGACGCCGGCCACGGCGGCCACGATGATGTTGCGCATGGTGAACATGATGGGCTTCCTTCTGTCTGCGAATGCGCCGGCAGGCGGCGCGTTGGGTCCATTGGTGTCATTCAAACAGCGTGACGGCAAGCGGGACGCTGCGTTTCGGACCAGGCGTCGGTGACCCGGGACGTCCATGTCCCTCACGCATCGCGTCCGGGTTTTCCCGGGTGCAAAGACGACCGGAACCATCCTCGGACAACCCTGCGCCGGGCGCATAGCGGCAATGACTTGGATATTGCCGCAGCGCAGCAATATACACTTGGTAGACATGAAAAATCCAGTGAAGGACGACCAGAATGACCACCCAGACCAGGACCCCGAACCTCGAAGAGGTCGAGGCCATCATCCAGCAGGCCCGCCGGGAGCGCGCCCTGCTGATTACCGGGCTTTTACGCCGCCTGTTTCATCGCCCGGCCCGCACCCCCTTGGCTACGGTTCATACGACCTGACCGAGTCCATGCCGGACGTGCCCGGACCCCCGATCCGCAGCGCCGTGGATATGAAGGCCGTCATGGCCCGGCACAAGACCACAGGCCCGCGCAGGATCCCGCGCGGGCCTGTTTCGTCTTTGGGATTTGTCGGGTGGCACGGCCGAAGCCCTCCGGAAGATAGGCGCTCTTGCCAAGTTCTTGTAATTTCGGCAGCTGCACGCAGCAACACCATGACACGCAACGCCTGACCGATTGTCTGGCGCAGATCGTGTCCAGCCTGAGTGTGATCGGGTTCCGGGGTCTTCGTCGGCAACAGCTGGATGTAGTGACGTTCGCACGGAAAAACCCGCCAAAGCGATGCTTTGGCGGGTTTTATCAGACAGTTGGTTCAGCAGGTGGACGTTACTCTTGCTGTCCCATGAACATCAGGAGGAACTGGAACATGTTCAGGAAGCTGATGTAGAGGTTCAGCGCCCCGTCATAGGCTGCCTTGTCGAGCCAGTCCTGATCGCCGTGAGCCGCATGCTCTACGTAGACTTTCTTGATTTCCTGCGTGTGGTATGCCGTCAGGCCGGCGAAGATCAGGACACCGATCGACGAGATCGCGAACATCATCGCTTCGCTTTGCAGGAAGATGTTGACGATCATTGCCACGATCAGGCCGATCACACCCATGATGAGGAAGCTGCCCCAGCCCGAGATGTCCTTCTTGGTCGTGTAGCCCCAGAGCGACAGCCCGGAGAACGCGATCGCGGTGACGACGAAGGTCTGTGCGATCGAGAAGTTCGTGAAGACGAGGAAGATCGAGCTGAGCGAAAGACCGATCAGCGCCGCGAAGCCGAAGAAGCCAAGCTGCACGCCCGCGGCCGGTGCCCGGCGCAGAAGCGATCCCCAACCGAGAAAGATGAAGGCCAGCGGGGCCAGCATCACCACCCATTTCAGCGGCGACAGATAGAGCGCTGCCCCGAGGCCGGTCAGCATCTTGCCGTTTCCAAGTTCCGCGGCGGCGGCGGATGGATCGGTTGTCACGGCCAGTCCGGAAATCGCCCACGCCGCGAGCGCGGTGATGAGCATGCCGATGGACATGGTCGCGTAGACCTTGTTCATGTGTGCGCGAAGACCCGCATCGATCTGGGTGCTGCGTACAGCTGCCGCCGACCGCATCGTGTTGAACTCTGCCATTAAACCCTCCGGTATGTGTGCCAGCCTCCTGACTGAGGCTTTGAATGCAATATCGGTCAGCGCGCTGGCATTTTCAAGCTTTTCCGACAGTTTTCGACATGTTCCCGGCGGCCGCGCCTGCTGCATGCGCAGGATATGCCCGACGGGCGCGGAAATGGTGTTGCCGTCGCACGTTATGGTGCGGCGGATGGTCGCAGGGGTCAGCCTTTTGGCGGCGTGACCACCACCTTGCCGGTGGATTTGCGGCCGCGCAAAAGCTCGAGCGCCTCGTCGGCCTGATCGAGTGGCAGGACATGACTTATATGCGGCTTTATCCGGCCCGCTATGTGCCAGTCGAAGAGGGTGCGCAGGCTGTCGGTCACGACCTCCGGGCGGAACTTGAGATAGCCCCCCCAGTAGAGGCCCATCACCGCGAGGTTCTTGACCAGAAGGTGATTTGCCGGGATTTGCGGGACCTCGCCGCTGGCAAACCCGATGGTCAGGATCCGCGCCTCGGGATTGCAGGCGCGGAAGGCGGCCTTGAACTGGTCGCCGCCGACCGGGTCGTAGACGACGTCGACGCCGCCGAGATCCTTGCAAACCGCGCGAATGTCGTCGGTCCTGGCATCGATGAGGTGATCGGCGCCGGCCTTGCGGGCCACGTCGAGCTTGTCCTGCCCGCGAGCGCAGGCGATGACCCGCGCGCCCATCAGCTTGCCGATCTCGACCGCGGTCAGCCCCACGCCGCCCGCGGCGCCCAGCACCAGAAGCGTTTCGCCGGGCTGCAGCCGCGCGGTGTGGTCAAGCGCCACGTGGCTCGTGCCGTAGGCGATCTGAAAGGCGGCGGCGTCGGTGAAACTCATGCCGTCGGGCAGGACGACCGCGCGCGCGGCGGGAAAGCAGCCATGCTCGGCCAGACCGCCGTGACCGGCAAACACGGCGACACGGCTGCCGACCGGCGGCCCGTCCGTGTCGGGGCCAAGTGATTCGACGCGGCCCGCCACCTCCATCCCGAGGGTGAAGGGCGGCTCGGGTGTTTCCTGATACTCGCCCTTGATCATCAGCAGATCGGCGAAATTCAGCCCGCAGGCGGCAATGGCGACGCCGATTTCCCCCTGTCCGGGTGTCGGTATCGCAATGTCATGAACGGCAGGCGGCGTTCCGGCCGAAGTGATGGTGTACGCGCGCATGGGGCAAATCCGGTTGTTGCGCCCTCACGCTAGCCCGCGATCCACGCAAGATTCAATGCGATTCGAGTAGGTAAGCGGGCCTTCGGGCCCCTGAGGCGGGTGCCGGTGCCTCGGCTGCTCGCGCCTGCCGGGCTTGTTCGCCTGTGAATTGAGTGGTTTGCACACAAAGCACGTTAACGATTAGCGATAAATCTTGTGTTCCGGAGGGGAATTGGTATGTAATACAGACGCTACTGGGATGCGTGGCGTTGGCCCAATACAGGATGTATCGAATTGTACGATCCGGTTCGCGCATCCAAGAAACAAAAGGAAAGTTCTATGTCGCACCCAGTTGATGTGCATGTCGGTAAACGTGTTCGCCATCGTCGCTGGCTCGTCGGAATGAGGCAGCAGCAACTGGCGGCCGCCGTCGGAATAAAGTTTCAGCAAATCCAGAAATACGAGACCGGGGCAAACCGAGTCAGCGCATCGCGGCTCTGGGATATCGCATCTGCGCTTGATGTGCAGGTCAGCTTCTTCTTCGAGGGCATCGACGACAAGGAAAGCGTCGGTGGCAGCGAGCATCTTTCGGGGGACCTCATCGGGGACAAGGAAGCGCTCGATCTCGTGAGATCCTACTACGCGATCCCCGAGAACCAGCGTCGGCGTCTGTTCGATCTTGCGCGGGTCCTGAGCGAGGTGGCTTGAGCCACCGCGCCACGACCGCGCAAAACCTCAAGCACGAGCCGGGCATGGATGCGGAGGTGATCAGGGTCGCAGGTCATGCGGTCGCTGATGCGGCACGGATCGCTGTCCTGCCGTATTTCCGGAGTGTCGGCCTTGGGGCCGACAACAAGATGTGCGACGGGTCTTTCGATCCGGTGACAGAAGCGGATCGTGCGGCGGAAACGGCGATGCGGTCGGTTCTGGCCGAGTTGCGGCCCGATGACGCCATATTCGGCGAGGAATTCGGCGTGCAGGCGGGCCGGTCGGGCCTGACATGGGTGCTCGACCCGATCGACGGCACGCGGGCGTTTCTGTCCGGAGCCCCGACATGGGGGGTCCTGATTGCGGTCTCGGACGAGACCGGCCCGATATATGGCATCATCGATCAGCCTTACATTGGCGAGCGATTTGAGGGCGGTCTTGGCTGCGCCGCGCTTGACGGTCCGCGCGGCACCACGGCTTTGCGCGTGCGAGGCGACAGGCCGCTGGCCGACGCGATCCTGTTCACCACCTTTCCCGAAGTGGGCACGCCGGATGAGCAGGCGGGTTTTGAACAGGTAATGCAATGCATGAAGTTAACCCGCTATGGCCTTGATTGCTATGCATATGCCATGCTGGCCGCGGGGCAGATCGACCTCGTCATCGAGGCCGGGCTGCACGCCTATGACATCGGCGCGCCGATTGCCGTGATCGAGGCGGCGGGCGGTATCGTCACCGACTGGCAGGGCCGGCCCGCGCATGGCGGCGGGCGGGTGCTGGCCGCCGCGGGCCGCCAACAGCACGCGGCCGCGCTCGCCATCCTGTCGCGGGTACCGTAGGATATTTGTACAGGACATTTGTCCAAAACGCGGGCCTGTTTTTAAAAACGCGCCGCGCCCGACCCACCGGGCCGTCAGCCGAAAATACGCGGCTTGAGCTTGAGGATGGTCTCGCCCATTTCCGTGCTGATCTGCCGCGCGGCCGCAAGCGCCTCCTGATGGGCCCCGTAGCCGGTGGCGACGGCCGCATCGATGGTGGCGCTTTGCACGAGGCTTGCCACAAGCTCGGGGTGGTCGCGGGCGTAGCCGTCGCCGAACTGGGCGTCGATGGCGCGGATGGCCTCGGCAAGATGTCTGGCCGGGGCTGTGGGGATCTCGGTCATGGGCGGCTCCTGTTTGCTTTGCGACAGGATGATAGGGCGGTCGTTGCCATCAGGCCACCTCACGCCCTGAAACCCAGACCTGCGCGATGGCGCGATCGTCGCCCATCATGATGGTCGGAAAGAGCGCGGTCCAGAGATCATCGGCGCGCGCGTATCTTTGCGCGATCGCCGGCGTCGAGGCGAGATCGAGCGCCAGCAGATCGGCCTCCATCCCCGGGGCGATATTGCCGATCAGATCGCCCATGTGAAGCGCCTGCGCCGAGCCGGCGGTGGCCAGCCATAAAAGCTGCGCGGGGTGCAGCGCCGTGCCGGTCAACTGCCCGATCTCGTAGGCCGCCGCCATGGTGCGCAGCATCGAGAACGACGAGCCGCCTCCGGTATCGGTGGCCAGCCCGACGCGGCAACCATCGGCAAGCCGCGCGGCCATGTCGAACAGCCCCGAGCCGATGAAGGTGTTCGAGGTCGGGCAGTGGATCAGCGCCGCGCCGACCTCTGCCAGCCGCGCGCGTTCGCGCGGTTCCAGATGGATGGCATGGCCGTAAAGGCCGCGCGCCCCCAGAAGCCCGTGCGCCTCGTAGGTATCCAGATAATCGCGCGCCTGCGGGTAGAGCGATGCGACCCAGGCGACCTCGTCGGGCTGTTCCGCCAGATGCGTCTGCATCAGGCAGTCAGGATGGGCGGTCCAGAGCGCGCCGAGCGCCGTAAGCTGATCGGGCGTCGAGGTGGGCGCGAAGCGGGGGGTTATCGCATAGCTCAGCCGATCGACGCCGTGCCATGCCCGCAACAGGCGCTGGCTGTCATCGTAAGCCGACTGCGCAGAGTCGCGCAGGCCCTCGGGCGCGTTGCGATCCATGCAGGTCTTGCCCGCCACGGCGCGCAGCCCGCGCGCGCGGGCTGCCTCGAAAAACGCCGTGACGCTTTCGGGATGGATCGTGCAATAGCTGACGGTGGTCGTCGTGCCGTGCGCGAGCGTGAGATCGAAGTAGCGCGCCGCGATCTCGTCGGCATGGCTGCGGTCGCCAAAGCGCATTTCCTCGGGGAAGGTGTAGGTGTCCAGCCAGTCGATCAGGCGCTTGCCCCAGCTGGCGATGATCGCGGTCTGGGGGTAATGCGCATGCGCGTCTATGAACCCGGCCGTGATCAGGCGGTCGCCCATGTCGCGCGCGGTGGCCGTTGGGTGGGCGGCGCGCAGATCCGCCAGCGGACCCACGGCCGCGACATGGCCGTCACGGATCACCAGCGCCTCGTGCAGCCGTGCCGAGGTGCCCGGATCGCCGTCGAACGGCGACCGGTCAAAGGCCAGGATCCGGCCGGTAAGAAGCGTGTCCGACATCGTGACGGTCCCCCTGTCGGTTGAACGGATAGGCGGCTGTCACGATAGGGGCGGGCGATCCGAGGGTAAATCGACCCAATGTCATTGTTTTACCCGCTTGCCTTCTTTAACCCTGCGTGGAGATCGGGTGACGGGAGTAGGCGATATGGACGACCGGGATGACGCGACGACGCCTGAGCCCGAGCGCGAGGAAGAGGCGCACCCGCTCAACAAGCAGGCCGTGGCGCGGATCATGGAGGCCGTGGACACCGACGATCGCGACCGCCTGTGGCAGGAAATGGAGCCGCTGCACGCCGCCGACATCGCCGACCTTCTGGAACAGCTCGGCTCTGGCGACCGCCGCCGCCTGATCGCGCTTTACGGGCAGGAATTCGACGGCGAGATCCTGTCGGAACTGGACGAGTCGATTCGCGAAGAGGTGATCGGCCTGCTCACGCCCGAGGTTCTGGCGGACGCGGTGCGCGAGCTTGATTCCGATGACGTGGTCGATCTGGTAGAGGATCTGCAGGACCGCCAGCAGGAAACCATCCTGAGCGCGCTCGAGGCCGGCGACCGGCTTGCCGTGCAGCAGTCGCTGACCTATCCGGAATATTCCGCCGGGCGCCTGATGCAGCGCGAAGTGGTGATCGCCCCCGAGCACTGGACCGTGGGCGACGCCATCGATTTCATGCGCGGTGCCGAGACCCTGCCCGACCAGTTCTATCACATCATCCTCGTCGATCCGCGCCTGCATCCGTTGGGCAATGTCACGCTGGGCCGGATCATGGCCTCGCCGCGGAGCGCGGCGCTCAAGGATCTGGTGGAGGAGGGGTTTCACATCATCCCCGTCACCCGCGCCGAGGGCGACGTGGCCTATGCGTTCAACCAGTATCACCTGATTTCCGCACCCGTCGTGGACGAGGAGGGCCGTCTGGTCGGCGTCATCACCATCGACGACGCGATGACCGTGCTGGATGAGGAAAACGAGGAGGACATCTTTCGTCTCGCAGGTGTCGGCGAGGGCGGGGTCAATGACAGCGTCGTGCAGACCTCGAAACAGCGGTTGCCATGGCTGGGCGTGAACCTCGTGACGGCGATCCTCGCCTCGCTGGTGATTTCCATTTTCGAGGATGCGATCGGGCAACTGGTGGCGCTGGCTGTCCTGATGCCGATCGTGGCCTCGATGGGGGGCAATGCCGGCACGCAGAGCCTGACCGTGACGGTGCGCGCGCTGGCAACCAAGGATCTGACCACCGCCAATCTGCGCCGGGTGCTGATGCGCGAGGTCATGGTGGGCCTGATCAATGGCCTCGTCTTCGCGGTCGTGATGGGCTTCGTCGGTGTGGTCTGGTTCGGCGGGCCGGAGCTTGGCTATGTGATCGCCGCCGCGATGGTGATCAACCTTGCCGTGGCCGGGCTGGCCGGCGCGGGTATTCCCGTGGTCATGGACCGGATGGGGATCGACCCGGCGCTGGGCTCGGGCACGTTCGTCACCACGGTGACGGATGTCATCGGGTTCTTCGCCTTTCTGGGGTTGGGCGCGCTGGTGCTGCTGTGAGCGAGCTTGCCGAGATCAAGCGCGCGGCGCGCAAGGCCGCCTTCGTCCGGCGGGCCGAGGCGCACCGGGGCGACACCGGCGCCGGGGCGCGGCGTCTGGGGGACGTCTTGCAGGCGTGGCGCGGCGTGCCGATCTCGGGCTATCTGCCGATCCGCACCGAGATCGATCCGCGCCCGGCGATGGCCGGGGCCGCCGCGCACGGCCCCGTCGCGGTGCCGGTGATCCAAGGCACCGGGCAGCCGCTGCTATTCTCGCGCTGGACGCCCGATTGCGCGCTGCGCGACGGGCCGTTCGGCGCTCAGGTGCCGCTGGTGGATGAGTTCATCGAGCCCCAGATCCTGATCGTGCCGCTGGTGGCGTTCGACCGGGGTGGCGGGCGTCTGGGCTATGGCGGGGGGTTCTATGACCGCACGCTGGCGCTGCTGCGCAGCCGGCGTGCGACGCGGGCCATCGGCTTTGCCTATGCCGCGCAGGAAGCCGACGCGCTGCCGCTGGAGCCCACCGATCAGCCGCTCGACATGGTGGTGACCGAGGCCGAGGTGATCTGCTTCGGTGCCTGAGGGCGGTGCGTTGGGCCGTGCCGCGGGATATTGAGTATTTTGGGCAAGATGAAGGGCAAGGGCGTGTCGGGTGATGCTTGCCCTTGCGGCTTTCGGGACCTATCAGGGCAGCATGAAGATACTCTTTCTGGGCGATGTGATGGGGCGCGCGGGGCGCGCGGCGGTGGCTGACACGCTGCCGGGGTTGCGCAAGGACTGGGGCCTCGATTTCGTGGTGGTCAATGGCGAGAACGCCTCGGGCGGGATGGGCCTGTCGGCGGCGCATGCGACGGGCTTGTTCGAGGCCGGGGCTGATTGCGTCACCCTTGGCGATCATGCTTTTGATCAGAAGGACATGCTGCAGGCCGTGGAGCGCGAAACGCGTCTGATCCGGCCGCTGAACTATGCCAAGGCCGCACCGGGGCGCGGGCACCGCGTGTTCAGCGACGCGCGGGGGCGCAAGGTGCTTGTGGCGCAGGTGCTGGGCAATGTGTTCATGCGCCGCGCCTTCGACGATCCGTTCTCGGCGATCGACACGGTGCTGCGCACGCATCCTCTGGGCGGGGCGGTGCATGCGACGGTGGTCGACATGCATTGCGAGGCGACCTCCGAGAAGATGGCGATGGGCCATTTCTGCGACGGGCGCGCCAGCCTCGTGGTGGGCACGCATACGCATATCCCCACCGCCGATGCGCAGATCCTGACCGGCGGCACGGCGTTTCAGGGCGATGCGGGGATGTGCGGCGACTACGACTCGGTCATCGGCATGGACAAGGCCGAGCCGATGCGCCGGTTTGTGGCCGGCATGGGCCGCGATCGCTTCACCCCCGCCATGGGCGCGGTGACACTGGCGGGTGTCTATGTCGAGACCGAGGACGCCACCGGGCGCGCCACCCGCATCGAGATGGTGCGCCGGGGCGGGCGGCTGCCACAGGCCGGCCCGTGAGCCTGTCGCGGGGCGTTGCCCTGCTATCCCTGAGCGGGTAGAAGACCCCGAAATTTCCGATCCTGCAGGAGACGCCACGATGGCCGGCCATTCGAAATGGGCAAATATTCAACACCGCAAGGGGCGTCAGGACGCGGTCCGGGCCAAGTTGTTCTCGAAGTTTTCCAAGGAGATCACGGTCGCCGCGAAGATGGGCGATCCCGACCCCGAAAAGAACCCGCGGCTGCGTCTGGCGATCAAGGAAGCCAAGGGGCAATCCATGCCCAAGGACAATATCGAGCGCGCCATCAAGAAGGCGTCGGGCGGCGATGCCGAGGATTACGAGGAAATCCGCTATGAGGGCTACGGCCCGAACGGGGTGGCGATGATCGTCGAGGCGATGACCGACAACCGCAACCGCACGGCGTCGAATGTGCGCAGCACGTTTACCAAGAACGGCGGCAACATGGGCGAGACCGGCAGCGTCGTGTTCATGTTCGACCGCAAGGGCGAGATCACCTATCCCGCCGAAGCGGGCGATGCCGAAACGGTGCTGATGGCCGCGATCGAGGCCGGCGCGGAAGACGTGGAAAGCGGCGAGGAGGACCACGTGATCTGGTGCACGGATACCGATCTGAACGATGTGGCCACCGCGCTCGAGGCGGATCTGGGCGAGTCGGTCTCGACGCGGCTGGTCTGGAAACCCCTCAACACCACCGAGATGGACCTCGAGGGCATGCAGAAGCTGATGAAGCTGATCGAGGCGCTGGAAGATGATGACGACGTGCAGCGCGTCACCACCAATTTCGAGGCCTCCGACGAGGTCATGGCGCAGTTGTGACATCGGGCAGCATTCCGTGACCGCCGACCGACCGGCGGCATCGGGACGATGGTGGATCGTGAGTGTAATCCGTCTTGTCCGCCCGATGCGCCTGTCATAGTGCAGATCGACTCAATCAGGAGTGACGACATGAGACATGCGATGATCGGACTTCTGGCCTGCGTGACGCTGGCGGCCTGTGCGACGGTGCAGGGAGCCGGGCGCGATATCCAGAGAGCCGGTCAGACCATCGAACGGGCCGCGAACTGAAGGACTGCTGCGCGGGCATGGCCCGGGCTTTGTGTGAAATCCGCAATTGACGGCCTGATCCCTTGACCCTCGTCGTGCTGTCGCCTAACAGACACCATCCGCACGGTCCCGGATTCGTCCGGGGCCGTGCTGTTGTTCGAAAGAACATCAAAACCGGGGACCTTGCGAGGGCCCTTCATCCGAACCGGGCGCGAACCCGGTCACACCACAGGCGGGGCGACCCGTCGCAAGCTAACGGAAGACAGAAAGCATGGCACTCAAGTCGTATAATCCGACGACGCCGGGCCAGCGCGGGCTGGTGCTGATCAACCGTTCGGAGCTGTATAAAGGACGTCCCGTCAAATCCCTCACCGAGGGTCTGACGAAATCGGGCGGACGCAACAACACCGGGCGGATCACCTCGCGCAGACGCGGGGGCGGGGCGAAACGCCTCTACCGTGTGGTCGATTTCAAGCGTAGGAAATTCGACATCTCGGCCACCGTCGAACGGATCGAGTATGATCCCAACCGCACCGCCTTCATCGCGCTGATCCGCTATGACGATGGCGAGCAGGCCTATATCCTCGCGCCGCAGCGTCTGGGCGCGGGCGACAAGGTGATCGCGTCGGCCAAGGCCGATATCAAGCCCGGCAACACGATGCCCTTCTCCGGCATGCCGATCGGCACGATCGTGCACAATGTCGAGCTCAAGCCCGGCAAGGGCGGGCAGATGGCCCGGGCCGCCGGGGCCTATGCGCAGTTCGTGGGTCGCGATGGCGGCTATGCGCAGATCCGTCTCAGTTCGGGCGAACTTCGCGTCGTGCGGCAGGAATGCATGGCCACGGTCGGCGCGGTCAGCAATCCCGACAACAGCAACCAGAATTTCGGCAAGGCGGGGCGCATGCGCCATCACGGCAAGCGCCCGTCGGTGCGCGGTGTCGTGATGAACCCGATCGACCACCCGCATGGCGGCGGCGAGGGCCGCACCAGCGGTGGCCGTCACCCGGTCACGCCATGGGGCAAGCCCACCAAGGGCGCGCGCACCCGCAACACCAACAAGGCGTCGCAGAAGCTTATCCTGCGGTCGCGTCACGCCAGGAAGAAGGGCCGTTAACCATGAGCCGCTCTGTATGGAAAGGCCCCTTCGTCGATGCCTACGTGCTGAAAAAAGCCGAGGCCGCGCGCGAATCGGGGCGCAATGATGTCATCAAGATCTGGTCGCGCCGCTCGACCATCCTGCCGCAATTCGTCGGGCTCACCTTCGGTGTCTACAATGGCAAGAAGCATGTGCCGGTGAATGTCAGCGAGGACATGATCGGGCACAAGTTCGGGGAATATTCGCCGACACGCACCTATTACGGTCACACCGCCGACAAGAAAGCGAAGAGGAAGTAAGCCATGGGCAAGGACAAGAATCCCCGCCGCGTGGCGGATAACGAGGCGATGGCCAAGCTGCGCATGCTGCGCACCAGCCCGCAGAAACTCAACCTCGTCGCGGCGATGATCCGGGGCAAGAAGGTGGACCGCGCGCTGACCGATCTGACATTTTCGAAAAAGCGTATCTCGGACGATGTGCGCAAATGTCTGCAATCGGCGATCGCCAATGCCGAGAACAACCACAATCTCGACGTCGACGAGCTGGTCGTGGCCGAGGCCTATGTCGGCAAGAACCTTGTGCTCAAGCGCGGACGTCCGCGGGCGCGCGGCCGGTTCGGCGCGCTGCGCAAGCCGTTCTCGGAGCTGACGATCAAGGTGCGTGAAATTGAGGAGCAAGCCTGATGGGAAATAAAGTAAATCCGATTGGCATGCGCCTGCAGGTCAACCGCACCTGGGACAGCCGCTGGTATGCCGACACCAAGGATTACGGGAACCTGCTGCTCGAGGATCTCAAGATCCGCGAGTTCATCAATACCGAGTGCAAGCAGGCCGGCATCAGCCGTGTCATCATCGAGCGTCCGCACAAGAAGTGCCGCGTGACGATCCACACGGCGCGGCCCGGCGTGATCATCGGCAAGAAGGGCGCGGATATCGAGACGCTGCGCAAGAAGCTGGCGAAGATCACCGCGAGCGAGCTGCATCTCAACATCGTCGAGGTGCGCAAGCCCGAGCTTGACGCGGCCCTCGTGGGCGACAGCATTGCGCAGCAGCTCGAGCGTCGCGTGTCGTTCCGCCGCGCCATGAAGCGCGCGGTGCAGAACGCCATGCGGATGGGCGCGCTCGGGATCCGGGTCAATGTCGCTGGTCGTCTCGGCGGTGCCGAGATCGCGCGGACCGAATGGTATCGCGAAGGCCGTGTGCCGCTGCACACGCTGCGGTCGGACATCGACTATGCCAGCGTGCAGGCGACCACGGCCTACGGGATCATCGGGATCAAGGTCTGGATCTTCAAGGGTGAGATCCTCGAGCATGATCCCGCGGCCCGTGATCGCAAGGCCCAGGAACTCCAGGATGGTCCCGCGCCCCGTGGGGCCGGCGGCGGCCGTCGATAAGGAGGAATGACAGATGCTACAACCGAAACGCACGAAATTCCGCAAGCAGTTCAAGGGCCGGATCAAGGGCGAGGCCAAGGGCGGCTCTGATCTGAACTTTGGCGGCTACGGCCTCAAGGCCACCGAGCCGGAGCGCGTCACCGCACGCCAGATCGAGGCCGCGCGCCGTGCCATGACGCGTCACATGAAACGTCAGGGCCGTGTCTGGATCCGCATCTTTCCGGATGTGCCGGTCTCGGCCAAGCCGATCGAGGTGCGGATGGGCAAGGGCAAAGGCTCGGTGGATCGCTGGGTCTGCAAGGTCAAACCGGGCCGCATCATGTTCGAGATCGACGGCGTCAATGACGAGACCGCGATGGAGGCCCTGCGCCTCGCAGCGATGAAGCTGCCGGTCAAGACCCGCGTCGTGGTCCGCGAGGACTGGTAAGAGGTCCTTTACGGCTCCCGAGACAGATAACCCCGGCGCGCAAGCGGCGGGGTTTTTTCATGTCAGCGCAGAGTGTCTGCCGTCACCCGCCCAGGATCTCGCGCACGGTGCGCGCGTAGCGGTCCCAGCTCATCGTCGCCTTGTTGCCGGCCACGCCGTGATAATAGCTGCGCCCCGAGGCTGTAGGCAGGCCGGCCCAGATCCTTGAAAGGTTCAGCAGGAAGGCGTCCTGCGTGATCTCGCCGCGCTGCACCTTGGCCAGACCGGCCTCGGCCAGCAGCAGGTCACCCAGACGGTCCTGCACATCCGGGCTGAACCGTGTGCCGGGCGCCAGATCAAGGCGTGCCGTCAGCCGCCGAAGGGTAGGGGGGATGAACTGATACCGACCGATGGCGTGATGCTGCCCCGGGGTGGCGCGGGTCCACGCCTCGATCTCGCGCAGGGTCATCTGCGTCGGGGGTTTCGCGGGGCGGATGCGGGCGCCGTGCTGCACCGCGTCATAGCCCTCGCGCCCGGCCTCGGCCATTGCGATCAGGTCGCGCAGCCGCGCCGCGGCGGAGTTGCCGGTCAGCGGCCCGGTCATGGGACGGCGCGATACCGCGCCGAAAAGCCCGTCCTTCTTGCGGCCCGTGAACAGGCTGGCGCTTTGCACGGGCGGTGCCTCGCGCGCGGAGAACATCGGCTGTCTCGCGCCGTTGACGAGCGGTGTGCGATCCTCGAAAAGGTCGGCCGCGGCGGGGCCGGCCAGCGACAGGCCGATCGCCGCCGCCATGCGGATCAAAAATTGCGCCGTTCTGGTGCTCATCATGGGGGCACTCTGCCGCAAAAGCGTTGAGAAACCCTTGCGCCGCGTCGCGACTGCGATAAGAAAAGGACATGTCCACCATCTCATCGCTTTTCGTCACCCGGCTGTATCGCGCCGCCCTGTCCGAGCATGCCCCCGCCATCGACGCGGGCGAGCTGGCGGCGTCATGCTATTCCATCGCCGGGGATGACGAGGCCGGGCAGGAGTGGTGCGAGACCGAAGGCTATCCCGGCTATACCTCTTATGCGTCGCTGACCGATCTGCCCTGGCGCTTTCCGATCTTCGCCGATCTGGTGAAAGTGCTGGACGCGCATGTGGCCGATTTCGCGCGCGATCTGGAGTTCGATCTCGACGGGCGCGCGCTGACGCTCGAGGATATCTGGATCAACATCCTGCCCGAGGGGGGCAGCCATGGCAGCCATATCCATCCGCACTCGGTGATTTCCGGCACGACCTATGTGGCGATGCCCGAGGGCACCAGCGCGCTCAAGCTCGAGGACCCGCGCTCGGCGCGGATGATGGCGGCCCCGCCCCGGCGCAAGGCGGCGCGCGAGGACATGCGCACCTTCGTCTATGTCAAACCGCAGGTCGGGGACGTGCTCATGTGGGAATCGTGGCTGCGCCACGAGGTGCCGATGAATCAGTCCGAGGATGACCGGATCAGCGTCAGCTTCAATTACAACTGGGGCTGAGCGACGCTGCCAGATCCCGGAAAACGGCTCGAGAGGTCGGGCCTTGCGGATTTTGGGCTTGCGCATCGGCATCATTCGCGTCATAAGGACCGTGCTAAAGCGACTCTATTTCGACGATCTGTCTCCTATCAACGGCGGTCAGTACCTCGATCCAGACGACCACGCCGCGACTGCCGCACTTCCGCGGGCAGACCAAACTAGGAGACGACACGATGGCACAAGGCACCGTGAAATGGTTCAACGCAACTAAAGGCTTCGGCTTCATCGCACCTGACGGTGGCGGCAAGGACGTTTTCGTCCATATCTCCGCTGTCGAGCGTGCGGGCCTGACCGGGCTTGCCGACGACCAGAAAGTGACGTTCGACGTCGAAGCCGGCCGTGATGGCCGCGAGAGCGCAGCGAACCTGCAGCTCGCATAAACGCGACGCGATCCGAATTTTGGGACGGCCCCGGAGAATTCCGGGGCCGTTTCCGTATCGGGGGCCGCAGCCCGCGCGCAGCCCGGACGGATTTGGCACAGGTTTCGCTTGCCCTGTGCCGTCACCTCTTTTATAGAGCGCCAATCCACGGGGATCCCGCGTACGGGATTCGCGTGTTTTGCACATCATCCACCGGATGTCTGGTGACCCTGAGGCAACTGTCAGGGGCCGGCCGGTGTTTCGAGAAAGGACAAGGCGATGGACGCCAGCGAACTGCGTGACAAGACCCCGGACCAGCTCCGGGATGAACTGACCAGGCTGAAGAAACAGCAATTCAACCTGCGTTTCCAGGCGGCGACAAGCCAGCTCGAAAACCCCGCCCAGATGCGTCTGGCCCGCCGCGACGCGGCCCGGGTCAAGACCATCCTGAACGAAAAAGCCCGCGCGGCGGCAGAGTAAGGAGCCCCTGAGATGCCCAAACGAATTCTTCAAGGTGTCGTCACCTCTGACGCCAACGCCCAGACGATCACGGTCTCTGTCGAGCGTCGCCTGAAGCACCCGGTGCTGCAGAAGACGATCCGCAAGTCCAAGAAATACCGCGCGCATGACGCGAACAACACCTACAAGGCCGGCGACGCCGTTCGGATCATCGAATGCGCGCCGTACTCGAAAACCAAACGCTGGGAGGTGCTGGAGGCCTGAGGCCGACAGCATGCCGGCATAATCGAAACCCTGGGGACTAGGCATTGCATCGCCCCCCATAGGTCGGGAGACACCAAATGATCCAGATGCAGACCAATCTGGATGTAGCTGACAACTCTGGCGCGCGCCGGGTTCAGTGCATCAAGGTTCTGGGGGGTTCCAAGCGTAAATACGCCTCCGTCGGCGACATCATCGTCGTCTCGGTCAAGGAAGCCATCCCACGTGGCCGTGTGAAGAAGGGCGACGTCCGCAAGGCCGTCGTCGTGCGCACCGCCAAGGAGGTCCGTCGCGAAGACGGCACCGCCATCAGCTTCGACCGCAACGCCGCCGTCATCCTGAACAACTCGGGCGAGCCTCTGGGCACGCGTATCTTCGGGCCGGTGGTACGAGAACTGCGCTCGAAAAGCTTCATGAAAATCATCTCGCTCGCCCCGGAGGTGCTGTAACATGGCCGCCAAACTGAAAAAAGGCGACAGCGTGATCGTCCTTGCCGGCAAGGACAAGGGCAACAAGGGCACGATCAGCAGCGTCGATCCGAAAGCCGGCAAGGCCGTGGTCGACGGCGTCAACATGGCTGTCCGCCACACCAAGCAAAGCCAGCAAACGCAAGGCGGGCGCGTCCCCAAGGCGATGCCCATCGACCTGAGCAATCTGGCGCTTGTCGACAAGAACGGCAAACCCACCCGCGTCGGCTTTCGTGTCGAAGGCGACAAGAAGGTGCGGTTCGCCAAGACCACGGGGGACGTGATCGATGCTTGATACTGCCACCTACACCCCGCGCCTGCGCACGCAGTTCCGCGATGTCATCAAGCCGGCCCTGCGCGAAGAGTTCGGCTATTCCAACGACATGCAGATCCCGCGGCTCGACAAGATCGTGCTGAATATCGGGGCCGGGGCCGAGGCCGTGCGCGATTCCAAGAAGGCGAAAGCGGCGCAGGACGACCTGAGCACCATCGCCGGGCAGCGCGCCGTGATCACCACGGCCCGCAATTCCATCGCCGGGTTCCGGCTGCGCGAGGGCATGCCCGTCGGCGCCAAGGTCACGCTGCGCGGCGACCGGATGTACGACTTTCTGGACCGGCTGATCACCATCGCCATGCCGCGCATCCGCGACTTTCGCGGCATCTCGGCCAAGTCCTTCGACGGGCACGGCAATTATGCCATGGGTCTCAAGGAACACATCGTTTTCCCCGAAATCAACTTCGACAAGGTCGACGAAGTCTGGGGGATGGACATCATCATCACAACCACGGCGAAGACCGACGCTGAAGCACGCAGCCTGTTGAAGAGCTTCAACATGCCGTTCACCAGCTGAGCCGGGGAAGGATTACATCATGGCCAAGAAAGCAATGATCGAGCGCGAGAAGAAGCGCCAGAAGATGGTCGACCAGTACGCCAAGAAGCGCGCCGCGCTCAAGGCGATCATCAACAACCAGGAAAAGCCGATGGAAGAGCGCTTTCGCGCCTCGCTGAAGCTTGCGGAACTGCCGCGCAACAGCTCGGCAACGCGGCTGCACAACCGCTGCCAGCTGACCGGGCGTCCGCACGCCTATTACCGCAAGCTGAAGATCAGCCGCATCGCGCTGCGTGATCTCGGTTCCGCCGGGCAGCTGCCCGGTGTCGTGAAATCGAGCTGGTGAGGAGGGCAGAGATATGAACGATCCTATCGGCGATATGCTCACCCGGATCCGCAACGGGCAGATGCGCGGCAAGTCCACCATTACCACCCCGACCTCGAAGCTGCGCGAGCGCGTCCTCGAGGTGCTGCAATCGGAGGGCTACATCCGCGGCTACGAGATGGTGACGGGGGTCAACGGACATCCCAACATCGAGGTCAGCCTCAAGTATTACGAGGGCATGCCCGTCATTCGCGAGATGGCCCGGGTCTCGACCCCCGGCCGGCGCGTCTACATGGGCGTCAAGGACATCCCGCAGGTCCGCAAGGGTCTGGGTGTGTCGATTGTCTCCACCTCCAAGGGTGTGATGTCGGATGCAGCTGCGCGCGCCGCCAATGTCGGTGGCGAAGTGCTCTGCACGGTATTCTAAGGAGCCCCGGATATGTCTCGAATCGGAAAACAACCCGTGACCCTGCCGGATGGCGTCACAGCCAGCATGGCGGGTCAGACCATCGAGGTGAAGGGCCCCAAGGACGCCAAGTCCTTCACCTTCAGCGACGATGTCACCATCGCCATCGAGGATGGCCGCATCACAGTCGCGCCGCGCGGCACGTCCAAGCGGGCGCGCCAGCAATGGGGCATGACCCGCACGGTGATCGCCAATCTCGTCCACGGTGCCACCAACACCTTCAAGCAGGAGTTGGAGATCCGCGGCGTCGGCTACCGGGCCCAGTTGCAGGGCAAGACGGTCAAGCTGAACCTCGGGCTCAGCCATGATGTCGAGTTTCCCGTCCCCGACGGGGTGACCATCACCGTGCCCAGGCCCACCGAGATCGTGATCGAAGGCACCGATAAGCAGCTTGTCGGGCAGGTCGCGGCCAACATGCGTGACTGGCGCCGCCCCGAGCCGTACAAGGGCAAGGGAATCCGCTACAAGGGCGAATACCTGCTCTTGAAAGAAGGCAAGAAGAAGTAAGGACGCGACAGATGGCATACAGTAAGAGAAAACTGTTCCAGAAACGCCGCATGCGCGTTCGGAACAAGCTTCGCAAGGTCAATGCCGGGCGTCCGCGCCTGAGCGTTCACCGCTCCAACAAGAATATCAGCGTGCAGCTGATCGACGATGTCCGGGGGATCACCCTCGCCGCCGCCTCGACCCTGGAAAAGGATTTCGGGCTGGTCGGTCAGTGCAATGTCGAGGCCGCATCCAAGATCGGCACCGCGATTGCCGAGCGCGCGCAAAAGGCGGGCGTGACCGAGGCGTATTTCGATCGCGGCGGGTTCCTGTTTCACGGCCGCATCAAGGCCGTGGCGGATGCCGCGCGCGATGCCGGCCTGAAGATTTAAGGAGACGAGAGAATGGCAAGAGAAGACAACCGCCGCGGAGGTCGCGGGCGCGACGAAACGCCGGAATTCGCCGATCGTCTCGTGGCGATCAACCGGGTCAGCAAGACGGTCAAGGGCGGCAAGCGCTTCGGCTTTGCGGCGCTTGTCGTCGTCGGCGATCAGAAGGGCCGTGTCGGCTTTGGCAAGGGCAAGGCCAAGGAGGTTCCCGAGGCCATCCGCAAGGCCAACGAGGCGGCCAAGCGCGCGATGATCCGCGTGCCGCTGCGCGAGGGCCGGACGCTGCATCATGACGGGGCCGGTCACAAGGGCGCGGGCAAGATCATCATGCGCAGCGCGCCGCAGGGCACCGGCATCATCGCCGGCGGTCCGATGCGCGCGGTGTTCGAGATGCTGGGCGTACAGGATGTGGTCGCCAAATCGACCGGATCGCAGAACCCCTATGCGATGATCCACGCCACGCTCGACGCGCTGAAGTTCCAGACCAGCCCGCGGATGGTGGCACAGCGTCGCGGCAAGAAGGTCGCCGATATCCTGAAGAAGGGCGACGAGGCTCCGGCCACCCCCGCCGAACAGGCTGAAGCGTAAGGAACCGGACAGATGTCAAAAACCATCATCGTCAAGCAGATCGGCTCGCCGATCCGCCGCCCCGAAAAGCAGCGCCAGACCCTGATCGGCCTGGGCCTCAACAAGATGCACAAGACCCGCGAACTGGAAGACACGCCCGCGGTGCGCGGCATGATCGCCAAGATCCCGCACATGGTCGAGATCATCGAGGAAAAGGGCTGAGCGCCGTTTTCTTTCGAAGAAAACGGTCCGGAAACGTCTGAAGTTTCCGTTGTCCCGGTCAATACGCCCCGGTCAGAAATGGCCGGGGCGTTTCGCGTTATACTATTACGCGAGTCTTTCGTCCCGGTGCTGTCAGGAGAGTTGGTGTGATAATGTGTCGCAGTCCGCGCGACGTCCGAACGGCGCGAGGGGTCGGTCAGCCGCCGAAAGCGGGGCACCGACGGAAACCAGAGGAGGAAAGACATGTCACACACATATTCCGGCGGCTGCGCGCATATCCATACCCATGCCGACAATGAACCGGTCGACAATCACACCTGCCATTGCTCCGTCTGCAAGGCGGTGACGGGCCAGGACACCACCCATGTCGTGTTCTTCAAGCACGGTGATGTTGTGGTCGATAACGAGGCTGGTCTGAAGCGCCAACCGTTCAACGCCAAGAACCCCGATGGCCCGCTGGAACTTTGCACCTGCGCCGAATGCGGCGCGCCGATCATGCTTGACGACAAGCAGGACCGCATCCGGGTTATCGTACCCAATCTGATGGGCTACGGCGATCAGATCGAACCGGCTCCGTATCATGCCTTCTATGATCCGGCGAGCGGTGCGCCCAAGCCCAATGACGGTCGCCCGGTCCATGAGGCCCTACGCCCGGATTTTGTCTGGCCAGAGCCGTCCTGACCGCGCCGCACGGGTGATCGGGGCGGCAGGACCGGTCTGACTTGAGCAGGGCGTTTTCATTTGCCTTGAACGGTGCCTGCCGATACGTTTCTGTCCAGTAAATCAGAGAGAGACAGATGCGATCACCCAGACATGTCCTTGCGGCCTCCACGCTGATGATATGCGCAGGCACGGTGGCCCCGGCGCTTTGCGATTACCGGCCCAGTGTCATCGCCGGCGCGGCGTCCACGGGTGCGGGTAAGGCCGCAGCCGCGGGCGAGACCGCAATCCGGGACTCAGGCTTCTACACGCTGGTCTACAACGAGTCGGGGTTCACCCTTCTTGGCTCCACCCTCGCCAGCACTGCGGCCACCGGCACCGTGGGCATCATAACCGGCGCGGGCGGCGTGCTTGGTACGGTCGGGGCCGTGCTGATGGCACCCGCGACGCTGATTGCGGGGGGTGTCGCGCTGGTCGGTGTCGGCGGGCTCGAGGCCGCGTGCTATTTCACCGATGAGCGGGTCACGGAGTACGATGCCGTCCTTGCATTGATGGAGCATTTTGCCGCCAATCATCCCGAAGACCGCTTCGCCCTCGTGCGCGGCATGGAGGGGCGGAACGACGATGCCATCCTGATCTGGAACGCGCGGCAGGGGGAACAGGACCGCTACCTCGTGTCGGAGCTTTACGTCGTCAACGGCACGCTGATGCATCGGCGCATGGGCCCCAACCGCAATCTGGGCCAGATTACCTATGTCGATCTCGACGCCGACCCGGCGGTGCTGTCCGAAACCGACTGATCCTCTGCATCACGCGGCATCCGGCAGGAGGGCGACGAAAGCGTCATACTGCGCGAGGTGCACCTCGCCGGTCAGTTGCGACAGGAAATGCGCGCGGCGCAAGCGGTCCATCACCGGGCCCTTGACCTCCGACAGGTGCAGGCGCACGCCCATCTCGTC
>Ga0307958_1000160_pt1 | contig 40532 bp, 25 predicted proteins | sample OrgLakmetagen492_FD_201826 | JGI IMG/M metagenome (GOLD analysis project Ga0307958, IMG submission 201826) | Saline water microbial communities from Organic Lake, Antarctica - #492 | ecosystem: Environmental > Aquatic > Non-marine Saline and Alkaline > Saline | place: Antarctica: Organic Lake... | reverse complement strand
CAAAAATCAATATAGCTGAAATGAAAAAGGGAGTTTAATTCATTTTATTTTCTCTTAGCTCGATTTTTCCTACCTGATTTTGGAGCATTTTTCAATTCTTCTAAGGTAGCATATCCGTCTTTATTTGTATCCACTCTAGCAAAGTTTTTAAGCAAAGGACCTTTGGCTTCCTCTTTAGAAATTTTACCATCTTTATCAGTATCTAAACTTGAAATTACTTCATCTGGATTAGGGCGTCTTGATTTGTCTCCTCTCAACTCAGCTGCTACTTTTAATTCTTCTAAGTTTATAAATCCATCATTATCTGCATCTACTTTAGCAAAGTTTTTTAGCAAAGGACCTTTGGCTTCTTCTTTTGAAATTTTACCATCCTTATCAGTATCTAATCTTGAAATTACTTCATCTGGATTAGGGCGTCTTGATTTGTCTCCTCTCAACTCAGCTGCTACTTTTAATTCTTCTAAGCTTATCAATCCATCATTATTTGCATCTACTCTAGCAAAGTTTTTTAGCAAAAGACCTTTGGCTTCTTCTTTTGAAATTTTACCATCCTTATCTGCATCTAATCTTGAAATTACTTCTTCTGGATTAGGGCGTCTTGATCTGTCTCTTCTAAGCGCAGCTGCTACTTTTAATTCTTCTAAGCTTATAAATCCATCAGTATCTGCATCTACTCTAGCAAAGTTTTTTAGCAAAGGACCTTTGGCTTCCTCTTTAGAAATTTTACCATCTTTATCAGTATCTAATCTTGAAATTACTTCTTCTGGATTAGGATGAGGATGAGTAGTAGCTTCAAGTTCTAAGCTTGCAAGTGGCACATTAGCAACAACAGTTAATGTCAAAAATATAAAAGTTGCGGTAATCAATAATTTTTTCATGTCTCTTAATTTTTAAGGTTTATACTTCTTTAGACTGCTTTATTTTAACTTTCCTTCGGTTTATTTTTTGTAATTTCAAATAATCTTGAATTGAATAATAGATTTAAAGTAAATCTGCTATGAAAATTATTTATTAAAATACTGTGCATCAAGCAGAAACCTTCTTAATAATCATTTTACACGATTAGAAAAGCATATAAAAAGCAGGATTGAAATTATAGACAAAGAATTATAAGGGAAATAACAATAACATAACACCATGTAAATTCAGTGAAGAAGTTTGGGAATTATATTGGTTTAGGATTTATTTTATAATACCGAAATTATTTTAATTGTCTTTCGCTTAATGCGAACTCCTTAAAACTCCTGCCGGACTGCAGGCTGATATATCGGTATTTCACATGACCATATTATAAGATTCAAAACGATTATATTTGTGCAACTTTAAGATTGAAAAATGAAGGGTACCACTTCTTTGGTCGCTACCAAGATATATATTTCCAGTTAATTATAAACCAAGAAAAAAATTGAGAATCCTTTGGATAGTCTTTAAATTGTTCTAAATTTAAATTATGGTTACAGTAAATAAACTAGATGGACGATATGGTAGGTATACAATAGATATACTATCAACAAGTTGATTATATATAAATGTTACCTGCAAGCTGAAAAAAAAATTAAATAAATATGAATGTAGAAAGACTTCACAGAATATTAAAAGACTTAGATCAACTAATCAAGAATGAAAAAATTGTTACATTACTTCAGCAAGTTAGGGATCATTTACAGAATCAAGTGAACCAACCAAATCAAGCATCTCATCAAAAGAGTTTAGTATCCAGCTTAGATAAACTTTATGATTCTTTAAATAAATCTGAATACAATAATTACTCACCAAGTTGGAAAGAAATTATTGAAGAAGTAAGTCAAAATATTGAATTTGGAATTCAATTGAAAATTCAACTTGAAAAAATACTATCATCTAATTCCATAACCCCAGCTAAAGCTTTGGACGACATAAAGAAAATTTATGACGATATGCAAGCCTTTCAACAAGCTACAAAAGATACTTTAAGTGGTTTTAAAACTTTAAGAATAGAAGAAGAAGAATTAGAACAAGGTGAATGCGAATTAGGATATACAATACCAAGAGAATTCGTTGAAAATAAATTATCAGAACTGAAAAATGAAATTGGTGAATTAAACTTCATATTAAATCACATATCAGAAGCAGTTACTGGACAAAAACAAGAATATAAAGTAAAAACTATTTCTTCAAGTGATTTTCTTCTTTATGTAATTATCGGTTTACAAGTTGGTAATGTTTTATCCAAAGCGACTGAAAGAATTTTAAACCATTACAAGCAAATTCTAGAGATAAAAATATTAAGAAATCAATTAAAAGAAAAGGGGGTTCCAGCTTCGAAAACAAAAGATATTGAATCTCACGCCAATGGAATGATGAAAAAAGAAATTAAAGAAATTGCTAAGGAGGTCATAAGTGAACACTTTGATGGAGAAGATGGAAGAAAGAATGAGCTAGAAAATGGCATAATAATATCTTTAAATAAATTAGCTAATAGAATAGATAAAGGATTTAATGTAGAGATAAGAGTCGAACCTTTGCCAGAGCCCAAGGAAGATGAAGAACAAACTGAAGAATATAAAACGAAATCTAATTTAGTAAATTCAATCAAAGAAAGTTCTCGGAACATAGAATATATCGAGACTGACGGAGAATCAATTTTAAAATTATCTGAAAAGAAGCCGCAGTAAGCCAGCAGGTAACAACAGCTATAAGTAATGCTGTATTATCGGCTGAAATCGAAGTTTTGAGATTTTTTGCTAGATTTGTTTAATGGCTAAAAAGTAGTTGTCTTTTTGCCCAGCACTACTCATAGCCAGAACGTTGGTAATAATTATAACAAAATGAAGAACAAGATATTATACATTTTGGTTGTGATAATAAGTTTCATATCCTGTAAAACGGAAAAAAAACCAAAAAATGAAATTATAGAAACGCCGAAAAACGAAAGGATTGACAGTCTGGGAAACCGTTATCTTGAATTAGGTCGTTTTAGTGGAGTTATTTTAATAAATAAAGAAGATACGATTATATACAACCAAAACTTTGGCTTCGCTGATTATCAAAACAACATTTCATTTTCAAACAATACTTCATTTAAAATTGGCAAAATTTCGGAATTGATTTCTACAAACATTCTTCGGGAAATGGCAAAAGACAACAGAATTCAATTATCCGATAAGTTTTCTAAATACATACCTGAAATTAATTCTGAGTCAACTATAAAGGACTTCCTAAATTATAAAACCAATTTAGTCAATCAATCTTCGGACAAATTCGTGGAAAGTAACTTGGATAACTATAGTTTAGAATTTCTTATTGAAAAAATAAGCGGAAAAAATTTCCCAGAAAATATCGAAGAATACAGTAAAGATTTGGGATTGAAAAACACCAATTTTCGAAAGGTGGATTCGAATTTGGCTGTTGGTTACCTCTATCATAATTACCAAGGTAATGGACTTGAATTACAAAAATCACCTATTTCGAATTCTAAAGATACATTAAGCGATAACGTACTAAAATCAACTGCAAACGATTTAACTAGAATCCTAAATTCAAATTCCGCCAATGAAGTTGCGATAGATGGCTATTTGGAAAATGATGGTTTTAGTTATTCAATTACGCATAATCCAAAAAATAAAATTTCAATAGTCGTTTTAAGTAACCGAAAACATCCAGTTGCAAAGGAAATCTCGAATAGTATTGTTTCAATACTTGAAGATAAAGAATACAGAATCCCTTTGGCAAGAAAACAATTTGATATAGACAAAGAATTACTAAAAGAATATTCGGGTTTTTATTCTCTAAATGAAGAAATGAATTTTGAGGTTCTGAATGAAAATGATAGCCTATTTGTAATGATGGGTCCAAATAAAATACATTTGATACCACAATCGTAAAACCAATTTTATATGGAACAAATGGACGCATCTATGCGATTTTTGAGAGATACGAACAATAAAGTTGAGGAAGTGGTTCTATTAGACGGATTTTTAGATGGAAATAAAATCAAAAGAACGGAAAAATAACTATTGCCAAAATGTGTAACCGTTAAAACAGTTCTAAAGCCTAGTACACTCCATAAAGCTTCTCCAAACCATATTTTGCCCTAGAGTTCTTCAATGCTATCCTTACAAATCATATGAAAGGTCACCGCTTGATTATGTTTCTCCATAAAGTAAACTCCTTCATTTTAACTTTCCTTCACTTTAATTTTTTTTATTTCAAAAAAACCTTAAATTCACTAAACTGATTTTAAATAAATCTGCTTTTTAAACGATTAGTAATCTAAAACTAAAATCAAAGTATCATGGAAGAGTCAACTTATGAAAAAGTGTATGTAGGAGAAGAAACTGAATCCTTAGCTATTAAAGATGCATTTAACCAAAAAGGCATCTTATTTATTGAACGAAATAACATTGAATCTGGTCTTAGGGGAGGTTTTTATGGCGGTGCTAGTGGGGTCGAAATTTTGGTACAGGAAAAAGATGTTGCTTCAGCCAAAAAAATTATAGATTCTATTTTTGATTCTTAGTTTTTTTTAAATCATAAATTGAATAAGTGATTGATAGCTTTATTGAGCAATATGAAGTTCGACCCCAGCGTCTAGTATATCTTGCTGAATATTTTTATTTAATCCTGAATCGGTAATAATTAAATCTACTTCAGAAAGCATGCAAATTTTCCCGAAACCCTTTCGGTTAAATTTTGAGGAATCGGCTAAAACTATCACCTTTTGGGCAGAACCCATCATTTTTTTATTTAGCATAGCTTCTTCTAGGCTAGTGGTGGTGCATCCATGATTTACATCAATGCCATCTGCCCCAAGAAACAAAAGCTTACACGATATATTTTCTAAAATAGCATGTGAAAAATGACCAGTTACAGAAAAAGAGCTATGCCTCACATTTCCCCCAAGTTGCAAAATACTATATTGAGATGATTTAGTAAGCTCAAGGGCAACATTGAGCGATGAAGTAGTAACATTAATCGGCCCATCTATGCTGATTGCGATAGCCAAATACTGCATGGTCGTTCCTGAAGCAATCATAATCGAATCGTTAACTGTTATTAATTCTGCCGCTGCTTTGGCTATTGCTTCTTTTTCTGAAACATTGAGTTTTTCCTTTTCGCTAACATGCCTATCGTTGATGTAAGGATTTTGAATACTTGCACCACCATGGGTTCGATAAACTAAACCTTTGTCTTCAAGAAGTTTCAAATCCTTTCGTATCGTTACTGCAGAAACTTTCAATAATTCTGATAGATGCGAGACACTTATATAATTATCTTTATCTAAAAGTTCTAATATAGCTTGATGTCGTTTCACCATTGTTTCGATTTGTTTTTACAAATATAAGAAGATTAGGCAGGTTTTGTTCTGTAATACTAGGCTTTAAAGATAAAACCGAATATCTTTTTATTTCGTTTACTTATTTTTTGTTATTTTTACTTTCGTTTTATTTATTTTTTATTATATTTGCAAAGCATTCGAAACATAACGAAATGAAAATAGAGAGAAATTTTGACAGAAAAGACCTTATTAATAACGCCACTCAAGTAGATGAATTTGATCTTATTGTGATTGGCGGGGGATCTACAGGTTTAGGCATTGCCTTAGATAGTGCAACTCGTGGCTATAAAACATTATTGCTTGAACAGCTAGATTATGCTAAAGGCACATCAAGCCGAAGCACTAAACTTGTTCACGGTGGAGTAAGGTATTTGGCGCAAGCCAACATTTCACTTGTTAGGGAAGCTTTGAAAGAAAGAGGTCTACTCGAGCAAAACGCCCCTCATCTTGTTAAAAACCAGACTTTTTTAATTCCTAATTATACTTGGTGGGAAGGACCTTATTACACCTTAGGATTAAAAGCCTACGATTTCTTAGCTGGAAAACTAAGTTTAGGAAAATCGAAACACGTCAACAAAAACGAAACCATTCGTAAGTTGCCAACCATTCAAAAAAATAAACTCAAAGGAAGCGTAAGTTACCAAGATGGGCAATTCGATGATTCTAGGTTAGCCATCAACATAGCTCAAACAGCCATTGAAAATGGAGCTTCTTTGCTGAATTACTTCAAAGTCAAAAACTTGACTAAAGGTAACAATAATCAAGTTTCTGGAGTTATCGCCATTGATCAAGAATCTCAAAAAGAACATATCTTTAAAGGAAAGGCTATCATTAATGCCACAGGAGTTTTTGCTGATGCTATTTTGCAGATGGATCAACCAGGTGCCAAAAAAAGAATACAGCCTAGTCAAGGAGTGCATTTGGTTTTCGATAAAAGCTTTTTACCAAGCGAAGATGCTATCATGATACCAAAAACAGATGATGGCAGAGTGCTTTTTGCAGTTCCATGGCACGATAAAGTAATTGTTGGTACTACCGATGAAATAGTAGATCAGCATTCAACCGAGCCTAAGGCTACAGAAAAAGAAGTGGATTTCATTCTCGAAACCTTCAATCGTTTTATTGAAAAAAAGGCAACACGAAAAGACATCAAAAGCATTTATGCAGGCTTAAGGCCTCTTGCTGCTCGTGAAGATGAAAGTGGTAAAACCAAAGAAATTTCTAGGGGTCATAAGATTTTTGTTTCCGAAACAGGATTAATTTCCATTACTGGTGGAAAGTGGACTACCTACCGTAAAATGGCTGAAGACACCTTAAATAAGGTAATCAGTCTGGGAAATCTGCCTCAAAAAGACTGTGTTACAGAAAGTCTTTCTATACACGGTGCTATGAAAACTAAAGAAAGAGATAATCATCTTTATGTGTACGGGAGCGACCAGCAACATCTTCAAAAATTAATTGAAGAAGAAGCTGAGTTAGGGCATAAAATACATCCCGACTTGCCCTATTTAAATGTTGAAGTGCTTTGGGCTGCTCGGCATGAAATGGCTAGAACGGTAGAAGATGTTTTAGCAAGACGAGTTCGAGTTCTATTTCTAGATGCCAAAAAATCTATTGAAATGGCGCCTAAAGTAGCTGAAATTATGGCTAAAGAACTTAACAAAAATCAACAGTGGATTGATCACCAAGTGGAAGCATACACAAAACTAGCAAAAGGGTATTTTTTATAGTCTATGTATCAGACTAAAACGCATCAAATTCAAAATAATTTTTAAAAAACATTTCTCATGGAAAAGTACATTTTAGCCTTAGACCAAGGCACAACCAGTTCACGAGCTATTGTCTTTAACAGAAAAGGCGAAATACACTCGATAGCTCAGCAAGAATTTACACAATATTATCCGAAGCCAGGATGGGTAGAACACGACCCTGCCGAAATTTGGTCGAAGCAAGCTGGTTTAGCTGCTGAAGCCACAGCCAGAAAAGGCTTGAACGGAAAAAATATTGCCGCTATTGGTATCACCAACCAAAGAGAAACGGTAGTGGTTTGGGACAAACATACTGGGCAGCCTGTTTACAACGCCATTGTTTGGCAAGACAAACGCACCTCAGATTATTGCGAACAACTCAAAGCTGATGGCAAAGAGAAAATGATACAAGAAAAAACAGGACTTGTTATCGACTCCTATTTTTCAGGCACCAAAGTGAAATGGATTTTAGACAATGTAGAAGGTGCTAGAGAAAGAGCTGAAGCTGGAGACCTTGTTTTAGGAACTATTGATACTTGGCTGATTTGGAATTTCACCAAAGGAGAACTTCATGTTACCGATGTGACTAATGCATCTCGAACCATGTTGTTTAATATTCATACGCTGGATTGGGATGAAGACTTATTAAACTTGTTTGATATTCCTAAAAGCATGTTACCAGAAGTTAAGGATTCCAGTGAAGTTTACGGACATACAAAAACTACGATATTCGCTTCCAAAGTTCCCATTGCTGGAATTGGTGGTGACCAGATGGCCGCTTTATTCGGACAGATGTGTACCAAAAAAGGAATGGTAAAAAGCACCTATGGTACAGGTTGTTTTATGCTGATGAACATTGGCGAAAAACCCATCCTGTCTAAGAATAAACTTTTAACCACAGTTGCATGGCGAATTAACGGAAAAACCAATTATGCACTTGAAGGAAGCATTTTTATTGGAGGTGCGGTTGTACAATGGCTAAGAGATGGGCTTGGATTGATTAGAAGATCTAGCGATGTGGAACACATTGCCAATTCGGTAGACTCTTCAGCAGGCGTTTATTTTATCCCAGCTTTTGCAGGTATTGGAGCGCCATATTGGGATCAGGAAGCAAGAGGCAGCATGTTTGGAATTACCCGTGGTACCACTGATGCGCATATCGCAAGAGCTTCATTAGATGCCATTGCTTATCAAACTATGGATATTTTAAAAGCGATGCAGTCCGATTCCGAAATCGATATAAAAGAACTCAGAGTGGATGGTGGTGCATGCATTAACAATATGCTGATGCAGTTTCAATCGGATGTATTGAATACGACTACTGTAAGACCGAAAACGATTGAGACCACGGCATTAGGTGCAGCCTATTTAGCAGGATTAGCGGTTGGTTACTGGAAAGATATTGAAGAAATTCAAAATATTTGGCAAGAGGATGTAAAATTTCATCCTACCGAAGACCAAGAGTCAATACAAGATGGTATTCAAGGATGGTATAGAGCTATAGATGCTTTACAATACTGGAGCAATTCTAAAAAACGATAATTATGAGTCCATTTGTAGCAGAAATCTTAGGAACGGCGCTTCTTCTCCTTCTTGGAGGCGGAGTGGTAGCCAGCTGTGTTTTGAAAGACACAAAGAGCAGTGGATCTGGTTGGATGGTGATTACCACAGGCTGGGCAATGGCTGTATTTATTGGTGTTTTTGTAGCTGCACCTTATAGCGGGGCACATATTAATCCAGCTGTAACTTTTGCATTAGCACTAGAGGGTAGCTTCCCGTGGCAGGAAGTTCCAGTTTATATTCTTGCTCAAATAATTGGTGCGATGATTGGTTCTGGAACTGTTTATGTTCTTTTTAAAGATCACTTTGATGCCACTGACGATTCAGCAGGTAAACGCGCTATTTTTTGTACAGATCCTGCTATTCCAAATAAATTTAGAAATTTACTTAGTGAAATTGTGGGTACTTTTGTACTTATCATGGCTGTGTTTTATATCGTTGGAGCAGAGCTTCAAAATGATGAAGAAACCCCAGTAGGCTTAGGCGCATTAGGCGCTCTTCCGATTGCTTTTGTGGTATGGGCTATTGGTCTTTCTTTAGGCGGATTGACGGGTTACGCCATAAATCCGGCACGGGATTTAGGTCCTCGAATTATGCATTTTCTTCTTCCCATTAAAGGAAAAATGGACAGTAACTGGTCTTACAGTTGGGTTCCAATTGTTGGTCCATTTATTGGCGCTGCAATAGCAACTTTATTTCATTTCTTACTTAGTTAAAACCAAAAACAATGATTTATTATTTTAGACTACTAGGAGTATTTCTACTCCTGAGTGTGAATTTACTATGCGCACAAAGAGACTACCAACCTATACCAGATTTGTTGCCAAAAGACAGTCTGGAAAACAAACAAGAGCCTTACCGCCCTTTTGAGTTTAACCTCACAGTAAAGAACATGCACTTATGGCGAGGATACCGCGTTACCGATGAGGCTATGACTGCCGCTAATGTGTATTACGCTAGCAAAAACGGAAAATTTGAAGCTGGTCTTTGGGGTGGTGTCGGTTTTGCCGGAAACTATACCGAATTTGATTACTACATGTCCTACAATCATAAAAACTGGAACTTTGCCGTTTGGAACATCAATAACTACACAGATTTTCCGAATGCTCAAATCTTTAATTACGACAGAGCAGAAACTTCACATTTTATAGACGTAACAGCTAGCTATAAATTTGATGCCATACCGCTTCAGTTGAGCTGGAGCAGCATCGTTCAAGGAAGAGATACTTACGTTACAGCTAGTGGCGACCTAAGAAATGCGTTTACCAATTACGTAGAAGCATCTTATGTTGTTGCTGGAGGAAAGGATTGGAATCTAGGATTGTTTGTAGGGGCTGCTTTTTCTTTTGAAAGCGAAAACCACTTTTATGGAGACCACCCCGGATTCAATAATTTTGGAGCAACCTATTCCAAAACTTTGGATGTTTTTGGTCGACACTCTATTCCTCTTTCAGCAACAGCCATGTGGAACAGCTTACAAGATTATGGTGCTTTAGAAGTAGCGGTTAATCTCTTTTAAGAGAAAAATTAGTGGGAGCTCTTAAACAATTCATCTGGGTCAACTAGCTTATCAAGGTTTTGCACTAATTCTGGATTGAGCAAAGTCAATCCATATTGATAGGAGGCATTCATCCATCCAAAACCTGCTGGTGTAATGTATTCGAAATCTGTTCCTACATTTCCATATTCCGCATAAACTTTGTGAGAGCATTTTACAACATCGTATTTTTCAGGTATCGTGCCATTGTAATCTACTGCGTTTTTAGTAATCATCAACAACCATCGATAGGCTAATTCCTGTGCTTCTTTTTCGTATCCGTAATTCAATAATCCTTTCCAAAGAAGCATTTGGTGTGGAGCCCATCCATTAGGATAATCCCACTGTCTTTCTACTTCATTTGTTGCAAAACTTTCAGTTGAAAACTTAGACGATGCTAGAATGCCTCCTTTGGCCTTGAGGTCACTTAACAATTTATCCTTGAGTTTTCTTGCTTGTTCTTTGGTTGCGACTTTGGCCCAAAGCGGAAAAAAATTAGTTGCTGCCTGATACTTTCTTTTTGAATTGCTTACCAAATTATAATCATAAAATAAGTTGTCAGCATCATCCCACATCAATTCATTCATCAGCTCTTGTCGACTTTCAGCCTTTACTAACCAGTCGTTTGCAACATAAACTTTATCTTTATAAGTATACGAATCTTCAAAATACGTTTTAATCAAATAGGCTATATCTGCTTCATATTTATAAAGCAAACTATTTAAAGCAACCGTATTCAAATTAGCACAAACATCATCGAGGCGCCAAGTTGTATCGTGACCACTTTCACGTAAGCTACGGTCGTGTAAAAAGTATTCATCAACTGTTACATCTATAATATCTCCAGTTTGATAAGCTTTAATAAATTCAGCTAAAGGCATTTGATATTTAGAAGCAAACTCTTTTAAATAATCATCAAAATGGCCTTCTTCTGTCTCTGGAGGAATACCAATTCCTTCAGCAAAATATCTATTTAAACCATTATTGCTTAGCTTCTTACCTTGATTCATCCAGACATCAAAATATTCTTTTAGAGCTGCATTTAGCATTTCGCCTAGCCACTCTTCATTTAGACCTTCTGCACTTTCATATGTTTCTCTTATGAATGAAGTTAGAAAAGGAGGCTGACTTCGAGTTAAGTAATAGCTTCTATTTGCGTTTAATATTTTACCATAGTGTTCTATCTGATAGGCAAAATTTTCTATCATGGAAATAGATAAATCTTGTCTTCCATCTATATTTAGGCCAATTCCTTCAAAATAAGAATCCCAACCGTACATTTCGTTGAACCTGCCTCCTGGAACCACAAAAGGATTTCCTTTTCCATTTTGGATTTTCAGGGATAATATGCCAGGTTGTTTGTTGATTGATTTTACATAAGAAGGAGTTATATTCTCTGGTAGCACAACTACTTTAAGCTGGTTCATTTTTGTTTCTAAAGCTGTATAATATTGGATTGCAGCAGTATCGGTATACGGCACATACAAAGTCTTATTGGCATCGTTGGATGATTTGGTATCTTCTAATATTTCTTGAAGTCCATCTTCATCTATGCTTCGGGTTAAATTATCCCAATATTTTGTTCTTATCAGTCTAGAGATGCGTTGTGTTGGCGGTTCTTCAATTTTTTCTAAATCAATTTCAACCTCAGCTAAACCATTTTCCTTAGCAGTAGCAAGCTCTTGAAGTAAGTTAGATAAATGGTAGTTCCCTTCTATAACCACTGTTTCATCGGCAAGGCTAGACAATTCAAATCGTTTTGTAGCCGTGTCTTCAACTGTTATTTTCTTATCTGAATCTGTATCCTGACTCTGCTCTAATTCCTGAAGCGTTTGAGCTACATTTACTTTAAATGATTTACTTTCAGTTTGATTTTTACAACCAACTAATAGCACGGGAAAGACAATTAAAAGGAATAATATTTTTACATTTTTCATAGCATAGGTGTATTAAAGTTGCTGTTTTTTTAAAGGCATAAAAATCTCCGCTTTCCATTTTTTATCATCACCACCAAGCATGGGATTGTTGTAATAAATCTCTATTGGAGTTAATTCTATGTCGATGTTTTTTCGTTTGGCATACTGATATAGGGCAATCCAAGCCTGGTCTGAAATGCTGTAATTTCCATAAAAAGTTGCTTTTAAAGCTTGGTGTTTTTGAATGGTATCTGCTTGGACAAATTTATCAATTGGATACTCTTCTTGGCTTTTTACAGGAAAAGCGTATCGAAAGGAAATGCTGTCTGTTTCGGGATTCCAGTAATCGACTTTTACAAAAGTGTTTCCGGTTTTAGTAACCAAACTATCTCTGTTTTTGATGAATAAAAAAGGATTACTTTTCATCATATCCCCTGCTTTTTCTGAACGCAAGCTGGTGTGCTGAACATACAAATAAGCGGATTCTTCAACATTTTCAATACCATTGATTTCTAGCTTAAACATCTCTGAAAAAATATTGGCTTGCTTTTTAAATGTTTTAGACAACCTAACTAAACTATCTAAGTTTTGAGATTGATTAAATAGACTTTGATAACGTTCTTTAAAGCTATTTTCTTTGTTTTTATAATACAAATAAACTTTTGCATTCGTGTCGTTTACATTTTCAAACTGCCAAAGCAATTCGAAGGGCTTCTGATTAATAGTAGTTTGCATCTGTATACTTTTGAAAAGCACTTTATCGTTAATTTTGAATTTTTGCTCGCCCCACATGCTGCTATCTAAAGCCATATGGTAAAAACTACCAGCAGGCAAATTGACTTCAAATTTAATTTGATGGTCATAGGTTTTAAAAAAACTAAACCAAATGGCAAAACCAATTATAAATATGCCTATAAAACTTAAAAACTTTTTCATAAAAAAAGATTACAAATTGATGTTTTTCAACACATATTCACCTACTTCCCTACCTTGTTTTAAGCCATTTGTATTGGCTGGCATAAAGTGAATTCCGCCAAATAAACGGCTTAGCATAGCTTCTTCAGCAGCTTCTTCAAACGAATTAAAATTACGCACTGGCAACCCATAAGCCACTTCTGTGGTATCTTCAAAATAGTAATTATCACCATAAATCTCAGTCATAATTACAGATGCAGCGCCTGAAACAACGGAATGCCCACTAGTATATTCTGGAAATGGCGGTGTTTGCAAAATAGGCGTCCATTGCTCATCTATATGCTGATTGATAAGCGTTTCTGGTCTAATTAAATTACTTCTGTATTTCTCATCCCAACTGCTAATAAACGCTTCATAAACACCAATACTTAAAAATGCATAACTGCGAGCAGTCTCGGCAAAATTAAAGCCTGATTTTTGAGAGGTTATTTTATTGATTAAAATCCAATGAGCCCCAGGGGTGATTTTTTTTGTGGCAAACATCATATGTCCTTTATGGGTGGAAACATAAGGGTTACAATCCCAAAATTGCGCGATTTCGAGCATCTCAGAATCCTCTCCAAGTTCTCGAGCTTTATTGACAGTGTCGTAGACTTGCATGACTTCTTTATAAAATTGACTGCCTTTTTCCATAGAAAATGGCGTTGGCTTTTTGGGTTTAAAAAGTGATGCACTATCTAGAACAAAAGTTCTCATTTTACTCCAATTTGGCTCAATACCATCCATGTAATCGGGTGGTGTTGGAACCCATCGCGACGGGTCTTCTGTATTGATGGAAAACTTAGGCATGGTTCGGGTTTGAGCGTAGTTGTCTTTCTTCGTCCAAGCAATTACATGCTGGCTAACCTTGTTGGCATAGTTTAAACTTTCTTCAAATTTGGGTGATTTAGACCAACTTTGATAAATGGAATCTTTGTAAGTCTGTATTTTCTGTGTTGAAAAAATCAATTCTTCGCCCACATTTAGATATGCCATTACAGCACTCATGTTCAAATTAACTTCCGATGGATTTTCAAGTTTAGGAATAGGCGAAAAGTGGTTAATTTGTCCGCTTAAAGATGATAAATTATTTGTTGTATCTTGAGTTACAATCTCATAGGCTGTAATACTTGGATACACATAATTACGACTTGCAACTGGAGGAGAAAAAATATCATACACCATGATTTCAGTAAGCTTGTCTAGCGCATTGTGATAATCCATAGCGGTCACTTCTACGTCTTTAGCAGGTTCACAAGCTGTCAGGTTTATTAACAACACAATTAAACATAATTTTAAAAATCTCATAATTTATAAATTTCAATAGCTTCATTATTGTACACCACCATTAAATAAGTTTTATTTTTGAAGTTTAAAATTTCAAATCCTACAACGGCTTTATTGAAAAAATTCACCCCTAGTTCTTCGGCTTTCAAAATCGTTCCAGTTTGGGTTAAAGCACCACCAGCAAAACTTCCAAAACGACCATGATAAGGTTTTACTCCGAAATAATTTCCACCAAATAAAAGTTCTTCCTCTCCATTTCCATTAAGGTCGATAGCTTTAAGAGCAGTAATTGGCGCAACTTGAAAATAATCATCTAAAGTATGAAAATTCCATTTACCCTGTTCATGCTTTAAATATCCACTAGCAGTGGTGTGTACTTCATGAATATCCGCTTTTTGGAGTTGTTCTTTGTCAAAAATTTCTGACATGGACTTTCCAGCAAAATCTTTATAGGCATTAAACTTTTTCTTAATACTCGGCATTTGCTTGGCTAGTTCGTCAAAACTATTGATGGGATAATACTTGCCGTTTTTGGATATGCAAACAATACTTTCAGTCTGTCCATTTCCATCGAAATCAAAATAATATAACCTGAGTGGATTTTCTACACTAGCTTTAAATTTAGTATTTGTTCCAAAATTACCCAAAATAATTTCCTCTTCACCATCCATATCCAAATCAAAAGCTGCGATACTCTGCCAAAGTCCATTTAGATTTTTAGGTAAAATTTCATCAGTAATATCGTTGATGTGTTCCTCTTTTATACTCAAAACTTTAGGAGACATCCATTCACCAACAGTGATGATTTCTTTTTGCCCATCTTTATTCATATCAAACCAAATTGCATCTGTAACCATCCCAAAGTTCTTTAGGAAATCACTTTCAATAGGCTCAAAACTCCCACAATTATTTTTAAAAGCGTAAGCATTTGGTTTTTTGCCAAAATCGTTACTCACAGCATGACCAAAACCATAAAGATTTGGACAGGAAGCATCATCAGCAAGAATTACAGATGTGTGCAGAAAGTTATCGGGTAAACCTGTTAGCGCAAAATCCTCATCAATTTGTGTAAAAACAGCATCAGATAAGGCCTGAGATTTTCCATAAAACTCACCTCCAGCGTTACCGATTAGTAAATCGTTTCGGTTGTCATTATTCAAATCTAAAATTTCCGCAAAAATATTTTCAGGTTTGTGTAAACTTTCAATTATTTCATTTTCTATGGATTCAAATCCAGTTTCGGTTTGGAGATAAATTTTTGGGTTTTGGAACTTAGAACTTCCTAAAAAGATATCATCTAGCCCATCGTTATTCAAATCACCAACAGCAGAAGCTGGCCCGCGGTCAGAAATTTGATATGGTATTAAACTTTGACGTTTGAAATCAATATAAGGATTTTCCTGATGTTTAAAAATCAACCCTGGAATACTATCTACTCTACTTAGTAATGGTTTTTTGTTTGCTTTCAATTGCTTGTAATCAAATGAATCTCTTTTAAGAATCCGTTTAATGTGAAGGCTTTGATTGGTCTCGATGTTTTCCGCTACTTGATACGTTTGGTCTGGCCAAATGATTTTTAGTGAATCAATTTTTGAAATGGTATCAAATCCAAAAAAAACTTTTTGTTCAGATGAAGATTGAAATCCTTTTGTGGCAAAAAGCTGCCGAACTTGCATTTTACCATCCTGATAAGCGATTGCTTTAGTACCAATTCCATTTTTGTTTTTGGGTTTATAGTCGAAACTAAGTTTTAAATAGGTGTTTTTTTTAGGAGAATGATTTTTGTAAATACCTGCTTTCTCATTGATGTGGTTGACGATAAGGTCTAAGTCGCCATCATTATCTAAATCGGCATAAGCAGTCCCTGTTGAATAGGTGGCTTCTTCTGGCAACCAATCTTTGGTTTTATTTTGAAATTTTAATCCGTCTGAACCTTTGTATGTTCTATTTTGAAGTTTCCCAGACGGCATTTTATTCAATGCTTTTTGGTCTATCAATCCCGTATTTTCTATTTTCTTTTGAACATTTTCATTTGAAATATAATTGATGTAATCTAAATCGTTTGGCCTCTTCGGAATGCCGTTTGAAATAAATACATCCTGATGTCCGTCCAAGTCAAAATCAGCAAATAATGCTGCCCATGACCAATCAGTAGCTTCAATACCACTTAGGATTGCAGTTTCTTTAAAATATGCACCTTGTTGATTGACTTGCAGCATGTTTCTTGAGTACTGATAATGATAATCCAACTCTTCAACTCTAAATTGGGACATTTCAAAGTTTTCATCACCCATCGAACGTTTGATTACCACCTCATCTTCAGGTGCCATATCCAAGCTTAAAATATCAACAAATCCATCTCCATTGATATCAGCCACATCGCTACCCATGGAAAATCGACTCATCATTGTGGTCATCCGCTTAGAAGACTCAGCAAAGGTTCCATCAGCATTATTGATGTAGAGATAATCATCTTCATGAAAATCGTTACTCACATAAATATCTGTCCAGCCATCATTATTAAAATCGGCAGTTGCTACCCCTAAACCATAGGCATTGATACCTCCGTAAATACCAGCCTCTTCACTAACATCTACAAAAACAGCACCATCATTCCGAAGTAGCTTATCCCCGGTTTCATAATTGCGTTTTTGTCTTAAGGACGCTTTTCCGTAGGAATTTTGGGTATGTACCGCGTGATTGAGTAAATACAAATCTAAATCACCATCATTGTCATAATCGAAAAAAGAGGCGGAAGAAGAATAGTTGTCAAGACCTAAACCAAATTCCTTGGCTCTTTCAGTAAAAGTCTCATCACCATTATTGATGTACAATTCATTTTGACCTCGAAATCCATTTATTCCTACCACAGCGCAGATGTAGATATCCAACAAACCGTCTCCGTTGATATCTGCCATGGCAACGCCTGTGTTCCAATCTGAGGTTTGTTTTATTCCTGCTGATTCAGTGATGTCTGTAAATTTGAAATTTCCTTGATTGATGTAAAGCTTATTATCACCTTGGTTGGAGGTTAGGAAAATATCGATTTTATCGTCCCTATTAATGTCGCCAACGGCAACGCCACCACCATTGTAGAAGTAAAGATAATCTAGGATGTTTGCATCTTCAGTATTGGTTAAAGTATTTTCAAAATAAATAACCGTTGTATTTGCATCTAAGCTTTCAAACATCATGTCGCCTTCTTCTTGACAAGACACAAAGGCAATAACCCAAATAAGGGATATGATTTTTTTAAGGTTCATATCTTAAAATTAAAGGTTTTTGATTGTTTCTACCAAAAATAATGAAGGTATTTTTGTTTTTGTCTTTTATGATTTTTATATCTCTCACCTCTCCTTCTACATTAAAATTTACATCTTTTCTCAGGTAAAAAGCATCATCTTTGTACCCAATAATGTTCCCATTTGATGCATCGAGACTTGCAAATTGTGGTTTGAAATGGTAAAAGTTACCCCCTGTGATGATATGGGTTTCATTTTCGATAGCTAAACTTTCTATGGCATGTACAGAAGACCATTGCACTTCATTTGGCAAATACTTTATAGTGAATTCATTTTCATTATTCTGAAAGGCTACAAAAGAACGCAAATCTGTTATTTCTTTGGTAATGGATTGTTTTACTTTGTCCTCGACAAATAATTCTGAAATAGATTGTTCTGCAAATTTTTCATAAGACATATTGTCTTTCTTGATACTCGGAATTTGTTTTGCCAATTCTCTTTTCAATTGATAGGGTTTGTCTTTCCCATCTATCGGTCGGGTGATGATTTGCTCGATGGTACCGTTTTCATCGAAGTCATTTACAAATAGTTTTATGGGTTTATCTGATTCAGGTTGAAGTTTAAAATTCAGCCCATAGTTACCAAAAACCAATTCATCTTTACCATCTTGATTTACATCAACCACTTCTACAGACTGAAACAGCCCTTTGTAACTATTCAAATTGGTTTCCATAAGCTCCAATCGTCTTCCCGTATTTTTAAAAACCATTGGGTGCATCCACTCACCAACAACAACCAAATCTAGTATGCTATCTTTATCCACATCAAACCAAACAGCATCTTTTACCATGCCGAGTTGTTTGAAGTCGAATGCCTTTTGTTCGCTCACATCTGTAAAGTTGCCTTTGCCATCGTTTTCAAAAAGTTTAGACTTAGGATTCACCCCATAGATACCTGGCACTGAAAAATTACCTACAAACAAATCTTCATCGCCGTCATTATCAAAATCGTATGCATTTATGCTTGATGTGTTGAAAGGATTTTTCAAAGTTTGAGCAGCTTCAAAATTTCCATTACCATCGTTTTTAAGTATGCGGATAGTATACAGATTTTGACTATCATCTTTACTATTTCCACCGGAACCAATAATCAAATCCATATCAGCATCGCCATCAATGTCAACAAAACTTGATGCAGTATCTTCATATTTAGCCATTACCTCAAAGACATCTTTGTTTTGAGCGGACACATCTTTTCCTTTCAGATTAAATAGCTGAGCAGATTGACCTTTAGCTCCACCCATAAACACTTCTGAATCTCCGTTGCCATTGATGTCTGCATAAGCCAAGGTAGGCCCTTCCCGAGATTGCATTTTAAAAATCAAGCCTTCATGGTCAAAATCTACATAAAAATCTTCATCGTGCGCTTCCATTTCCGTTTCTACTATTTTGAAATAATCAGAGTTGGAACTTGGTTTGGAATATCTATATATTGAAGCAGTTGCGCTGTCGTATTCAATTTTTATATTTTGATTGACTTCAACATTTTTCAAAACTTGGTATTCCGAATTCGGCCAAATGACTTGCAAAGAATCTATTGTTTGGTAATCCTCCAAACCAAAGTGCAGTTGGTAACTAACGGAAGATTGAAATCCGCGAGTGGGCATGACTTCGTTACTGATAATTTGTTGATTGACGTAAGCTTTAACTACTGTGCCAATTCCATTTATATTTGGTTTTTCAAAGCTTAAATTTACGTTTAAATACTTCTTATTTGCTGTATTATTTCTAAATACAAAAGCTTGTTTATCTACATTATTGACTACCAAATCTAAATCTCCATCTTGGTCTAAATCTGCATAACTAGCTCCATTAGAAAAGCTATTTATTTCAAAACCCATCTCATAGGTTTTATTGTCGAAAGTCAAATCTCCATTATTGACAAAAGCATAATTAGGTATGGGTTTACTCGGCATGATGTTGATAATAGAATCTGAAGTGGTCTTTTTACCAGAAACTGCCATTTTTTGAAAGACTTCATCTGCAAAAAAATCGATAAAATCCTGATTGGTTAAATCTTGTTTGATTCCGTTAGATACATACAAATCTTTAAAACCATCGTTATTCATATCAAAAAAGAGCGCACCCCATGACCAGTCCGTTTTGGCAATCCCACTAAATAGTGCAATTTCCTTAAAATGTCCCGTGCCATCATTCAATTGAAGTGCATTCTGCATAAATTGATTGTAAAAACCACGGCTCTTTTTCAATTGAAGCAAATCGTAATTTTCAAAGTTGGTCGTAGTTTTTAACCGAGCGTCCCCTTCCGGAAGCATATCAGTTGAAAAAATCTCGTAACTGCCATCATTATTGATGTCTGCCATATCAGCTCCCATCGAAGAAAGGCTTGTTCTGGGTGTTCTATTCATGATGTCTTCAACAAACGTGCCATCACCCTGATTGATATAAAGGTAATCTCTTTCGTAAAAGTCATTGGAAATGTACAAGTCTTTAAAGCCATCGTAGTTGACATCGCCTACAGTTACGCCAAGCCCAAAACCAATTAAACTTCCAAAAATGCCAGCTTCTTCACTCACATCCACAAAATTTCCATTTTGATTTTCTAGCAACTTATCTCCTCCACCTTTAACCTGTTCGGGCAAGTCCCAATCTTTGGATCGCAATTCACGTTTATTGTTATAACTTAAGCTAGAAACCGGAATAAAACTGTTATTCAATATATACACGTCTAAATCACCATCGTTGTCATAATCAAAAAATGCTGCATGGGTTGTAAAACCACCTTCATCAAGACTGTATTTTTTAGCTTCTTCAACAAAAGTTAAATCACCTTGGTTGATGAAAAGCTCATTTTTTTGGTCGTCACCTTTCTCATTTCCAGCATTACAAACATAAATATCTAAAAAACCATCTTGATTGATGTCTACAAAAGCCACACCCGTTGACCAGGCTTTTTTACCGCCAACTTTCGCTTGCTCGGTGATGTCTTCAAATTGAAAATTTCCTTTATTGAGGTATAGTTTATTCTGACTTTGGTTTGAAGTGAAGTATAGGTCTTCGAGACCATCATTGTTGATATCACCAATACCAACACCTCCACCATTATAAAAATTTCGGTAGCTAAAAATATTGAAGTTCTCTTTGTTTTTTATCGTATTTTCAAAGTTGATTCCAGTTTGTGAAGTCGATATGAGTTCAAAAACAGGATTGTCAGGAATATTTTCTTGTGGAATACTAGCGTCCTTAGATTTCTCTTGACAAGAGATTAAAATTAAAAATACTAAAACGAATTGTATTTTTTTCATTTTTCTAGTGTTCTAAAGATTTGTAAGCTATCGTTATTAGTTCCAAAAATAAGCCATTTTTCATCCCTAAGCTTTAAAATTTCAGCTGAATTGATGCGGGCATTTAGATTTAAATTATGGTCTTCGAATTTTGTAAATGCACCATTTTGATATTGTAATATCAATCCATGGTTGGCATCTAGCTGTCCTAACTGTGTATTAAGGTTGAAGCGATTTCCAGCCAATATTAATTCATCTAAACCATCTTTATTCACATCAAAATTCACAGCTGTATTGATGGATGAATAATCTACTTCTTCTGGCAATTTTTGGACTTCAAATTTCAAACCGCCTTTGTTCTTAAAAAACATAGAATGTAAGGTGTACACCTTTTTTATTTCGGACTGCTGTAAGAGGTCATCTGTAAAAACTGCATTGATATTTGCTTCTGCAAGTGCTTGATAACTTCTAAAACGTTTATTGATACTTGGAATTTGCGAAGCTAATTCATCTTTGGTGTTGAATAAAACTTCTTTGTCATTATGGAAATAGGTCAGCACACTTTCTGTTTGTTCATTTTGATTGAAATCGTTGATGTAGAGTTTTATCGGAAATTCTACAGAAGCTTTCAATTTTGTGTTTGTGCCCATGTTACCGACAAATAAATCTTCTAAACCGTCTTTGTCAATATCCATAAAATGTATGGTATTCCATAAACCATCTGTGTTTTCAAAAGCTTTGATATTCATTTTTTGAAAAGAATTCTGTTGAAGTTGATAAACTTCTATTGGCATGAAATGTCCAACTATGATGAGTTCAAGTTGTTGATTTTGGTCTATATCCTTGAAATGTGCATCCCGAATCATCCCAAGCTCATGTGTAGAAAAGTAGTCTAAAGTAGCATCAGTGAATGTATTATCCTGATTGTTGAGCAATAAATAACTCTTGGGTGATGTTCCAAAGGAATTGAAATGTACACCTGCCCCTAAGAAAAGGTCTTCAAAACCATCCTCGTTTACATCGGCAATTGCGATGCTATTGAATTGCTCATTCAGTTCAGGAAAAGGATTTTCTATCAGACTGAAAATTCCATTTTGATTGACATATAACCTTGGTTGAAGTGGTGAGCCTTTTGAAAATTCATTGCCTCCAGAAACCACGATTAAATCCATATCACCATCTTGGTCTGCATCAATAAAAGCATGATTCAAATCTTCATTTTTTTCATGTTCTGCAAACAATTCACTTTGTTGGGCTTGAAAGCTATGGTCATTTTGCTGAATAAATAACCGACTAGGTTTCAGCTTGGCATTACCTATAAAAATATCTTCTAAACCATCTTGATTTACATCTGCGATGCTAATTTTTGGACCAAGATTGGCATTCATATAGGGTATTAAAGGTTGTCGACTAAATTCGTAAGATTGGAATTCATGGTGTTTAAATGGAATTTTGTCAGACTCAAATTTTTCAAAAATTATTGGAGGATCAAAAAAACTATAATCAAATTTAGTTGTAGCTTTTGTTTGTTCTACAGTCAAAGTTTGATTGGCTTTGATATTTTTTAAACTTTGATACTTTTGATTTGACCATATTATCCAAAGTGAATCAATTGTTTTCTGTTTCCCTAAACCGAAATGCACTTCTGGTGCTGTAGAAGACATATAACCTTGATTGACAAAGTTTTCTCTAAGCAAGGTTTGCTTATCAAAAAATAAAATCACCTTAGCTCCTATGCCATTTAGATTGGGTTTCTCCCCTTGAAAATGAATCTTCAGATAATTAGATTCTGAATTGTTTTTATAAATGAACACCTCATCATTTATGTTGTTTACTATAATATCTAGTTTTCCATCATTGTTTAAGTCGGCATAAGTAGATCCATTGGAATAGCTAGTAGGTTGGCTCTCCCATTTTTTAAAAACATCTGTAAATTGGAAATTAGTATCATTTACAAATAGTTTGTTTTGCTTTTTAAATTTCGGTAGTTTTTCAAGTAAATCCAAATCTTCTTCTGCTAAACCACTATTGATTTTATCTTGATATGTCTTATTTGAAATAAATTTGATGAAATCCATATTATTGGTAGCACCCAAAATACCATTGGCAATAAATATATCACTAAATGTGTCATTATTAAAATCTGCAATTAATGCAGACCATGACCAATCTGTTGCCGCAATGTTTTTATGATTTGCTACTTCGTTAAACTTCAGATTTCCTTGATTAAGGTGCAAGGTGTTGCTCATAAATTGGGGAGCATAATTATTTTTTAAATACTGTTGGTAAGTTAAGTAGGGATATTCCGCTCCAGAAACTTTGTACTCTTCCATAGCTTCTGGCAACATATCTACTGAAAGAAGATCTGGCAATAAATCATTATTGATATCGGCAATAGCATTTCCCATAGAAAAATGTGTAGTATGTCCTAATGCATGTGGATTGGTATGAATTAATTCCTGAAAACTATTGTTCTTTTGATTAATATATAGATAGTCATTTTCAAAAAAATCATTACCTACAAAAATATCTGTATATCCGTCTAAGTTGATATCACTGAAACTAAAATCCAAACCATATCCTATTTCACTTGAAAATAATTGAGTAGTAGGTGTGATTTCAACATATTGACCATTTTTATTTTCAAAAACTTTATCGCCTGCTTGTGGGTGAAAAGTTTGGCGTTTATTTCCGCTTCCGTACGTTCTATTAGGATAGAATGAGTGATTCAATAAAAAAAAATCCAAATCACCATCTGCATCCATGTCAAAAAAACCCGCTTGTTGTGCGTAGCTTGAGATAGCTAAACCATACTCGGCTGCCATATTTTTAAAGACCGGTATGCCATTATTGCCTATACCTTGATTAACAAGAAGTTGATTTTTAGCTATTTTATCTTGAAGTCCTGTAACCTGACAAATGTAGATATCCATTAAACCATCTTGGTTAATATCAACTGAAGTTACTCCTGTTGACCATTCGTTTTTTGGAATTTTTGCTTGAATAGTACTATTTTTAAATATATAATTTCCCGTATTTAAATACAATTGATTTTGCGTTTGATTGCCTGTAAAGAAAAAGTCTGGCAATTTGTCATTATTAAAGTCGGCAACACATACACCAGCACCGTTATAGTAATAAAGATAGTTTAAGATGTTAAGTTCTGGACTTGAAACCAATGTGTTTTTAAAATTTACCTTAGACTCATTTGAGCTTACCAAAGAAAAACCAGAGTTGTTTTCTGTAGTAGTCTGTTTTTTACATGAAAAGACGAATAAAATAAGGCTTAATATAAAAAAACAGCTCCTCATAGTTTGATTTACTTTAGATAAAAAAGCTCTTTTGCATTAACAAAAGAGCTTTTAATAAAAACTATATTAAAAAATTAATAACCAGGGTTTTGAGTTAAGTTTGGATTGATAGATACCGCTCTTTCAGGTAATGGAAAAAGCACTCTGAAACCCTCAGAAGAATCTTTTTCGTTCCAAGAATCCAAGAATTTTCCAAAACGAATTAAATCTGTTCGTCTGTGACCTTCCCACCATAATTCTCTACCTCTTTCATCTATGATATCATCTTCACTTAAGTTAGTAAGAGCAGAAGCTCCTCTAGTACTTCTCAAGTTATTAATAATAGAAAGGGCTTGGCCGTCTTGTCCTAATCTGAATAAAGCTTCCGCTTGAGTTAATAAAACATCCGGATAGCGAAGTAAAACAAAATCGTTTTCTGGAGTTTCAATATTTTCAAAATCAGGAATGTATTTCATTCCTCTTACACCAGAAATTTCAAGTAAATCACCTGTAGGAATAATTGGGCTTTCAACTGTAAAAACCAGTGGGTTTCCTAAACGATCTTCCAGAGCCGCTCCATCTTCATCAAATTGTTGTCCTTGCAGAAAACCAGCTTTTAAACCACTTACATCAGTCAATCCAGGGTAATCTACATTTCCCTTTCTAACATCACCATCTTCAAATTTATTATAAAAATCTGCAATGGTTGTAAATCCATTCCATCCACTTGGTTGATTGTTGTAATGTAAAGTCATTAACCATCTAGAAGCTACGTTACCGCCAGCCAAACCTCTGGTGTTAGATTGTAAGAAAATAATCTCAGAACTTTCAATATCATTATTTGGAGAGAAGTTTTGATAATAATCAATACCTGACTCCAAGCTGTAGCCAGTAACTTGATTTGTTAAATCTACAACTCTATTTAAGTCAGCTTCTTCAAATGAGAAAGGTGGTAAGCGATCTTCTTTTTCGTAAACAGCTTTGTTCAATAAGACCTTAGCCAAAAATGCTCTTGCCGTATTTTTATTGGCTCTATTTAAATCAGAAGTTTCAGGTAATAATTCAATTGCTTCCTCAAGGTTTGATATAACAAGATCTATTGCTTCCTGTCCTGTCAGCACGATAGATGGCTGGCTAAGATCAATTAAGTCCTCTCTAAAAGCCACTTGCCCGAATAAATCTGTTAAGTGTAATACAAACCAAGATTGTAAAAATAATGCTTCACCTCTTTCTGGGCCTTCAGCAAAACCTAAGGCTTCAATAGATTGAAACACACCCCCTGAAAGGTCATTAAATGTATTTAGAATATAAATATTATTTCTATCCCATGTATGTTGGTGTAAAACTCTCCAAACTCCATTATCATCCCAATCTCCACCTCGAGTTGGACCCATTACTGCGTCTCCTGTATGTTCTTGGAGTGCAAATATTAAGTCTTGTGTTGCAAAACCTCTTAAGTTTTGATAATTAGCATCGACAAGTTGTCTTGCGTTAATTAATTCGGAAGCGCCTTCACGGCTTAAACTACTTCCTAAATCTCGTTCTAAATCTGTACAGCCTAAGATCATTGATAAGCTGAATAGCATTAAAATAATTTGTGCTTTTTTCATAATTTATTTTTTTTTTAAAGTGATACATTAAGTCCTACTGCAAATGTTCTTGCTCTTGGGAATGATTGATAATCAATTCCAAAAGAAGTAACTCCATCTCTTGCTTTAATTGTGTCTACCTCTGGATCAAATCCTGAATAATCTGTAATTACAAATAGATTTTGACCTGTTGCAAAAATGCGAAGACCTTTGATATAAGCAGGTAATCTATCTTCATCAAAATTATATCCAAAAGTAAGGTTATTTAATCTCAAAAAGTCTGCATCTTCTAAAAATCTTGTAGATACTGCATTTGTAGATGCTACATCTTCTCCATTACCCACTAACCCTGGCAGGATATTTCTACCATTATTTAAGTTCCCTTTGAATAATGTATTTGCTGTATTGTTATAAAGTTGGTGTCCAAATGCTCCATTCATATTTACAGTAACATCAAAATTCTTATATGCTAAGCTGGCATTTAAACCTACAATAAGATTTGGATTTGGGTCACCAACAAAACGACTTTCTGCTTCTGTTGATGCATTTGTTGTTAGATTTCCAGCAGAATCTAAATACTGCGGTAAACCATCAGAATTAAAACCTGCAAATTCTGGCATAAAAAACGAATTAATAGGTTGGCCGTCTACAATAAACTGAGAAAAGTTACCAGTTAATCCTGCACCATCTATATTTCCTGTTGGTATGCCTCCCTCAAAATCTTGTAATTCGTTACGTAAAAATGAAAAGTTACCACCTAAGGTAAAACTCCAATCCTCCGTATTTATGATGTCACCAAACAAAGTGATTTCAAGCCCTTCATTTACAACTACACCATCTATATTAGTCCAAATTCTTGTTCCAGCTGGTGCGGGTTGAATAGCATCTGCTAAAAACAATAACTGGTCTGTATCTCTTTTGAAAATATCGATAGAACCAGATAATCTATTGTTCAAAAATGCAAAATCTACACCAAAGTTGATGGTTTCATTTACCTCCCACTGTAAGTTAGGGTTTGCAGTAGTCGCTTGCTGAGCAGTTGTACTTCCATCATTATCGTTTCCAACTAAGAAACGAGTAAGTGAAGCTCCAGCCGGGAAGTTTTGATTACCTGATTGTCCCCAACTTGCTCTTACTTTTAATTGATCGAAGAATTCCGGAACAAAATCTTCTTCATCTACTCTCCATGCTGCAGCTAATGCAGGGAAATAACCCCATTCATTATTTGCTCCAAACTTATTAGAGCCATCTGCTCTAAATGTTGCTGTTACAGAATATTTTTCATGGAAATTAAACACAGCTCTACCAAACCAGGATTCTAAATCTGATGTTGGGTCTTTAAAAGAAGATATTTCTCTTTCATTAAATCCGTTTAAAAAATCATTGGTATTGCCTGGGTCTAAACCGATATTCTCACCTTGTGCGGTATAACCTCTTGCCTGAAATCTCTGAAAACCATAACCTGCTAAAGCATTGATATTGAAGTTATCAGAAAATTGTTTTTTATAGCTTAAGGTATGCTCAATAAGATTAGAAAATGTAATGATATTAGAGTTAGCGGCTATACCTCTGCCAAAGATACCTTCTATATCTAAGTTTCTTGACGTATTAGACCTGTTATTGGACTCACCTCTGTCTACACCAAAATTAAATTTATAATCCAGACCGTCTATTATTGTATATGTTGCTGCTATGTTACCAACAATTCTAGAAGATTCCTCTTGAATATTTGTTAAATTTAAAATTGCAAGTGGGTTGTTACTGAAAGCGGCTCCTGTATTGTCAAAAGTTCCAGGTTGTCTTTGTCTGAAGCTGCCGTCTGAATTTCTTAAAGGAGCGGTTGGATTCCAGAACAAAGCTGCACCAATTAAATTACCATTAAAATCAGCGTCATTTGTAATTGGAAGCCTATCATCTTTAGTATAACTTGCTATTAAATTCACGTCTAATTTAAGTCTGTCGTCCTTTAAAAAGCGGTATGAATTACTCATAGACGCACTGTAGTTACGAAGTCTTGACTTTTCCAAAACCCCTTCCTGATCAAACGCAGAAACCGAATATCTATATTTACTTTTTTCACCTCCTCCGAGAATACTCAAGTTGTGATTAGTTGCTAAGGCTGTTTGAGAAATTGCATCAAGCGCATCTACATTTCCGCCATAATCGTTAGCCGTTGCACCACCTTCTGATGATAAAGCTGCTCTATATTGATTTCCATTTAATAAGTCAATGCTATTAGCGATTTCACCAACACCAAAAGTAGTATTGTAGCTAATACTTGGCTCTCCAAATTTACCTTTTTTAGTTGTAATAATAACTACACCGTTAGCACCTCGAGCCCCATAAATTGCTGTTGCTGACGCGTCTTTAAGAATAGATATATTTTCGATATCATTTGGATTGATGAAGTTTAGTGGATTTTTTCCAGAACTTGAACCAAAACCAATATCTGCACCACCAGCCGAGGGGCTAGATGAACTTAACAACATCCCGTCAACTACATATAAAGGGTCATTACCTCCAGCTCTCAAGGTAGCTCCACCTCGAATTCGGATATTTGCTCCACCACCAGGCTCACCACTTGACGTAGTAACTTGTACACCTGCTGTTCTACCTTGAATCAATTCAGTAGCATTGGTTTGTACACCTTTATTAAAATCTTTAGCACTAACCGACTCAACTGCACCAGTTTGGTCTTTTTTGGTTGTTGTACCATATCCAACAATGATAACCTCATCTAGGCTGGCAATATCCTCTTCCAGCGTAATATCGATTGTAGATTGTCCATTTACTTTGACTTCTACCGTTTTGAAGCCAACATAACTAAATACCAAAGTAGCATTTTCAGCTACATTTATGCTGTAATCTCCATCAAAACCAGTTACGGCTCCTTTTGTTGTTCCTTTTTCAACTACGTTTACTCCTGGTATTGGAACAGAATTATGGGTAACTACACCGCTTACTGTGTTTTGCGCAAATACGGCAAAACTGAATAAGGTAGCAATTACACAAAAAACATTTTTAAGTAACTTTTTTTTCATCATTTTTAATTTAGGTTTATATATTAATTCACTTGAATATTAAAAATTAGTGCTTGGTAAGGCAGTAATTTTATGCTGTTGGAATTCATTTCAATAGTTTCATAATTATTGATTATTTCTTCATAAGAATAGTTTTTATTAAATTTATATTCTACATTTATAGGGACTTCAGAAAAACTTAATAACACCAGCAACCTATTGTCCTCAAACTTTTTGGTGTAAGCAAAAAGATGTTCGTTATTCTGTTCAATTTCAGAAAACTCTCCCACACAAAAAATATCATTTTCTTTCTTGATTGCTAATATCTTTCTGTAGTAGTTTAAGATTGAGCCTTCTTCATCTAGCTGATTTTCAACATTAATAGAAGTATAATTAGGGTTTACTTTTAACCATGGTTTTGCACTTGAAAATCCAGCATATTTCTCATCACTCCATTGCATTGGTGTTCTTGCATTGTCCCTACCTTCATTATTAATCATTTGCAAAGCTTGGATTTCGCTGAATTTCTTAGTTTGTAAATTCTCAGCGTAAAAATTGAGTGATTGTATGTCATTCACTTCATCTATGTGTTCAAGGTCTACGTTTGTCATACCAATTTCATCTCCTTGATAAACGGTTAAAGTTCCATTTTGAGTAGCCATTAATGTGATTAACATCTTGGCAGATTGCTTTTGAAAAGTAGTATCATTTGCGAATCGAGAAACCATTCTAGCAAAATCATGGTTACCAAATGCATTTGCAACCCAACCATTTTGTTCATAAACCTGATGCCAATCTCTAAATACCTTTTTGATATTAAGTAAGTTGAAATCCGTTATCTCTTCGTACTTACCATTCAATATATTATTTTCTAAAACATCAAAATGGTAAACCATATCCAGCTCTTCTCGGTCGTTTGCTACATACAAAGGAGCGTTAATAGGTGTTACTCCTACTCCTTCTCCCATAGAAAATGCATCATAATGCTGCATCACTTTTTCATTCATTTCATTAAGGTAATCGTGAATTTTAGGACCGTTTGCATAGTGCCTTTCAATAATTTTCCTAAAGCCAATGCTCAAGTCTACATTACTAAAAGACAAGTCTTTTGATAGTAAAGTAATCACATCCATTCTAAACCCATCTACTCCATTATTTAGCCAAAACCGCATTACTTTATAAATTTCCTCTCTAACTTTTGGGTTCTCCCAATTTAAGTCAGGTTGATTTTTAGTAAATAGATGCAAATAATATTCACCACTTTTTTCATCTAAGGTCCAAGCAGGACCTCCAAAAAAAGATGGCCAATTATTGGGAAGTCCGCCATCTTCAGCAGGTTTCTTCCATATATAATAATCTCTAAATTCGTTGTCTTTACTTTGTTTAGCCTTTTTGAACCAGTCATGCTCATCCGAAGTGTGATTTGGAACAAGGTCTAATATAACTTTTAAATTACGTGAATGAGCTTCATTTAGAAGTTCATCAAAATCAGACATTGTTCCAAACTCCGGAAGAATTTCACAATAATCACTCACATCGTAACCATTATCGTTATTTGGGGATTGAAAAATGGGGCTAATCCAAATAATATCGACATGCAAGGATTTTATGTAATCTAGTTGGTTGATAATCCCTCGTAAATCTCCAACTCCATTTCCAGAACTGTCTTTAAAACTTCTTGGGTAGATTTGGTAAATTGTACCTATATTGTACCAATTTAAATGCATAAAAAATCACTTTAACGATTAAGTTTAACAAATTAATGATATTTTGAACATTTTTATCCTATTTTTACCTTTGAATTTTCATAAGTAGAAATACAAACGTTTGTATTGTGAAATCGTTAACAAAACATGAGTTTTATTAAATAATATGTAATTTGGATGATAGAAAAAATACCGTCCCTCGATTAGAAGATGTTGCTAGAGCGCTTCGAATTTCCATCTCTACGGTTTCTAGGAGTTTATCAAATAGTCCACGAGTAAAGCCAGAAACGAAAAAGAAAGTATTCGAAAAGGCTAAAGAATTAGGATATGTACCAAATCAGATTGCAAAAAGTCTAATTTCAGGTAAAACTAGCGTGATTGGAGTGATTATCCCAAGATACGATGAACCTTTTTTTATTGAAGTCTGCAGAGGGATTGACCATCATGCTAGGAAGAATAAATACCGTATTTTAATAAGCTCCTCTCGGAATTCATTTAAATACGAAAAAGAGAATATTTTTGCCTTTGAAAGAGGAATCGTAGACGGAGTCATTATCAGTTTAACGCATGAAACCAACTCATTAAATCATCTTCAAGAAGTTGTAAACAGAGGAATCCCTTTAGTAGTATTTGATAATGTTGATGAAAAAATAAAGGATGCAGTTCATGTTAAAATTGATGACGCTAAAGCCGCATACAGTGCAGTAACATTTCTAGCAAAAAAGAAAGCAATAAATTCGATTGGATTCATTGGTGGTACAGTCTTGAAAAGTGTTTTTAATATGCGATTTGATGGCTATATAAATGCATTGAAAAAGCATGAAATCCAATTGAATGAAAAGTATATTTTAAATTGTAAATCGCTTCACCAAGAACATGAGTTTTACGAAATACACAATTTCATATCTAAACTTAAAGTTGTTCCTGACGCATTTTTTTGCACTACAGATAGCTATGCAATTTTATGTATCAAAGTACTATCTCAGTTAGGCTATAAGGTACCTAATCGGGTTCAAGTTATTGGCTTTGGTAATTTACATTTCGGTCATATGCTAGACACAGAGCTTACAAGTGTTGCTCAACCAAGCTTTACAATGGGTGAAAAAGCAGCAGAACTTCTGCTTTCAAAAATCAAAAAAGGGTCTTATTTGCCCAATGATAATACTGATGAAGTTATTCTTCCAACCAAGCTTATTGTAAGAAATACAACAAAGTGATTTAGCAAAGTGAAATACCCTAATAATAATTATCCTCAACTGCATTGAGCAGTCTTAAAAGAAATGGTTTGAACATATAGAACCTGTTTGAATATGGAGCTAGTACCTTTATGTGAAATATAATAATACCAATTTGACCATGAAAAGTCGCAATCTAACGTATTCATTTCCCTTTTAATTTCCTTGTTCATAATTTCCATCCCGCACGTGCGGGATGCAAATCACTCACAGCGTCATTAAAAGAAAAAGCAATTTTGTTATCTTAACGACTTTTCAAAATCAAATTGGTATAAACTAATTAAACACTACATAAGTAGATACTACAATTAAGATAATAATAATTCCTACTAAGGATGCGTATTTCCATTTTGTAATGTTTACAGCACCGCTATCTTCTATTGTATAAGCTACTGTTCTAGGATAGAATTTGCCAATTAGTAACATAACAATCATGTTTATAGCAAACAAAATTGCCATAACGTGAAGAAAGTGGGGATAAGCTTCAGCGTTAATTAATGCAAGCTCGACTTCAGAAGTTATTCCGTTAAGTTTAGCTTCAGCTAAGGCATTTTCGGTGAAAATCGGCTTCAATAAAAATTGACTTATGCTGTATAAAACCACCCCTGAAATCAAGCCAATTTTAGCGGCTATTGCCGGAACATATTTAGTGGTAAAGCCAATAACTACAATAGATAAAATTGGAATAGTATAACATCCGTTAGCTTCTTGAAGCCAACTAAAAAGTCCATCTGGTGCATATTGTATAAATGGAGCTATACTCATTCCTAATAAAGCTAAAAATATACCGAATATTTTACCTGCTTTTACAGTTTGCTTTTCGCTGGCATCTTTTTTAATGTACTGCTTAAACAAATCGAACCCAAATAGCGTTGCGGCAGAATTTAATGCCGAATTAAACGAACTTAAAATAGCTCCAAAAAGAACCGCAGCAAAAAAACCAACCAAACTAGCAGGCAGTACTTTTTGTACCAGAGCTGGATAAGCTTCATCTGGACTAGACAAGTCTCCTTGAAAAATATGAAATGCTATAATTCCGGGAAGGACAACAATCAGAGGGCCTAAAATCTTAACAAATGCTGCTAAAAGCAAGCCTTTTTGCCCTTCTTTTAAGTTTTTGGCTGCAAAAACACGTTGAATTATGGCTTGGTTGGTTCCCCAATAAAAAAGCTGTACTAACATCATTCCCGTAAAAATAGTACCAAATGGAATGCTGCTAGTAGAAGATCCTTGGGCATCAAATTTTTCAGGATACGTGTCTACTAACAAACTTACCCCAGCTAAGATATCATTGTCTCCTATCATGTATAAACCAAATAGGGGAATCATTAAACCACCGATGAACAGTCCAATAGCATTTATTAAATCGGACACTGCAACTGCCTTTAAACCACCGAAAATAGCATAAATCATTCCTATGATTCCTATACTCCAAATGGTAATCCAAAGCGCTGTGTTTTTAGACACACCCAGCAAACTAGGTATGTCAAATATGGTACTTAAAGCAAGCGAACCAGAATATAAAATGCTGGGAAGCAAAACCACTACATAACCAGATAAAAATAAGATGGTAATAAAGGTTTTTGTAGTACCATCAAATCTATTTTCAACAAACTCGGGAATGGTAGTTAGGCCTTTCTTCAGGTATTTAGGCAATAGAAATAAAGCAGTTATGACCATAGCAATGGCTGCTAATGTTTCCCAAGCCATCACTAAAACTCCTTCTGTAAATGCTTGCCCATTAAGTCCAACAATTTGCTCTGTAGATAAATTGGTTAGAAGTAAAGAACCTGCAATAGTAATTGCAGTAAGGCTCCTTCCTCCTAAATAAAAACCATCTGCGGTACTTTCATCTGTTTTTCTAGTAGCCAAATAAGCAATAATTGCAACAAGCGCGGTAAAGCCAACAAAGGATAAAATATCAATCATAAGTGAAAATTATTTCAATTAAAAAAATAAATTTATGTAAATTAAAAGATTTCTATTATTAAAACATCAGAATAACAAGCTATTTTTTCAGAAAAATCTAAAAAAAAGAATACAAACGTTTGTATTCTTAAATAAATTGAAGTCTTCGATAAAGGGCATCTCTAAAAGTGTACTTCAATTTTCAATAGAATTTGGATTTTTATCAAAATCCTAGGCTTTCAAACTCTCTACATCTGCCAAATTGTATTTTGGCGTACCTCCTTTTTTACCCGCTACAAAAGCACCTAATTTACAAGCAAAATCTAAAACTTCGTTTGGTGCGTTATCTTTTAAATACATTTTAATAAATCCGCTTAAAAAAGCATCTCCGGCTCCCACTGTATCTTCTACTTTTATGGTGTAACCTGAGTGATGAAAAAACATTCCTTCTTGATACATCATTGCCCCTTTACTTCCTAAAGTGATACAAACATTTTGTATAGAATAATTTTTTGATAGGTAATTAAATAGCTCTTCTTCAATTTCGTTCCTTAGGTCTATTTTAAAATATTTTACTAATAGCTGAAGTTCATCATCATTTATTTTTAAAATATCAGTTTTTTTAAGTAGGTATTCTATTTTATTAAAATCGATAAAAGGCGCTCTTAAGTTGATATCGAATATCTTTAGCAAAGGGTAATCTACTAATTGTTTTAGAGTTGCCCAGCTTTCCTTATGCCTTACAGAAAGACTACCAAAAACCAGAGCTTTTGCATTTTGTGTTTCTTTTTTCAGTCTTTCACTTAAAGTAATAAAATCCCACGCAGCTGGAGAAATGATTTCATATTTAATGTTTTCTTTATCAGTATCATCGATAATTACTTGTCCAGTTGGCACTGATGAATCAATCTGAATTAAGCCAATAGGCATTTGATATCCTTCCATAAATCGGACTAATTTTTCTCCACTACTGTCATTTCCAATTTTAGAAACCAGTTTAGCATTCAGCCCTAATTGTTTTAAGTGTAAAGCGACATTCATTGGTGCACCTCCTGGCATTTTTCCGTCTGGAAAACAATCCCATAACATTTCGCCAAAGCAAATTACTTTAATCATTGTTTGTATCAATTAAGTTTTGCTGAATTTCTTCAAGCGACTTCCCTTTTGTTTCAGGCATTTTCACAATTACCCAAATCAGTTGTAAAACCATCATTACAGCAAAAAAAGTAAATATGTTTCCTGCTCCATACTGGTTAGCAAACATTGGGAATATATTTGCTATTACCGCTGCTAAAATCCAATGGGTAAAAGAGCCTAAGGATTGGCCATATGCCCGAAGTTGGTTGGGGAAAATTTCAGAAATAAATACCCAAATCACAGCCCCTTGCCCAATGGCATGAGATGCTATAAAAGCAAAGACAAAATAAGGGAGATAGGTTGCACCAATTGCACCTCCTAAATAACTATACGCCATAAGAGAAAGTGAAATGATATACCCAATTGAACCGATGTACATCAAAATTTTTCTTCCTAGTTTATCAATCAAATACAATCCAAGTAAGGTTGCAACTAAGTTAATCACACCTATGCCAATTGTGGATATCAAGGCTTCTTCTGAAGCAATGCCTGCTGATTCAAAAATTCGCGGTGCAAAATATATAATAGCATTTATTCCTGAAAGTTGATTAAAAAATGCCATCAGAATAGCCATAAAACTGATTTTTCTGTATCTTGAACTAAACAAGCTTCCAATACTGGCTTTTTTTGCTATTTTTTTACTCTCTTCTATGGCCAATTTAATGGCTTCATCTACTCCAAGTGGATCTGTTTTAGACAAAATACTTCTCGCTTTATCAAAATCTTTAAACTTGGTAATGAGCCATCGTGGGCTTTTGGGCACTCTTAAAATTAAGATACAATAAATAAGGGCAGGTATTGCCTCTACTCCTAGCATCCATCGCCATGCATTTTCCAATTGAGCACTTCCTATTAAATAATTTGAAAAATAGGCCATTAGAATTCCAAAGACAATATTAAATTGATACAAAGCGACCAATTGACCACGCTTACTTGCTGGAGCAATTTCTGAAATATAAAGTGGTGCTACTACAGAAGAAGCCCCAACTCCTAAGCCTCCTAAAAATCGAAAAACCATAAAGCTATTTACCTCAGGAGCTAAAGCTGAGCCGATTGCTGAACCTAAGTACAAAACTCCTATTAAAAACAAAGAAGTTTTTCTCCCAAATCTATCAGCAGGTATTCCTCCAAACAAAGCGCCAATCACTGTTCCGTAGAGTGCTATAGCAACAGCAAGACCGTGTTTTAAGTCGCTAAGCTGCCATATTTCTTGAATATCTCTTTCTGCACCTGAAATAACTGCAGTATCAAAACCAAATAAAAACCCTCCCAAGGCTGCGGTTAAAGAGAGGAATAGAACATAGCTTTTGTTTGTTTTCATTTGATTTTGAATTTGGTTTTATCGAGTAAATGTAAATCAGTGTTAGAATTTTACATTTTGTCTAAAGAAATTAGGTCTCATTTACTAGTTCTGCCAAATGGAATTTAGGTAATGAACACTAACTTCTTTTGATATACCCGATGTTTTCAAGGTGCTTATTGGTGTACTTGGAAAAATAAGCTCAGTGATGACCATTTCCCCATCATTTATAAAAAACTCCAATGAAGAATGGTCTATATAAATCCTAACATGTTCTATTGAAAGTCCAATGTTCGGGATATTGTGTAGTTTCGGGAAATCCTCGCTGAAGTCTACAATGCCAGAATTGCTTCTATCAAACACCAACTTTTCTCCAGATTTTTCAAGGATTACCTCTTCGCCTTTTTCGTTGGAAAAAACAAGTTTAAAATCATCTTGAATGGGTTTCAATTCTATTTCAACCAAATCAGTATCCAACTGAATTTCTGAAGATTGTACTTGTTTAGTTTCGCTTCTTACGTTTTGCAATTCTACAACAGGAGTTGATTTGATGTACACCTCTTCATTGGCTTCAAACAAGCTCAAATTTCTGGGCAAAGTCATGGCAGAGCGCCAAACTTCTGTTGGAACTTCTTGTCCATAAAGCCAATTACTCATCCATCCTATAAAAAGGGTTCTTCCATCTTCTTTAGGCACATTAGACCAAGTCACTCCCGCATAATTATCAACCCCATAATCTAGCCATTTTACTTCTTCTGATGTTGTGCTAAATGTTTTTCCATCAAAATCACCGATAAAATATTGTGTAGCAGATCCTCCATTTAGTCCACCAGGATTAATACTCACCAAGAGACACCATTTTTGCTCTCCATCTTCTGTATACAATGGAAATAAATCTGGACATTCCCAAACCCCACCATAGGCAGCCCAATCTGGATTAAAATCGCTACTATACTCCCAGTCAATTAGATTTTCAGAACTATAAAAACTAATTTTATCTTTCACTGCCAAAGACATAATCCAAGAGTCACTTTCTTGGTGCCACATTACTTTTGGGTCTCTAAAATCTTTTATTCCAGGGTTATCCAAAACAGGATTTGCATTGTATTTCTCCCACGTTCTCCCTTTGTCTAAACTATAAGCAATACCTTGGGTTTGGTAGTCTATTTCGCCTGCTTTTTCTCCTTCATTAAGGTGATAGGTATAAATGGCAATCAATGGCGGTTCGCCATCTTTACCTAAACCGCTCGTGTTGTTCCAATCTACTACAGCGGATCCTGAAAATATATAACCCAATTCATCTGGGTATAAAGCAATAGGTAGATTTTCCCAATGTACCAAATCTTTTGAAACTGCATGCCCCCAATGCATTGGACCCCAAACAATATCTTCTGGATAATATTGATAAAACAAGTGGTATTCTCCTTTATAAAAAACCATACCATTAGGGTCATTCATCCAATTCGCTGGTGGAGAAAAATGATATTGAGGCCTATATTTTTCAGTATAATCTTGGGTAGCTTCTGCTGCATCCGATGCTTCTTTTTGTTTAGGCTTTCGCTGCTCACAAGCAAAGAGCAAAACTATAGCCGTAAATAGTATCAGATAAATATTGGTGCTGTATTTCATGCGTTATTAGGTTTATGTTTAAATGTAAGTATTCAGTAAATTTTAGGTGTTTATTGAAAATCAAACTTAAAAGCATGTTAGCAACTGGTTGTTTTTTATTTGGTAGACATGCAATGACTATATCGTTTTCGGGATTACAATATTAAAGAAAAAAAATAAAAGCATATCTAAAAATCTAAATCAAAAGGATAAAATCAAATTGTAAATGCCTTAAATTGAAAGCTTTTACAATATAAACAAGGCGCAAATTAAATTTTAGCTAAGGCTCCGTAAAGTATAATGCCGATTGTTATTTTAAATGTCAAATAAATACCCCTTAAAATACCAACTGCTTAGAGGCTAGCACATCAGAATTATAACTTCAAAACGAAATTGCAAAATTATATTCTCAACTTAGTATAAGTTTAATCAAAAATTCACGACGCTGTTATCAACCTTGTATAAATTCTATGCTAAAAAAAAGCCCTGTTTGAAAAAACAGGGCTTTTGCTAATTAGAAAAATGAATAGATTATTTTCCTTCCATTTTATCTTTCAATGCTTGAAGTTCTGCATTGGCATCACCAAGTGTGGTTTTCTGCTTTTGCTGATCTTCTTTAGCTTTCTTAGCTGCATTACGAACAATTTTTTGTTCTTCTTCTCTGTGTAAAGAAGTATGTGATGCAACTACTCGTTTAAATTCTTTATTGAATTCAATTACAATAAATTCTGCTTCTTCACTTTTACCTAATTTAGATCCGTCTTCTTTCTCTAAGTGACGCATAGGTATAAATGCAGTAACATCTTCATTAAAGTCTATTGTAGCCCCTTTGTCTACCATTTCTGTAATGGCTGCAGTATGTTTTGTACCTACTGCAAATTCAGTAGCATATTCATCCCAAGGATTTTTCTCAGTTTGTTTGTGTCCAAGGCTTAATTTTCTGCCTTCCACATCCAATTCTAAAACTACTACTTCTAGGTTGTCTCCAACTTTACAGAATTCTGATGGATGCTTAATTTTCTTAGTCCAAGACAAGTCAGAAATATAAATTAAACCATCAATTCCTTCTTCAAGCTCAACAAACACACCAAAATTAGTAAAGTTTCTTACTTCTCCTTTGTGTTTAGAACCTACAGGATACTTAGACGTAATATCTGTCCATGGGTCTGGCGTTAATTGCTTAATACCAAGAGACATTTTGCGTTCTTCTCTATCTAGCGTAAGTACTTTAGCTTTTATCTTATCTCCTACTTTTACGAAATCTTGAGCTGAACGTAAATGTGTACTCCAAGACATTTCAGAAACGTGAATTAATCCTTCAACACCTTCTTCTACTTCTATGAATGCACCGTAATCTGCAATTACAGTTACTACACCTTCTACTTCATCACCTTGTTTAAGGGTTTCATTAAGTGCTTCCCAAGGATGTTTGCTCAATTGTTTTAGACCAAGTTGAATACGGGTTTTGTCTTCATCAAAGTCTAAGATTACAACATTTAGCGTTTGGTCTAATTCAACTACTTCATTAGGATGGTTAATTCTTGACCAAGAAAGGTCTGTAATGTGGACTAATCCATCTACACCACCTAAATCTACGAATACACCGTAAGAAGTAATGTTTTTAACTACACCTTCTAAAACTTGACCTTTTTCTAATTGACCAATAATTTCTTTTTTCTGCTCTTCGATATCTGCTTCGATAAGCGCTTTATGCGAAACAACAACATTTTTAAATTCGTGATTTATTTTCACTACTTTAAATTCCATTGTTTTTCCTACGTACGCGTCGTAGTCACGGATAGGTTTCACATCAATTTGAGAACCAGGCAAGAAGGCTTCTATACCAAATACGTCCACAATCATACCACCTTTAGTTCTGCATTTTACAAAACCATTTACAATAGTACCATCTGCTTGAGCATCGTTTACGCGCTCCCAAGCTTTAATTACTCTTGCTTTACGGTGAGAAAGTACCAATTGTCCTTCTTCGTCTTCACGAATGTCAATCAATACATCTACTTTATCTCCTAATTTTAAATCAGGATTGTATCTAAATTCATTTAAAGAAATTACACCTTCACTTTTTGCGTTGATGTCTATAATAGCATCTTGGTCTGTTAGATTTACTACAACACCTGTTACTACTTCATTGTTTAAGGTTTCAACAAAGTTTTCTGCTACTAATTTTTCGAATTCAGACAATTTTTCGTCATCCACTTCTTCAATACCTTCTTCGTATCGATGCCAATTAAAATTAGATAAAAATTCTTCTGGGTTTTGTTGTTGCTCAGAAGGAGCTACAACTTGAGAGTTATTCTCTGTGCTTTCAACTTCTTGTTGTTCAGCTTGTTTTGTTTCTTCAGCCATTGAAGATTAAGTTTTGTATTCCATATACATCAGAAAAATTAAGCATTATATAAGGAAGATGATTAAATTCTATTTAGTTGTCCTTCAAGCTTTTCTATTTGCACTTAAAGGATTGCAAAAGTAATTCTTTTTATATAGATACACAATACTCAAATGACTTATTTTTTTACATGAGATATTTATAAAATCACAGCCTTAATATGTCATTTATTACACAGAATCAATTCTTAAAATTTAATCAAAATTTAATATTTCTCATACATGAAACTAAGCTATTTCACACGTAATTTATTTAGATAATAACAGTCATAATTTGAATTTAAGTAATCCTGTTTTGTAGCTTTATATTAATAAATGTAAACATGTTATGAAAATGAATTAGATTATATTATCTAACTGATGTTACGCAGCATTTTTGCTAAAATTGATATGAGGTGTTGATAACCTATTTAATTGTTCCCACGCTGCTTTAGTAGCTTCTAGCCAAATTTGACTTTTCAATGCATA